>Ga0302287_10000004_pt1 | contig 298053 bp, 210 predicted proteins | sample III_Fen_E2_4_FD_200452 | JGI IMG/M metagenome (GOLD analysis project Ga0302287, IMG submission 200452) | Peat permafrost microbial communities from Stordalen Mire near Abisko, Sweden - III_Fen_E2_4 | ecosystem: Environmental > Terrestrial > Soil > Wetlands > Permafrost | place: Sweden... | reverse complement strand
TTGGTACAACACCCGCCGACGGCACTCCAGTAACGGCTACGCCAGCCCCGCCGAATACGAACGTAAGTGGGCGGCTTGAACTGTCCGGTTCAAGGGGAGCAGGTCAAGGCATGTGCACCTAAGTTCCCAGGTCGTACCTTAGGTGCAGGGCCGTGCACCTCAATTCCCAGGTCGCGCACCTAAGGTGCAGAGCCGTGCACCTAAGTTCCCAGGTCGTGTACCTTAGGTGCAGAGCCATGCACCTCAATTCCTAGGTCGCGCACCTAAGGTGCAGAACCGTGCACCTAAGTTCCCAGATCGTGTACCTAAGGTGCAGAGCCGTGCACCTCAATTCCCAGGTCGTGTACCTAAGGTGCAAAGCCTTGCACCTTAGTTCCCAGGTCGCGTACCTGGCCTGTCCCCCTCTTGGTGGACATGGCATCATTCGGTCCCATCATTTTCGATTTGCGTTTGTTGATGCTCGGATGTATACTGCTCTTCTGTGCAAAAAAAGCTCAACATCCTTTCTGCGGCTGCCAAGTACGACGTGTCGTGCTCCTCCAGCGGCAGCTCGCGGGCCACTCCGTCCGGGGGGACCGGGAACGGCGCCGCCACCGGCATCTGCCACTCCTTCACCGAGGACGGGCGCTGCGTCTCGCTCCTGAAGGTGCTACTTTCCAACGTCTGCGTGTACGACTGCGCCTATTGCGCCAACCGCCGCAGCAACGACATCCCCCGCGCCACCTTCAAGGTGACCGAACTGGTGGACCTCACCTTGGGCTTCTACCGGCGCAACCTGATCGAAGGGCTCTTCCTGAGCTCCGGCGTGATCGGGAACGCCGACTACACCATGGAAGCCCTGATGCGGGTGGCCCGCTCCCTGCGCCTGGAACACCGCTTCGGTGGTTACATCCATCTCAAGGCCATTCCCGGTGCCAGCCCCGAACTCATCCACGAAGCCGGCTTGTATGCCGACCGGATGAGCGTCAATCTGGAACTGCCCTCCGAAGCCGCCCTGAAGGAGCTGGCTCCCGAGAAGAACTTCCCATCCGTCTACACTCCCATGAACGCCATCCGCGAGGGCATCGTCGCCGCCCGCCACGACCGGAAAGCCACCAAGCAGGCGCCGCGCTTTGCGCCGGCCGGACAGACCACCCAGCTGATCGTGGGAGCGTCTCCCGAAAGCGACTTCCACATCCTGCGCCTGGCGTCCGGGCTTTACGGGCAGCAGGAACTCAAGCGCGTGTACTACTCGGGGTACATCCCTGTGAACCAGGACAACCGCCTGCCGGCCCTGCTGCAGCCACCTCCCCTGCGGCGCGAGAACCGTCTGTACCAGGCCGACTGGCTGATGCGCTTCTACGGCTTCCGCTTCGACGAGATCGTCGATCCTGCCCACCCCGACCTCGATCCCGACCTCGACCCCAAGGCGGCATGGGCCCTGCGCCATCCCGAGGACTTCCCGGTGGACCTGAACCGGGCGGCCTACGAGCAGATCCTGCGCGTGCCCGGCATCGGGGTGCGATCGGCCAAGATGATCGTGCAGGGCAGGCGCTTCGGCACGGTGCGGATGGAGCACCTCAAACGCCTGGGGGTGGCGCTCAAGCGTGCGATTCCCTTCGTACTGGACCCCTCCCAGCCCCGCAGCTTCCGGGACCTGCGTCCGGAGCGCATCCGCCAGCTGCTGCTCCCACGCCCCAAGGTCGAGCAATTGTCGCTCTTCACTCCCGAACAGCTCCTGCCCGCCCTGCATGCTTGACGCGGCCGTTTCCAGTCAGCCCACGACATTTCTCCACGACGGCACCTTCGAGGGGTTTCTCGAATGCGTCTTCGAGGCCATGGCCACTCACCGGCACAGCGCCCGCATCGATGCCAGCTCTCACCACCAAGCCGGTCTCTTCGAGACCATGCGCACCCCGCAGCCCTGTCCTGAACACGCCGAGCGGGTCTGGAAAGGCATCGTCCAGCAGGCAGGCAAGGACATCGCCGCCATGGTGCGCACCGCCTTCCTGGCGGAACAACCCGGTCTGGACGACTCGCTCTGGTTCTACCTGAGGTCCCTGTTCACCGACCCTTCGTCCTCCCGCAACGTGCTGGACGAGCACGCCCACGCCGTCTTCCAGGCCGCCCAGAAGGTGCGGCACGAGGCCCACCTGTTCCAAGGCTTCGTGCGCTTCTCGCAGGCTCCCGACGGCTCCATGTTCGCCGTCATTGCCCCGACCCACGACATCCTTGCCTTGCTGGGCCCGCACTTCCAAAGCCGCTTTCCCGGCACGGTCTGGCTGATCGCCGATTCCCGGCGCGGCCTTTGCCTGCACAGCGACGGAAAGCGACTGGAGCTGTCCCGATGCGACCCGACCTCGCTTCCCAAGGACGCCGGGGAGGTCTCGCACCTGGCAGATCCCGAGGACGCGCGCTTCCAGGCGCTGTGGCGATGCTTCTACAACGCAGTCAACATCACGGAGCGAAAGAATTCGCAGCAGATGACCCGCCTGCTGCCCCGGAAGTACTGGCAGTACCTGCCCGAGCGCACTCGATAGGTTCCCGCTGTTTTTTCTAGTCCACCGGAATCCATCAAAACGACGTCCCGTCTTCAGGAAAGCAACCATCCGCTGCTGACCTCTTTCCAAGGGAGTTGATGACATGAAGAAATCGTCCGTCTTGTTTTTTCTGGTGGCTCTGGCTCTTCCCGGGCTGTCGATGGCCCACGACTCCACGGCCCAGTGTCCGAAACACGCCAGGCACCACCCCGTGATGGATTCGGCCCAGAAGCAGCTGATGAAACAAGGCATGGAGCTGCGGCGCCAGTCCTTCGAGGCTCGCAAGGCCTACTTCGACGCCTATGCCGCCGGCAAGGACGCCGATGTTCGCAAAGCCGAACTGATCGCGGTCCTGGACAAGCTCCACGCCTTCGAGAAGGCCAACCTGGAAGCCCAGGCAAAGTTCTTCGCAAGTATGCCAAGGGACTCCACCGAGCATCCCCTGCGGGGCCCGCGCGACGGCAAGGGTTGGCACCATCCCAAGGGCGGCGCCCCGGGTGAGCACGTCTCCAGTCTCGATGAGCCGGAAGGCTTCGGTCCGGTGGGACCGGAAGGCCCGTTGCCCCCACCGCCACCGGAAGACTAATCCCACACCCTCTCAGGCCTGCCGACCAGCAGGCCTTTCCTTTGCCGCCTAGCGCAACCCGATGCGGAACACCTCATTGGCCAGGAACGTCCCATCAGTCGCATGGGTGACCACCCGCACCAGATAGACTCCCGCAGTCGCCGGTCGACCCAATGCGTCGTGCCCGTCCCAATGCAGCAGGAAGCGACCGCCTGTCTCGCCGTTGGCCGGAACCACATCGCCGTTCCACTGGTCCACAGCCGTTCCCATGAGGTCGTAGACGAAGGCCGAAAGCCGCACCGCCTCCCACAACCGCACCGAGATCCCCTGCCCCATGCTTGACAAATCTTGTCCCGTAGGCACCGGCTGCAGCCAAAGACTGGAACCGGCCTTCGCCAGCAGAGGCCGATCCGCCAAGGTGTTCTGCGCCATCACCTCCGCAGGAGGCACTGCGTAGGACAGCTTCACCGTATCGCGACTCCGGTCAGTCGGATGCTGTGGATCACGATACTCCAATGCCACTTGCCAGGCCCTGCGGGGAGCATGGAGACTCCAGTCCGGATCGAGCCGCGACGCCGGGACCCTGGTGACAAAGACTCCGCTGTGCCGGGCCGTCTCCCACAACCGGATCGAGACGGTGCCAGCCGTCACCTCCACGCTGTCCACCTGCAGGCTGTCGCGATCCTGGTCGCGCACCGTGAGGGTGACGGTGTCGGGCTTGCGAGGATCCAAGCTGTCGGGCGTGGCCGTCAGGCTGCCGGGATGCCACTCCGGCCCCATCCGGACCGTAGCCCAGGCCGTGTCACGGTAGAGCGGATCCACGAAGCAAGCGGTCACCGTCGTCGAATCCTGCGATTCGGGAAGGTCCAGTGCCGCGCCCCCCTTCCAGGCCAAGCCTTCCTGCCGGGAGATCGGGACGGTGCGATCCAAAGGCGAGCGAATCCAGACATTGGCCCGGCCGAACGAGTCGGCCACACCTCCTTTGACCTCCAATAGGACCGTTTCAGGCTGCAGGGAATCCACATGCATTGCCAGGGAAAGCGAAGGCCGTAGGATCCAAGCTCGGTCCTGCAGGATCGCGTGGACGCCATCGGACGGCAGCTCGACTGCCAAGGAGTCGGAGCCGCCTGCCCGTTGGGGAGCCCCCAGTCGGAGGCTGTCCTTCCCCGCATTGCGCGCTTGGGAAAAGGAGACCTTCCCCTGGTAGATCCCGGCGGCGCTCCTGAGCAGCCAGAGAGCATTCGTATCGGTTCCATGGATCGCCAGCACCCGCAGGCTGTCGCGGCTCGCCCACGGCACCCGCGCCGCCACGTCAAGGCTTCCGGAAGGCCCAAGGACCGTGTCCTCCAGGAAGGAAAGGCTCTGCGACGGCACCGGGACCGTCGTCGAGTCCCGCAACGTGTCCCCGTAGAGCGGGTCAACGAAGAGGCCCAATACGGTCGCCGTTGAACCGGCCGATGCGGCCAGCAACGAGACCGCATCCACCCGCCCTTGCGGCGAATCCATCGCGACCTCGCGGCCTTGCGTCCCCACCGAGATCCGCACCGTCCGTTTGCCTTGGGCATCGGCCTGCGCTGCACCCGACAGTCCGATATCCACAGTGTCCTGACCGCCCCGCTGCAAAGAAAGCTTGGCTTGAGGTCGTTGGATCGTGGCCGCGTCCTCCAGCAGAGTGTCCTGTCGACGGCTCCAACGGTACGACAAGATCAAGGAATCCACCAAGCCAGGCCGTGCGATCCAGGCAGTGTCGCCGCCGGGAGCCGACAACCCCTGGCGGAACGCAAGCGCACCGGCATGAAGGGAATCCGCCGTCCGCACCAGCCGCAGCTTGGACAGGATCTGTCCTTTCAGGAACACGTCGGCCACCACCGTGTCCCGCGTCTCCCCGGGAAGGTAGGCCGTGGCCCCAATGCCACCGACTGTCCCAAGCACAGAGGAGCTGTCCCAGGCCAACCTAGGTCGAGCGTAGGGAACAAATCCAAGGGCCGCCTCGGCGCAGTCGCGCCGGTCCCGGACATGGCACCAACGCGCCGCCACGGAATCCCCGCCCGCAGCGGCGTCCAGCGTCCCTGCCAGGTCTCGCCAAGGGCGCGGCACTTGCAGTGGCAGACTCCCCGACCAGGTCGTCGAGTCCTGCGTGGCAAGCAGCGAAAGCGCCTCCGCGTCGCCCGCGATGCGCGTGGCCACCGCCATCGCCTCCGGGCCTTTGCCGTCGGGCATGGAGGGCCGCAAAAGGACAGAGAAGCGCCCCATCGATTCCTTCAGGAACGGCACATTTCCCAGTCCGGTGTCCAACAGGGATAAGCGGGAAACGTCCGCGCAACGCGTGGCGAAGACACTGTCGCCCGCCACGGCCTGCGCGTCCCTTTCCGTCTGTGCCGCACCGGAGGCAGATATGACAAAAACTGTCGTATCACTCCAGTCTCCACCCCTGGCATCCTTCCAGCCGCTCACCAGACGCAGCCGGTTCGCCCCGGTGTCCAGGGAGACCACGGAATCCAGCCGCATCGCAAAGCTCGTGTCCTTGCGCCGGGAAAGGGAAATGGCCGACGAGGCCTGGCCGTTCGAGAGGTTCGTGAGCGCCACCGACATCGGGACCGAGACGTCCACGACATTGGCCACGATGGAGCGGATCACCCGCTCCATGCTGTCGGGGCGGTCGGGAGGAACGATCCAGTAGCGCCCGCCGGTGGCGGCGGCAAGCGTGTCCATCTCGCGGACGTCCGTGACCTTGTCCCCCAGGAAGATGCCGTAGACCCTCGGGAAGCCGACCGTGTGGACCAGCTGGCGGTACTTGGCGATGTCGGCATGGTCGTTGGGCTCGCCGTCCGACACCAGGATGACGACCTTGTGCGGATTGGACGAGGCCGACAGCTGCCGGTAGGCCGAGTCCAGCGGAGCCTCCCAGTACGTGCCGATGCCCGCCGGATACAGGCCGGCGCTGTCCAACAGATGTCGCAGCCCCTCGCCCTGCAGAGGGCGCAGCGGGGAACTCTGGGTCACCTTCTGATGGAACTGAATCAAGCTTGCCTGCGAAGTGCTGTCCAGGGTCGCCTGGTAGGCCATGGCCCGACGGACCACTTCAGAGCGCATGGAATAGGGATCGTTGGCCGGTGAGCAGGAGCCGGTGTAGCTCTTGCCCGGATCCGGCGAGGTGATCGGGACTTCCAGCAGACTGTCCCAGGCCAGCGAATCGACTCCTGTACCGCCGAGGTGGCGCTTGCGGAACGCCCTCCAAGTCCCCATCCATCCCCCCACGCCCTTGAGCCTGTCGAGGCATTCGGCCATGTACCAGGAGGTGTCCGTGATGGCCTTGCCGCTGGCATCCAAGCCTTGGCGGAAGGCCTTGGCCGACATGCTGGTGGAGTTGTCGATGACGTAGGCGATGTCGGGCGCGATGTCGTGGGAGCTTCTGAGCGCGCACAGGGCCAATCCATCCCGACCGATGCGGGTGGTGTTGCCGGGCACTCGGATCGTATCGCCCTTGAGACGACTCGGGTCGATGCAGGCCGAGCGGGCGGGCGCATCCTGCAATGCGAGATCGCAGCGCAGGGCTGCCGGGACGCATGCCGCAGCCAGTATGACGGCGATGGTCGCGGACTTGTATCCGGCTGGTCTCTTGCTTCTCTTGCGTGACATGGCACCAGATCCTACCACATCGCCACAGGTACCCGCAACGCCGAAGGTCCGGAAACAAAACGTCCGCCCAAGCTTGAGCCGGGCGGACTTGGAAGGAAGCTACGGGATGACGGTCAGCGAAGACCCATGCGCACGATGCTGTTCGAAAGCAGCTTGCCGTCCATCGCATAGGTCACCACGCGCGCCAGGTACACCCCGCTGGTGGCGGGACGCCCCGTCTGGTCGCGTCCATCCCAGCTCAGGACGAAGGCACTGCCCTTCTCCCCGTCGGCCGGGACCACGGTTCCGCTCCAGTAGTTGACCGACACGCCCATCATGTCGTAGACAAACACGGCTACGTTCACCTTCTCCCACAGTCGGATCGCGATGCCTTGGCTGCCAGCGGCATGGCCTTCGGCACTGCCGCTGGGCACGTTCGAGGTCGGCAACGGCAACAGGACCATGCCCTTGGAGCCGTTGGTGCGCTCCGGCGTGTTCTCGTTGGGCTTGCCGGTGGGCTTTTCCACCAGCGGCTGCTGCACGGCAACCTCGGCAGGAGGCACATCGAACCAAAGCGTGGCTTGCGCGTGGCTGATGTCCTGGTCGTGGCGAGGGTCGCGGTACTGCACCGTCACCTTCCACGGGGTGCGCGGCAGCCGGTGCATCCACTGTGGATCGAGCGTGCCCACCGGGAGCCGCAGGACGTAGATGCCGGAGGTGTCTGAAGTCTCCTGTACGATCCAGGAAAGCGAACCGACCGTGACCTCCACGCTGTCCTTGCGGGCGTTGTCGGGATCATGGTCCATCACCGTGATGGTCACAGAGTCGCCCTTGCGGGGATCGGCGCTGTCAGGGGAGATGACAATGCTGCCGGGGAACCAAGGCGAGGCCATCCGCACGGCAGCCCAGGCTGTGTCCTGGTAGAGCGGGTCCACGAAGTAGCCGCTCACGGTCACGGAGTCCTTCGACTCGGACAACTGCACGAAGGAGGTCGAGCCGTTCCAATGGAACTTGCCGGCGCCTTCCATGGCGACCTGTGCACTTGCGGGCTTGGTGACGGACACGTCGGCCTTGCCCTTGAGGTCGGGGGTTCCGCCCGAGAGGCTCAGGTGGACGAGCTGGGGACGAGCCGAATCGATCGACATCTCCAAGGAGAGCTGCGGACGGGTAATCCAGGTCGTGTCGCGCAAGGCGGGGTGCACGCCGTCGCCCGGCAGCAGGGCGATCAGGGAATCGCGTGCGCCCGCCTTGATCGGAGCACCCAAGGCCAAGGTGTCGCCGCCGGCCAGCCGAGCCTGGCTGAAGGCGACGGTTCCCGAAAAGTCGCCCGCGACCGTACGTTCCAGGACGACAGGAGTCGTGTCCTTGCCATGGACGAAGAGGACACTGTACTTGTTTCCCGTCACCCAAGGGTCGTAGGCGATGACGGTCAGCTGGCCTCGCGGGCCTTCCACCGTGCGGACGGCGAACTTCAGGCTGCGCTGGGGAACCGGGATCTGGACAGAATCTGTCACGGTGTCGCCGTACAGGGGATCCACGAACCGCCCCACCACCCACGCCTGGTTCTGGAGCGCCTTGGCAAGCAAAGTCTGGACAGAAACCGTCATCGAACGGCCGGTAAGCACCGCCGGGCTCGTCTCGCCTTCGACCCGGAGTCCCACATTCCAGAGCCCCTTGGCGTCCGCCTGCGCACCCGCTGACAGGGTCAGAACCACGGAGTCGCGCCCCGACCGCACCACGTCCAGCGTCAGGGCCGGGCGCAGGATCTTGGCCTGGTCCTTGAGCGCCTCGTGCAGGCCGTCCGACGGCAACACCGCCTGCACGGAATCGGTGCCTCCGGCACGGGTCGGCGCCCCGAGGGCGATGGTGTCGCCACCGGCTAGGAGCGACTGGGCGAAGGCAAAGCTTCCGAGGTAACTCCCGTCGGCGGCACGGGTCAGCCAGATCGGGGTGGAATCGTTGCCGTGCGCGATCAGGACGCGGATCTTGGCAGCCGTTTCCCATGGAACCCTGGCAGTCAAGTCAAACATCCCGCGCGGACCGGTGGCGGATTCCTTTTGGAAGCGCAGAGACTGCAAGGGCACCGGCACGGAGATGGAATCCCAAGCCGAATCGCCGTACACCGGATCGACGAACAGACCACGGACCGTGGCGGTCGTGCCGCTCGAACCTCCCAGAAGTGCCATCACACCGCCCTGTCCGTACAGAGAATCCATGGTGATGCTGGCTGTGCGGGTTCCAACCAAGAGCTTGACGACCCACTTGCCCGATGCGTTGGGCTGCGCTCCCTTGGACAGACCGATCGCGGTGGAATCGTCTCCGAGCTTTTGGAGATCCAGGACCAGTGAGGGCCGTCGGATGCGGGCGGTATCGGCAAGCGTGGTGTCCTTGAGTTCCCACAAGACCGAGACCACGATGGAATCGGAGAAGGAAGGCTTGCTGATCCAGACGGAATCCGGACCGACCGCGACGCCACCCTGCCGGAAATTCAATGTGTCATGGTAAAGGGAATCTACCCCCTTGACCATGGTGCGCTTGACCAGCACCTTGCCATGCAGGCTGTAGGTCACCGTGACGGATCCGGTCGTGCCGGGCAGGAAAGCCTTGGCTCCCAAAGCCCCGGCAGGCCCTTGAACGTCGTCAACTTCCCAGCGAACCCACGGATTGCTGAAGGACTGGATCTGGATGGTGTCCTCGGCACAGTCGCGGGCATCGCGCGGATAGCACCAAGAAGCCGAGAGCGTGTCCAAACCATCGTCCGCGTCCAACTTGCCGACGGCATTCTTCCAGGGGCGAGGAACCTGCAGCACCATGGCAGCGATGTAGTCGTTGCCCGACTGCTTGGTGAGGTTGGCAACAGACTCCTTGTCGCCTTTCCTCCATTCCTTGAGCTGGATGATGTTCTTCACCAGCGGATCGCTCCCCGACGGCACCAGGCGCAGGTCGAACCATCCCATGGATTCCGTGAGGTACGGAACCTCCGCCTTGTTGGGATCCAGGATGCTCAAGGATGAGGGATTGGCGCATGCGGTGGCAAAGACGGTGTCCCCAGGCACGCTAACTGTGTCCTTGTCAATTGCGACAGTACCGGACACGTCCAGCGTGAACTTGGAGGTGTCGGAATTGACCTTGCCCTTCTCGTCGGTCCAGGTGCTCACCAGCTGCAGGTTGTTCTTGCCAGCCGTGAGTGCGATCACGGAATCCAGCTGCAAGTGGTAGGTGCTGTCGCTGGCTTGTTCGATGGCTAGGGCATTCGAGCTCTGGGCATTGGTGAGATTGGTGAGCCGGGTGCTGGCCGGAGTGGACACCTGCATCACGCTGCCGACGATGGCACGGATCACGCTGATCATGCTGTCCGGGCGGTTGGGCGGAACGACCCAGTACTTGCCGCCGGTCCTGGTGGTGAGGTTGACCATGTCCGCAGGCACATCGGTGGTGCTGAGATAGATGCCGAACACCTTCGGGAAGCCCGCTTGGGCGATCACGGTGGCGTACTTGTCATCCTTGTCGGGTATGCCGTCGGAGACCATGATGATGGCCTTCTGAGAGTTGGCCGAAGCCTTCAGCCGACTGAAGGCCAAACTGAGCGCATCGTTCCAGTTGGTTCCACCATCCCCATCGTACAAGCCGGTGCTGTCGAGGAGGCGCAGGTAAGCGGCCCCATTGAGGGCCCGCAGCTTGGTTTCCTGCTGCACATCGGTGTTGAACTGGATCATCCCCGCCTGGGCGGAAGAATCCAGGGAGGCCTGGTACTGCATGGCGGTCTGGACCACCGCTGCCCGCATGGAATAGGGATCGTTGGCTTCGAGGCACGCCTTGCCATCCACCAGGCTCGGACGCTCCGAGCTGGACGGCACCTGGAGCAAGGTGTCCCAGCTCATCGACAGGTATCCGGACTTCCCGCCGAAGTGCCGCTTGCGCAGAGCGACCTTGGTGCCCTTCACCTTGGCCAAGCAATTCGAGATGTACCAAGAGGTGTCCGGAGACAGGTCATCGACGGTGGCTGGATCCACCCAGAAGACCTTGGAGGTCATGCTGTTGGAATTGTCGATGATGTATTCGATGTCGGTCGCCAAGTTGCTAGAGCTTTTCTGGCCACACAGGGCCAGCCCCTCCTTGCCGATGCGCGTGACGTTGGAAGGCACCTTGACGGTCGAACCATTCAATTGGGTCGGATCGATGCACGAGGCCTTGTCCTGGGCCACGCGCTGCATGGTCAGATCGCAGCGCAGGGCGGCTGTGGATTCCAAGGAAAGCATCCACATCGCCGTCGCCACGAACTTGAACCATCTTGTATTCATCTGGAAATCCCCTCATTGCAGGCTTCGCAGGATCCGCAGGGCACTGCGGATGCATGCTTGCGAATTTCTTCACGGGCGCCTTCCAAGTCAAGCCGTTTGACTGTTTTGAGGCTGTTTAGTGTCTCCTAGCCACAAAAGCGTTGAATAGGAATCAACACCAAACCTGCGCATATCCTCCATTATGAACCCGCATTGACCCTGACTTCAACAAAATTCGCCTTCTTGAAGCCCTGCCCGGGAACTTCGGCTACCACCACGCACCAGGACAGAGTATTCTATCCAAGTGCATCCAGTATTTGCCTATCTAGACTACCGCTCCTACCTGCGTGCCTTCCACGAGGAACGCAAGAAGTCTGAGCCGGGTTTCAGCCAAAGGCTCCTGGCGCAGCGCATCGGCGTGGATGCAGGCCAGTTGGTGCGTATCCTCCAAGGCAAGAACCATCTGGCCACCAAGTTCGTGGCTGCCGTGGCGGAGCTGTGCGAAATGGACGATCGGGCCGCTGCCTACTTCGAGGAGCTCTTGCGTTACAGTGCGATCAAGACCAACGCCGAAGCCGAACGCTGCATGGAGCGCCTGCAGGCGCTGCGCGGCGTGGCCACCAGCAGCGTACAAGGCCGCCAGGCAGACTATTACGGCGACTGGAGGCATTCCGTGGTGCGCGCCATCCTGGGGTTGGGGGCATGGAACGGCCTGCCAGAGAACCTGGGACAGCACTGCATCCCAGCCCTGACAGGGGACGAGATCCGCAGCTCCCTAGATCTGCTCCAGAGCCTGCAACTGATCGCCTGCGACGAGGACGGCACTTGGCATCTGACCGATGCCCACATCTCTCCGGGAGGCGACATTCCTGTGCAGACCCTTCGCCACTACCATGGCCAAGTGATGGACTTGGCCAAGTCCGCCCTGCACCGGATCGACCCGGCCGAGCGCGATTTCAGTGGCGTCACCGTCTCGGTGGACGAATCCGGCCTGGAGCGGATGCGGGAACTGTCGCGGGAGCTGCGCCGCAGGATCCAAGCGCTGTCCCAATCCACCCCTGCTCCTGACCGGATCTATCAGCTCAATCTCCAGACCTTTCCGGTGGCGTTCCGGAACCAGGGAGTCCTCGCGTGAAGTCCTGGCCGCTACTTGGCATCTGCCTGATCCTGGGGGCCTGCGGCCAGGATACCCCCGTCGACACGGTCGCTTCGGGCAGCTCATCGGAAGTGCCCAACGCCCTCACAGGAACGGTCAGCGACGCCTCGGGATGGCCTGTGGCGGGCGTGAAAGTCTCTCTGCGTCCCTTGGACCTCTCCCATCCGCAATCCCAGCAGGACGATTCCACCACCAGCGACGGCGCAGGACACTGGAGCCTCGTCATTCCTACCGGGTCCTGGGTGCTGGAGTTCACCAACGGCACCGACAGCTGGCTGTCGAGGATCACCAACGTCCTGGACGGCAACATCAGTCTTTCGGGCACCCGCCGGGATACCTTGCGAACCAGCGGATGGCTCAAGGGGCGGGTCAGAGTGCCCAAGGGCAGTGCACCTGCCCAGGTGGAAATCGCCGGAACAGCACATATCGCCCAATGCGACTCGACCGGACATTTCCTGCTCGGACCGGTCCCGGCCACCTTGCTGCGCCTGGTCACCCGCTTCGATTCGACTGGCGTGCCGCTCATGGACCTCCTGGACGTCACACCAGTCGGCGGTGACACGCTCGACCTCGGGGATCTGCACGGCGGCTCCTGGGAAGGGGAAGACTATTCCGCCTGGCCTCATTCCCGCAAGGCCGTGGTGGACCTGACCGGCAAAGGCGCAGCCGTCACGGGTGATCACCCAGCATTCCCTGTCCTGGTGCGGCTGGACAGCATCCTGGACCCGGCCACCCAATCCCGAAACGGCCTGCGCTTCGACGACGGCACCGGCAAGCACTTGCCCTACCTGATCGAAACCTGGGACACGGCCAGTCACAGGGCCGAGGTCTGGGTGCGGCTAGACACCGCCAACGGCAGCAGCAACAAACACTTCCTGCGGGTCTTCTGGGGCCTCGACAAGCCGCTTCCTGCTGGATCGCCTTCCACCTTCGCCACAGAGGCGCACTACGTGTCGGCCTGGCACGGCGCCCTGACGGATCCGTGGCTGAGCTGGACAGGTGCCACCGCAACCCAGGGCATCGTCGGAAAGGGACTGCATCTGGACGGTCTGGGCCAGTTCAGGGCCTCGGCCATTGCCCAACGGCAGCAATGGAGCCTGGGCATGTGGATCCGCCCCACCGCCAAGCCTTCGGGTGAAATCCTGCTCTTCGGCCAGGATTCCGGCGCCGATTCGACCCAGTGGGGCATCTCGCTGCGGGACGACCTCTACATCCGGATCTGGTCGGGACACAACCCCGGCAAGGAACTGGTCGGCCCCAAGGCCTTGGCCGTGAACCAATGGTGCTGGATTTCGGCCACCTTTGACACCACTTCCCAGCCGGTCGGCAAGATGAGGATCGGGCTGGTCCAGGACACCACGCCGCTGCCCAGGATGGTCCTGGCCGCACCGAGCCCCAGCGCATCCACGCCGCACGGCTTCAAGGACTTCATCGGGGATGTGGACGAGTTCCGCCTTTCCGATGCGGCGCGCACCCAGCAATGGCAGCAGCTGGAGCATCAAACCACCCTGCCCGGGATTCCCTGGATCCTCTGGAAATGAACGCGCCCGTCTCCAATCAGCTCCCCAATGTCTTTGACTACCAGGACTACCGGGAGTTCCTGCGCGACCATTACCTGGCCCGCAAGGCCACCAAGAAGAGCTTCTCCTACCGCTTCATGGCTTCCCGACTGGACATGGATCCGGGACAACTGGCCTGGGTGCTCAAGGGCAAGCTGCATCTGGCAGCCCACGCCGTGGATGCAGCCATCTCCATGTGCCACTTGGAAGGGCGCGAAGCCGCCTATTTCGAGGAACTCACGCAACTGGCCCGGGCCCGCAGCGAGGGGGAGCTGGCCCGCTCCCGCGAGCGCATGAACGCGTTGCGCGGCGTGGTCACCACAGCCCTGCAACCCGAGCAGACGAGCTTCTACGACTGCTTCCACTACAGCATCCTGCGGGCGCTGGCCCCGCTTTGCGGCACAGCCGACGCCACCCAGCTCGGACACGAGTGCATCCCCGAACTGGACGCACAGACCGTCGAACAGGCTATGACGCTGCTGCAGGAACTGAAACTGCTGGAGAAGACACCCGATGGGCTCTGGAGTCAGCCCGATGTCCACATCACCAGCGGCAAGGCGATCGCGCCCTCGGTCATCCGAGCCTTCCACCTGCAGGCCATCGAACACGCCCAGCGTTCCCTGCACGAGCAGGACCCCCAGCAGCGCGACATCTCCACGCTGACCGTGTCCATCGCCGCTGAGGATTTTCCGCAGGTGCGCAGCTGGCTGAGCGACTTGCGTCGGCAGCTCCAGACCTTGACCCAGGAGACGCAGAACCCCGACCGGGTGCTGCAGTTCAACGCCCAGCTGTTTCCAGTGGGCGCCCGAACAGCCAGGAAACGCCTTTCCTGATCACTTGCTGGAGGTGAATCCCACCTTCCACACCTGGTTCACGAGCTTGCCCGGATTGCCGTTGACGGCTGCCTGGGTGAGCACCAAGCGCATGAGGTAGATTCCCTCCGAAACCACAGTTCCTTGCTGACTGCGATGGTCCCAGGAGATGCGCACCCGCGCCCGCCCCAGGCGATCCTTGACCAGGGCATCCAAGGCTGCGGAATCGATGTCCTCGGCCACAGAGGTCACATACGTGCCCATGGCATCGTAGATGTGGAGATCCACCCGTACCGGGGAATTGAGCTGCAGCTCCAAGGCGTTGCAGGTCGCGCGCGTGCAGGGGCTGGGCTCAGAGGAAGCGCCTGCCGTAGCGGTCCATGGAGTCCAGACGGACGTGTCCCCAGGAGTGGCCAGGAACTGCAACGGATGCGTCTGCCGCACAGGGAGCGTTCCCTTCTCCAGGCGCACCAGAGGGCTGGGAGGGATCAGCTTGGACAACGGCTTGTGGACGCCGCCCACGATCCTCTGCCAACGGGCCAGGCTCGTCGGGACGTTCCCCAAGGTATCGGCCACCCCACCGTCGACCACGAACCGAACGCTGTCTCCAGCGCGCACGCTCTGCAGGTCGTCCGGGGAGATGAGGAAGCGCAGCTCGGCCGAGCCGACTTGCACGTGCGGGGAGGTCAAGGCGCTCTCCCCGTTGCCCAGCTTCTTGAGGATCCATGCGCTGGCCATCTGCAAATGCAACGCCTCGCTCGCTAGGATCACCAGCGTGTCGGGTTCCGTGTAGCTCTCGGTCAGGCGCAGCTGCGCCGAAATCACCACCGGCGGCACGCTGTCGCGGATCGGGAAGCTCCACTGGCCATCCATCCGGCCCAGGTAGGCAGGAAGGAAGGAGGTGATCCCGCTTTGCAAGGGCGTGGGGAGGGAGCAGACCACTTGGGTGGAATCGGAGCCGGTCCGGCAGGCGCCGATCTGCTCCACTCCCTCGACACCGAAGGGAGGGCGGAAGGACAGGACCGGCACCACGGAGCGCACCTTCTGGTAGAACTGCACCGTGGCCTGGTCGATCCGACCGTCGCCGTCCCGATCCTGGTACCAGCCGTACAACGGGGGGCGCTGTCCGCCCTCGATCACCACGGCCGGGCGCTTGCCGTCCACCGCATTGCCCTGCAGATCCGAGATCGCGGCACCGTCGGCAAAGCGTACGCTGTCGCCGGGAACCGGGCAGGACTCGGGATGGGTCGGATCAAAGAGCGCGTACACGTCATTGCCGCTAGCATCCACCAACTGATCGGTCGCCTTCACGATGCCGGACCAACCGGAGGCGCCCAGAAGCTCGAGCAGGGTCGCACCTTTGGCCTTGATCGCCTCGGAAGCTAGTACGAACAGCGAATCCGGCAATCCCGGCTGGCCATAGCGCAGGAAGGCGCGGACGGGAACCGGTGCGATGCGCTCGACGACCTTCACCTGCTGGATCGCCTCAGGCCCCCAGGCATAATAGCCATTCAGTCCTGTAGCCGTCGCTGCAGTCACGCCAAGCGGAAGCATCGTTCCCAGATCCACAGAGACGTGCAGCGAATCCGGGCTGACCGTGACCGTCCCGCTGCGGGCATCCCATTGGTGCAAGCTGTCGGGCCAGGCGAACGAGAAACGGCTCTGGTCGGTCCAGCCATGGCGCAGCCAGACATCCAGATGATCGGCCCGGCCATCGTGGTCGCGATCGGACAGAATGGACGAGTCAGGTGGCAGCACCCGGAAGCTGATCGGGCTCCACTGGGCCTGTGAGAAAACGTCTCCGACCACTGCGATCCGGACAGTGTCCCCACGCGCAACACCCAGTCCTTTCAGGAGAACGCTTCCGCGCCCCTGGACCAAATCGACCGTATCCCCTCCCACAAAATGGATGGCCGGATTGCTGCTCCAAAGCGCAACCCGTTTGCCGCACGCGGTACAGGTGGAATTGGCCGCAAAGGTCTCGAAGCGCAACCGAACCGTGTCACCCAGAAGTCGCTCGATCGGGTAGGTCAGGGCAACGGGTTGTTGAAGCGAATCCAGGAAACGAATTCCTTTGCTCTGGAAGACGATCGCCCCGTAGGCGTCGGCGCTGTCGCCAGCAATCTTGCCCACCTTGACGGTGTAGGTTCCGGGCAGGGTGCCCTTGACCCAGACGCGGCGCGGAAAACCATTGATCCCGGTGCGCAGCGTGTCGTCGGTGCCAAGCTTGGACACCAGCAGGGAATCCCGGTACAGTTCGATTCCGACAGGAGCCTGGAGCACGAACTGCACGGCGGAAGAATCCACGCCCATCGCATTGAAGGCCCCGATCTCGACCGGGAACGAAGAGCCCACGACCCCGCTATAGGGCGGCGTGGCCACAAAGCGCGGCCCAGCCGTGTAGGGCACCACAAAGGAATACTCCTTGAGCACCGTACTGTCGCGCAGGTAGACGAACTGGAGCGTGTACTTGCCAGCCGGCAATCCCGCGATCGCGGCCGAGTCGACCTGCACCCTGCCTTCGGCACTGTCCACCAGGATGCCTCCGTACCAGAGCTTGCTGGAAAGCTGCTTTGGAACCGGGAACGGCGGCCCCGAAAGGCGCACAATGCCGGTGGCACGAGCCAGGTTGGTGCGCGCCTGGCAGCCCTGACCGGAGGTCGTGGACACATACAGGTCGTAGCTGGTGCTGCCGGAAGCGCGCAAAGTGTCCATCACCTGGAAGCGCGCGTCGGTGCGCAGATTCATCTGGGTGCGGATCTGGATACTGGATCCGCCGGGATGCCGCTCGCAGAAGAAGAAGTCAAACGGATAGGTCTTGCCTTCGACGAGCCGATTCCCGGTCCAGACCAGATCGACTGCCGCACGGTTGTTCTTGCTGTCCCAGATCGGCTTGCCCAGAGAATCCAGGCGCGGCACATAGGCAGCACCGACCGAATCCAGGAACACGCTGTCACTGGCGGGGCCATGGATTCCCCCCAAATCCACCACCAGGCGGTTGCCGATGAAGAACCACACGTCGTCATCTCCCCGGAAGCGAAAGACCTGCCCCTTCTTGTACTCGAAGCTGCCGTGCGACTCTAGGCAGAAGCCGTAATTGTGGTAGGATTGCGCGTCCCACTCGTTCTGCCGGATGGTGTCGTAGAAGGGATTGGGCGTCCCGTCGGCCCGGAGCTTGAAGTCGTCGATCGGGAAGTAGTTCTGGTTGTCGTACTCGTAGGCCCCGGTGGTGTCGTTGAGCACCAGCGGAATGTCGCGGCAGGTCTCGGAGTTCTTGGACGGAACGGTGCGGAACCAATTCGTCGCGATGCCCGAGTCGCCGATCTCGGCCTTGCCATCGTGAAGCGTGTCGTAGGTGCAGCGAAAGGCCCAGGTCCAGGAATTGGGATAGCCGGCACCGGTGTCGTGCGCGCTTCGGACCGGTTTGCGATCACTTCCGAGGATGCTGTCGACCATTCCCTCGACAACTCCATACCCCCCTTTCCAGCAACCACGGGCCACGTCGGCGAACTTGAACTCGCGGTTGGCTAGAGGATCAGTACGCACGCGCGAGCTCGCGAAGTCGCGGATGGTGGCGGCAAGGAGCGTGGCCTCGCAAAGTCCCCGGTCGCTGGTGGCGGACGTCGTGATCCGAGGCAGGCTGTCGGGACGGACCGAGATCCAGGTCGTGTCGCCTGCCGAAGAGAGGTCGATGCCGGTGCTGTCGCTGAAGCCCTTGGCTCCCCAGCTCCCGCCCCGGGTGCTGCGAAGGCTCAGCAAGGGGGTGCGGTCGAAGTAGGCGTAGCGGTACCAACCGCAGAACTCGGCATCGGCCATGGGCTTGAACGGCCCGTCCGTGCCCATGGTCACCAGCGGACGCTCCACCGGCAGGCGCCCGCTCCAGGGATTGAAGATCATCACAAGCTTAGAGACCGGCTGCTTCGCGGTCACGCGCACACCGCTCGCACCGGCCTCGGGGACACCCCGGACCCAGATGGTGTCGGACTTGTCGGCGATCGAGTCGGCTAGGAAGGCAACCGGCAGTCCCGCACCGGCAGCCCCCATGTTGCGGGTACCGGCACTGTCCGTGAAGAGCAACTGCATCTTCGTGAAACCCATGGTGCGCAGCTGGTACCAGCCCGTTGCGGAAGCCGATGGAGACATCTTGACGCCCTTGCCTCCTTCTAGGTGCATCCACGGGACTGCTGCCGGATTCAGCCAGGGGTTCCAAAACATCACGGTGCGGATCCTGGGGCGGCTGGTCAGGACCTTGAGTCCACCCGTACCGGTCGGGAAGGGTTCCGGAAGGACCCAAGCGGTGTCACCAGCCGCAAAGGCCGCCGTGAGATCGGTCTTGGAGGTCTGGTTGCGCCAGTCCTTCTGCGAGAATCCCACGTTGGAGAAGTTCATGGACGTCGAAGTGATGGGCGGGACGTTGATCTGGAGCCAGCCATCGGACGTTGCTTGCATTCGTAACGAATCGACGCTGCCGGGCGTGGCATTCCCGAACGTCCCCCCGATGACGTAGATGGTCGTATCACCTGCCGTGGAGTAGTAGCGCAACACCTTTGCTGCACGCAGATTCATAGGGAAACAGCAGATCAGGACCAGAAGGAGCCACCCAAAGGCTCCACGCCCCATCATAGGGAACATTCGTTGCATCACAGATCATCCTCCTCAGAATGACTCATCTTAACCCACGTGGACGAACCTGGGCAATGACAGATGAATGTAACGGATGCTTCGGCATTGCGCAGTCCGAAAGCCCATCGCCCGGCAGGCTCCGTTGCGTGGCTGCTAATCACTACAAGGGATAATCCTCAATCTCGCCGCCGATATCCCGCCTTGGACCTCAATGGATCCAAATCCAGCACGTCGTTCCCGGTGCACCTTCCCTGAAACAACTCCCCCACCACCTGCCCCGTGAGCGGAGCCATGGAGATCCCGCTGCGGTAGTGTCCCGAGGCCACCAGCAGACGTCCCGGCTCCAACCACCCCAGATGCGGCACGCGATCCAAAGTGCGAGGACGAATACCGGCCCAGACCCGTTGGGCTTTGGCAAGGTCCAGGCGCGGAAAGACCTTGCGGAGGCGTTCCTGCAGCCATTTGAGGCCATCAGGCGAAGTTTCTTCTTCCCATTGTCCCACTTCGCTGGTGGCTCCCAGCAGGGTGCATCCATTCCGTGGCACGGCATAGAACTGGTCTTCCAGATGGACCATGCAATCCAGGGGATGCAGGGCCGGCACCAAGGCGATTTGTCCCCGCACCGGTCGGGCCTGCCCCTCCCAGCCCAACCCCGAAAGGACCCCCGCCGACCAAGGCCCCGCCGCCACCACAAGGGAGCCGCAGCGCAGCTCACGATCCTGTGCCGTCAATCGGAACCCCTCCCCGTCACGTGCCACCTGCACCTCCCCCAGCCCGTACGCCAGCCGCCCGCCGGATCGAGCCACCGCCACCTGCAAAGCGGCCAGCACCGGCACCGGATCGAGGCAGGCCTCGTCGGGAAAGTGAAACATCCGCCAAGGGCGGTCGGCCACCAACGACTGCAAGCGAGGCGGCAAGTGGTCGACCACCTCCCAACCGGCCGGATCGGACTCCTCGCGCAACCGCCGCGCGAAGGCCTCGGCGCGCCCAGTATGGGAAAATAGCGCCCAATCGCCACCTCGGGTCAATTTCAAGGGATGCCCTGAAGCGTCCTCGATCCGCGCGATCCAATCCGGCCAAGAGGCAATGGAACGGGTGTAGAACATCCGTCCCGGCACCTCCGAAGCGGCCACGGCACGGCTCACCAGGATTCCGCCAGCTCGGGCACTGGCATGGCGAGCCGGGGCATCGCGGTCCCACAGCACCACCGACCGCCCCTGCGAGGCAAGCTCCCAGGCTGCGGCAAGTCCGATGATCCCTCCGCCCAGAACCGCAATGTCGATGTGCTCCTTCACCTAACCCCAAACTACAAGGCCTGCCGGGCTGGACAAAGATTCTTTGACGCCATCCTGCGTCAATCGCCTCAAGGCATCATACATTTGCAGGATGCTCGTGCGGATCACCGCCCTGATGGCCTGTCTTTCATTGTCCGCCTTGGCTCAATACAAGGATGCGGGAAGTGCGGAATTTGTTTTCGTACGAAACCTGATCGCCGCCCAACCTGCAGGCATGGCCGGAGCAGGAGGCACGGTCGAATCAGGCCTGCAGTCTCTGGGCCTCAATCCCGCCGGCATCGCCCGCAGCTCGGCCCCGACCTTCGAAACCACCCTGCGCAGCCATTTCCAGTCCTACAATTCGGGCCTGCTGTCGGCCGCTATGCCCTTCTCAGGAGGCAATGCTGCCGCCCAGATCGGCTATCTGGACGAAGGCGATCCGATCCAGGAGCGCGACGAATTCAACGTCTCCCCGGGGCGTTTCCTCAAGCCCAGCGCCTTCATGCTGACCGCCAGCTACGCCGAACCGCTGGGACAACGCCTATCCTGGGGCACCACCCTGCGATGGGTTCACGAGAACTTGGACGTGGACGGTAGCGCCGCCAACGGGCTGGACATGGACCTGGGCATCGTGCTGCAGCCGGGCTCGCGGCGATTCACCTATGGCCTGTCCCTGACCAACCTGGGCACCAAGATCACGGGACACACCAAGAACGAGGCCGAGTTCGGCGACATGCCCCTTTCGGCCAACGGCTCCGTCAAGGCGCTCCTTTCCAGCGACGGGTCCACGGCAAGCTACTTGGATGTCCAGAAGCCCATCGACAACTACGCCCAGGTCCGGTTGGGCCTGGAACAGCGCGTGGTCCCGGGCTTCTACCTGCGCGGCGGCCTGCGCACCGACTCGCGCGAGATCCTGGACTTCGTGGAGACGCAGTTCCTAGATGAATCGAAGGACCACACAGCATCCTATGCGATGCGGGCTAGCCTGGGAACCACCATCTCCCTGTCCAATTTCAGCTTGACCTATGCCTGGCAGACCTGGGGCGTGGCCGGCAACGTCCATTTCCTGACCCTAAGCGTCGACCTGGGTCGCACCTCCAAAAAAGAACCCAAGGAGCCCGAAGAGTGAGCCTGTCCACAACCCCCATCGAAGGCCTGATCCTCGTCGAACCCCGCGTATTCCAGGACGATCGCGGTTTCTTCTTCGAGTCCTACCACCAGCCGCGTTACGAAGCGCTGGGCATCAAGGAAACCTTCGTGCAGGACAACCACTCGCTTTCGCGCCAAGGCACGCTTCGCGGGCTGCACTACCAGTCCAGCCCCGGCCAGGCCAAGCTCGTGCGCTGCGTGCGGGGCCGCATCTGGGACGTCGCCGTGGACATCCGCCCCGATTTCGCCACCTTCGGGAAGTGGCAGGCCTTCGAGCTGGACGCCGTCTCGCACCGCCAGCTGTTCATTCCGGTGGGATTCGCCCACGGCTTTTGCGTGCTCTCGGAAGAGGCCGAGGTGCTGTACAAGTGCAGCTCCGTGTATGACGGTACCACCGAATCGGGCATTGCCTGGGACGATCCCGAACTTGCGGTTGCATGGCCGGTCGCAAATCCGGTAATATCAGTGCGGGACCAAGGCAACGAATCCTTCGCCGCCTTCCGGTCTCGCCTGAAAGGGGCCTAGCATGTCTGCCCACAAAGCCTACGAGAATTCCGATTTCCTGCATTCCAGCCAGGCCCGCGAGATCCGCATCCTGGCCGAGTTCTCGGAGCCACGCATGCGCTTGAAGAAGCACGGCGTCGACGGCACCATCGTGTTCTTCGGATCGGCCCGCACCCTGCCCTTGGACGTGGCCACGGCGAACCTGGCCAAGCTGGAGGCCGATCCGACCGCCACGGCCGCCCAGATCCGCAAGGCCAAGGGGCTAGTGAAGGTCGCCCCCTACTACGAAGCCGCCCGCGAGCTCTCCCGCCGCCTGTCGGAATGGTCGCGCGAGGGCGAGCACGGCCTGACGCTGTGTTCGGGAGGTGGACACGGCATCATGGGCGCCTGCAACCAGGGCGCCAGCGACGCCGGAGCCCCCAGTGTGGGCTTCAACATCAGCCTTCCCTACGAGCAGACCGCCAACGAGTGGATCACCCCCGAGCTCGAGTTCCAGTTCCACTACTTCTTCCTGCGCAAGTTCTGGTTCGTGAACTCCGCCCGCGCCCTGGTGGTGTTCCCGGGAGGCTTCGGCACCCTGGACGAGTTCATGGAAGTGCTCACGCTCATCCAGACCAAGAAGCTCGAACGCCCCATGCCCATCGTACTCTTCGGACGCGACTACTGGCAGAAGATCATGGACCTGGAGGCCCTGGCGGACTTCGCCATGATCGATCCGAACGACGTGAATCTGTGGCACTGGTCCGACACAGCGGACGATGCCTTTGCCTACCTCACCGGCGAGCTCAAGGATGTGCATCTGCGCGTCCCGAAGGTCGGGCAGGACGCCTCCACCATGGGGCTGGACGTCGCCGAAGCGGGCGTGTGATTTCTTCAAGATTCTGAAATCGCGACCTTGAGGCCGCGACGGGTTTGCGTTATGTTTGCACTTCACTTGGAGAGGTGGCCGAGTGGTCGAAGGCGCACGCCTGGAAAGTGTGTGTACGGCAACGTACCAAGAGTTCGAATCTCTTCCTCTCCGTAAAGAACCCTGAGCAATCAGGGTTCTTTTTTTGCCTGAAATCGCAGTGCTGTCCAGAGAATGTGCCGGAGCCCTGGCATCCCTGCCGTCAATGCACAATTCCAAGGGCGATTCGGCGGCACCGCACCCGATCTTGGCATTCAACCGACAGGGCCGCAAATCGTCCAGAAAACAGGCCGACCGAATTTGCCGCCATGGACAACGATCGGTCAACGGCTTTCCGAGCCGGAGTCTACACCTTTGGGCGCCCATCCCTAGATAGATCCTGGAAAACAACCGTTGGTCCAGGGCACTGCGATGGCAGCGTGTGCGCAGCTATGATTGGATCAGACACTTACTGAGTTCGGGCACGCGGTTGCGTGCCTGTCCTTCCATTGGAGGATTCATGAGACACCTGCTCGCGGCAGCCCTGACGACATTGACCCTGTCCACTTCGGCCAATGCGGCCTACGACTGGAAAAGCGTCCAGATCCACGGTGGAGGCTACGTTCCCGGGATCGCCTTCCACCCAACGGCCGGTGGCCCCGTGTATGCACGCACCGACGTGGGCGGCGCCTACCGCTTGGCCACCAACCGCAACGACTGGATCCCGCTCAACGACGCGGCCACCAACGGCGACGACATGGGCTCCATCGCCATCGGCCTGGATCCCGACGACACCAACTACGTCTACCTGACCGGCGGCCTGTACTTGGCGACCGCCTGGGGCGGAGGCGCCACCTTCCTGACCTCCTCCGACCGGGGCGCCACCTGGAACAGGACCCAACTCAGGGCCAGCAAGAACGTCACGGGAGTGAACCTGACGCGGGTCAAGACCGGCGACAGCTCGCTTTGCCTGGGCGGCAACGAGAACTCGCGCGGCGTCGGGCCGCGCATCGCAGCCAAGGGCACCACCATCTACCTGGGCACCAACCAGAACGGCCTGCTCAAGAGCACCGATCGTGGCGCCACCTGGGCCACCGTGACGGCGCTGGGCGACACCGGCGTCTCTGCCGTGATTTTCGACAAGGACGGCAACGTCTACGCCGCCCCCTACGCGGGCGGCATCTACAAGAGCACCAACGGCACCGCCTGGACCAAGCTCGACGGCTTCACCGGCAAGGTCTTCCAGATGAGCTACGCCAAGTCCACCAACACCTTCTGGATCACCTCCAACTCCAACAGCAAGCCCTTCGATATGAGCGAGCCGGGCGGCGGATCGGTTTGGACCTTCGATGCCACCGCCAAGACCTTTGCCCAGGTCGCGACGCTGCCAGCCAAAGGCGGCAAGGACTACGGCTACGGAGGAATCAGCGTAAACCCCTCCAAGAACTCCGAAGTGCTGGTCGCCACAGCCGGCTGGTGGCGCGGCTCCGAATCCCCCCTCAAGCCCGCAAGCTTCGTGCCTCACGAGGCGATCTTCCTCTCCCGCGACGGCGGGACCACTTGGAAGGACATCCTGGCCGAGGGCAGTTTCGACGCCGCTAGCGCCGCCAGCTCCGTCACCAGCAACCCCCACTGGATCACCGGCCTGGCCGTGGACCCGGCCGACTCCAACCACGTGATCTTCGGCACCGGCTACGGCGTCTGGAGCACCTTCGACGCCACCGCCGCCAAGCCCACCTGGATCTTCGACGACAAGGGGATCGAAGAGACTGTCCCGCTGGCATTGGCAAGCTCCACCGTCGGCGCGCCGCTGGTGAGCGCCGTGGGCGACGTGGACGGCTACTACCACACCAACGTGGATGTCGCTCCGACCACCCGGCACCAGATCGAGGCAGGGACCAACTTCGACCTGTCCGTGGCCGAACTGGCCCCCAACAAGATGATCCGCATCTTCAAGGAAGCGACCAAGGGACTGGGCGCCTACTCCAACGACGGCGGCAAGACCTGGACGGCCTTCAAGACCTATCCTCCCTTCGTCGCAAGCGAATGGAGCACCACCTACACCAACGAGTCCAATTACGCGGCCATCTCCGCCGACGGAAAATCCATCGTGTGGAACATGCAGACCAACGGCGCATACTACTCGACCGACAGCGGGGCGACCTGGAAGGCCTCCAGCACCTCCGCCTCGCTCCTGTCCAGCAGCGTCACGGGCATGCGCGTGGTCGCCGACCGCGCCACCGCCGGGACCTTCTACATCTACAACGGACTCACCGGTATCCTCTACCGCTCCGTCAACAGCGGCGCCAATTGGACGGCCATCAACAGCAGCCTCCAGTACGACGACGACTGGGCCCTGGGCTACTTCCACGCCTTCGCTTCGCCCAAGCAGGCGGGCGAGATCTGGCTCACCCAGGCGGCGCACTTCTACGCCTGCTCGAACTGCGCCTGGAGCGCAAGCTATGCCGGCGGACTCTGGGTCGGCAAGGGCAGCGGCTCCTCGGGCCTTTTGCGCTCGACCGACGGCGGCAAGACGACCACGGCCGTCAGCGGCATGTTGATGGCCACCTACGTGGCCTTCGGCAAGGGCAAGACAGCCACGGTTCCGGCCATCTACGTGAAGGGCGTGAACTCCAAGGGCGTCAGCGGACTGTTCCGCTCGACCGACGACGCGGCCACCTGGACGCAGATCGACGACGCCACCCACCAGTACGGCGGCATCTCCATGGTCACGGGCGACCCCTGCATCTACTCCCGCGTCTATGTCTCGGGCGGAGGCGCCCGCGGCGCGCTGTACGGCGAAGAGGTCGGCTCCAAGAACACCTCCTGCCCCGACCGCAGCGACTACGCCCTAGCCACCGGCATCGTGGGAACCTCAGGGATCACAAAAGCCTCGCTGCGGCTGGCAGGCAACCGCGTCCTTTCCCAGGACCAGGCCACCATCCGCTTGACCGACCTGCGCGGCCATGTCCTGCGCACCGCCACGGGCTCCCTGGAGTTGTCGGGCCTGCCCCAAGGCATCTACCTGGCCAGCGACGGCTCCGCCTCGCTGCGGATCCCGCTGGCGCACTGAACCGACCGGACAGAATCGTACCAGGGCCGTTCCGCAAGGAGCGGCCTTTTTTGCATCCGCTCAGGCCACGCGCGTCACAGGATCTTGAGGCCCATCAGTCCCGACAGGTAGGCCGCTTGCGAGGTGTCCACGATGGTGCCCCGCAAGTGCTCCATCCCGACCTGCAGGTTCTCGATGCGCGCTCCGCGCAGGTCCGTTCCTTCGAGCTTGGCGAAGTGCATCTGGGCGCCTCTGAGGTTGCAGCCATCGAAGGTCACGTGGCGCAGGTCGGCATGCTGGAAGTCGGCATCCTGCAGGTTGCAGTCGACAAAGCGCACCTTCTTGAAGACGGCGTAGCGGAAGTTGGCCAGGGAGGCTTCGCAGGTGTGGAAGAGCGTCTCCTTGACGGCGGCGCTGGTCAGGGCGATCCCCGTCAAGCGACAGCCCCGCAGCTCCACCTTGTCCAGCCGGCAGCCGTCCCAGACGGCATTGGCCAGGTCCGATTCCAAGAGCTTCACCTGGGTCAGGTCCAGCTTCTGCAGGCGGGTGCGCCCCAGCCGCACCTTGGTCAGGCCACAGCGGGAAAATGAGACCGAGCTCGCCTCCTGGTCCGAGAAATCCCGCTCGGAAATCTCCAGGTTGCCGTACTCGCCTTCCGATTCGATCCGTCGCATCGTCCATCCGTCCGTGGCCGCAAGCCACCGTCAAAGAAACTTGCTCGCCTCACTCATCACTGTCGGGCCGCACCGGGGCGTGCCCCGTCAGAACCGCCCCCGCACCGTCGGGAAGCTTGCGAAAAAGCCACGCCGCCAGGAAGGCGAAGGAAGCCATGGCGGCAAGCGCGATGCGGAAGTCCGAAAGCTCCAGGCCCGCATGGCCGGAGAGCTGTCGCGACAAGTTGAGGATGGCGGCAGCAAAGGTGACACCCAACGCCATGGCCACCTGCTGGGAAATGCTGGAAAGCGTCGCCGCGGAAGCGCTCAGGCGGTCGGGCACGTCGGCGAACACAAGCGTGCCCATGCTGGTGAACTGCAGCGAGCGCACCAGCCCCGCGAGCACCAAGAGCACCACCGTCGCTGCTAGGGCGGTCCGTGGCCCCAAGAGGCACAGGGACAGGATGGAAACGCCCACCAAGACTCCGTTCCAGACGACCACGGGGCGGAACCCGAAGCGCCGGAGCGCCGCCGTGGTCGCCCCCTTCATCGCCAGGTTCCCGGCAAAATAGGCCGCCAGGTAGCCGCCGGAGACCACGGGACTCAGACCCAGACCCACCTGGAACAGAAGCGGCAGCAGGAAGGGCGTGGAGGAGATGGCCAGCCGGATCCAGATGCCCGCCCCCAGCGTGGACAGGCGAAAGGTGGGATAGGACAGCGGCCCCAGGTCCAGCAAGGGCGTCCGGGCGCGGCGCAGGTGCGCGACGGCCCAAGCTCCGCCACCCAGCCCCCAGGCCAGGCATGCCCAGGAAAGCACGGAGGTGAAGGAGCCACGCGTCAGGCTCTCGATGGCAAAGAGGAGGCTGGCCAAGGCGGAAGAGGAAAGCAGGAAGCCCTTGCGGTCGAAGAAGCGGTCGCGCTCGGGCGGGAAGACCGGGACGAAGCGGTGGATCAGGACCACGCACAGGAGACCCACCGGCAGGTTGACGAAGAAGTTCCAACGCCACGAGGCCCAGGTGGTGAGGATGCCTCCCAGCAGCGGACCGATCAAGGGGGCCACCAAGGCCGGGACGGTGAGGGTGGCCATGGCCTGCAGGAAGGCCGAGCGGGCAACCGAGCGCAGCACGATCACGCGCCCCACCGGGGTCATCATGGAGGCTCCGAAGCCCTGCACGGCCCTGGCCGCGACAAAGGCGGGAAGGCTGGACGAGAGCCCGCAGGCCACCGAAGACAGGCAGAAGAGGACAACCGAAAAGGTGAAGACCCGCCGGGCCCCGAAGCGCTCCGAAAACCAGCCCGAAAGCGGAAGCATGGCGGCGAAGACCAGCATGTAGACGGTCACGCCCGTGCTGAGGTCCAGCGGCCGGACCCCGAAGGTGCGGGCCATCTGCGGGAGCGAGGTGTTGAGGATGGTGGTGTCCATCATCTGCAGGAAGAAGGCTCCGGCGACGGTCAGGGGCACCAGGCGATCGCGCAGGGACAACCGCTCCGGACGGTCGTTCCCTGGCATTTCCTCATGGCTGTGGCTGGACAATCGCCTCTCCCTGAACAAGCGCTTCCGAAAGTCCCAAGATAGAACCCGAAGTGCCTGCTGCCCGGAAGAGGGACTCGTCTCGTCAGGCCACGCCGCCGCTCCAGAAGAAGTTGCCGTCGGCGTCGCGGTACCAGCGGGAGTTGCCGTTCACGCTCTCGCCATCTTCCACCCAGTCCACGTAGGCGAGCTCGGTCCCGGCCGGGACCACGGCTGCCACATCGGCGGTGCGACGCGGCGCGCCCTTGCGCAGGTTGATGCGGGTGGTCGCCTTGGCCGTACCGGCATGGCCCTGCGGCTGCGGAACCGGCGGCGGAGCCCCCGTGCAGGCGGCGTATTCGGTCACCACGTCGCGCAGCAGCTGCTCGTAGGTGCGGCGGCTGTGGGCCAGGCCCGTGACAGGATCTGTCTTGCGCTTGGGATCGAGGAAGAAATGCCCCACCACCGACTTGGCGGGATCCAGCTGGAACCGGTGGCAAAGGAAGGCCAGCACCCAGATGTACCTGCGGTAGGCCTCGTCCGCGTCGATGTCCCCACCGTAGCAGTACTCCACCCCGATGGCCGCGTCGTTGGCGTCGTGCCCGTAGAGGAGGTTGTCGGTGTTCAGGTTGTAGAGCACGTGCCAGGCCTTCTCGGGCGGGGCCGTGAGGGCGGGGATGCACTCGACGATGGTGCGGTCGTCCACGAAAATGTGCGCGGAGGCGCTCATGTCGTTGCGGGAGTTCTCGTAGTAGCGCACGTTGGCCTGGGCCGAGGCGCCGGGATTGCCCGTGTCGTGGGCCACGAGGAACTTCACCCCGGCCGTGATCAGCCGACCGGAGCGCCGCTTGGAAGGCTTGGTGAGGTACTGGGACGCGATGCGGTACTTTTCCTGGAAGGCCATTGGGTCACCCTACCGGAGGCTGGTCGTTGGAGGAATCGGAAGAATCAGAGGAGTCGTCCACAGTGGCCGGCGTCGGGGCGGCAGAGTCGCCGGTCCGGCTCTTGGGAATGGCCTTCATCGCGAGGTAACCGCCATGACTGATGCCGATCAGCCAGAGCAGCCCCTCCGAGACCTCGGGGAAGGCGCCCATGAAGGTCTTGGCCTCTTGCGCGTGCAGGAAGGCCGATCTCAGGCTGACCCAATACACGATCAGGCTCACGAGGGTGAAGAACAGCATCTGCACGCGGCTCAGGTCCAGATGTCCCGCATTGCCCGTCTCTTCGCCGGTGAACAGGTCCTTCCAGGTCGCCTGCCCGATCGTGCGGTTGGCAAACAGCAGGCCTTGGTTCGCCGCCCCCTCCGCAGCGGGGAGCATCTCCAGGGTCCGCTGGAAATCGCCGGCATCGGGATTGAGTCCCTTCTTGGCGTGGAGGATCAGAGGAGAAGCCACCAGGGAAGTGGTGCTGATGCCCAGGAGCATCCACAGACGTCCATCCATCTGGATCAGGTCGATGGGCTGGCTCGATCCCAGATGGGAGTTCCACAGCACCGCCGCCAGGAAGGCGGACAGGACCAAGGCCGACCAGGAGAGCATCTGGACGCGGGAGAGCGACACCACGTTGCGGTCGTCGATGAAGGCGCCGAAGAGCCTGCCGGTCACGAGCTTCCCGATCCACAGCACCAGGGCCGTGCCGATGGCCAGGAGCACATGCCACGTCTGGAGGATGTCCTGCACGTGGTAGGTCAGGTAGAGGAACGCAAGGAGGATGAGCAACAGCACAAGAAGACTCAAAGGTCTGGTCCAGCGAGAAGGCATGCGGGGTCTCCAGATGAAGGCGCGGGTGGGTGGTCCTGTCGACCACAATGATAATACCCCTCGTCACGTTCATCAAACGGGTCCTTTCCCTCGGCAGCGGTCTGGTGGCTATTTTGTCCGATTTCAGGAGATGCCAGTGCGCCATCCGGTTCGGTCCCAGTCCAATGTCCGCCGCAGGAACATGCGATGATCCTCCGTCCCAGGCCACATTGGGTGCGCATGCTCTTCGTGCTGCGTGGCACGGTCCTGCCCGCCATCGCCCCGCAGCTTTTGGTGGCCACCGGCTTTGCTGCCATTGTGACGCTCCTGCACAGTCCGCTGGTGGGCTGGAAACTCTCGCTCAACATCGTTCCGTTCTCGCTCTGATCCACCGCACCATCTACTTCTACTGCCTGCTGCTGCCATTCGGTCTGGTGGACACCATCGGCGCGATGACGCCCGTGATCGTGGCCTTTATCGCCTACACCTTCCTGGCGCTGGAGTCCCTGGCGGTCGAGCTTGAGGAGCCCTTCGGCACATCCCCCAACGACCTAGCCCTGGACGCCATCTCGCACATGATCGAGAGCACTCTGCGCGAGATGCTGGGCGAGACGCTCCCGCCCCCGCGCGACAGGGCGGTGGACTACATCGAGACCTGACATTGCCCCACGTGCCCGATCGCCGACCGAGCTCGGTGATCAGGTGCAGCCGTCAGAATCCCGGCAGCTTCCAGCCCGGTCGTGGGGCCGCATCCATCATTTTCACTTTCAGATGGCGGATCGCACCCATGTCCTGCAGCTCCAGGGAAATGCAGAAATGGGAAATCACAAGAGTGTCGTGAGGCCCGACATATTCGACCCTGTGCCCTCCGCCCTCCGTGCGGAGGAGATTTCCAACCGAGTCCCGCAGTTCGTTCCGAAATTGCACCGAACGAAATTCCTTGCCGGAGAGGTTGACGATGCGCAAGTCCCCGCAGATCCGATTGCCTTCCAGGAACCGGACCGTGACGTTACGCTCATCTCCCCCAATCCGAAATAGCCTCGACCATTCTCCCTTGCCATCGCGGAAGCGGTAGCCGCAGATCCGCCCCGTAAGCAGCCCGTCGGCTCGTCCCTCGAAGACTGGCCGAGAAAACCATGCCTCGCCCAGAAGACGGCGTCTGGAGGTCTCCTGACGCCGGAGCATCTTCAGCTCCTTGGAAGTGGAGTTGCCGCAGATCCCACCTATCGCTTCGGGCTGTCTCTCCTTGAGTCGAAAAGAATCCACCACCCGGCCAGCCGAATCCACGCCATAAACCTGCTGGACCGCATTGCCTTCCGGTGCCTCGAAGCCGTTGGGAAATTCGACCTGAACCCGTTCCGGCCGAACACGCGTCTCCCGAATGACCTTGCACTCCAGTTCAGGAACCGGCCGCCTCAGTTCGGACTCATCCTGCCCCATGCTCGCAGCATGACTGGGCAGAAACGGGACAACAACCCGATGGACCAGCAAGGACAACAGAAGAAGGATGCCCGCTCCGTTCAGCAGAGGACGGAAATAGCGCAGGAGAGCCGTCAGAATCCGGAATGCGGTGCGGAGCAGGGAGCGGAGCATTGGGGGAATAATAATCAAGAAGGCGAGGAGCCCGTCCCGCTGAACTCCCCTTGCCGCATCTCCGAAGGGGAACAGGGCCGGGGCAGGACAGGAAGCGCCCGTTCCAGCTCGTCCCGTCTTCGGCGACTCAGGCGCCACGCCAGAAGCCCCAGCGGAGCCAGCAGCAGCAGAAAGGCCAGTTTGCGACGGCCTCGCTGCAGGAGCGCGAGCGAACGCACCCGGACGGTGTCCGCAATCCCGTGCGGTGCGCTCTCACCACTGCTGAAGGTCAGGTGGGAGACCCGGCCGAGGCAGCGCAGCGAGTCAGCCATCCGGTGGTTGGCCTGGAACCACCACAGCGGGACTTGGAAGGCACTCTGAGGGATCGTCTCGCGCGTCCACCGCAGCGGCGGACGCGTCTCGCTCTGGACCAGCCGCGTGCGGTGCATCATGCCGGGAAGCGAAACCTCAGGGCCCACGGTCTCCAGGATCCAGCGTACCGGAAGGCCCCGCGACGAGCGCCACGAGACCTCGATCCCCTCGAACCGGGAGAGGTCACTAACAGCCTGATCCTTTGCATTTCCCGTGTTTCCAAGAAAACGCAAAGGATTATCGGACTATGAGCAAGTCTTCATGACGCCTCAGATGCGGAGGAAAGCAGCTCCGACGCCAATCCCACGCATTCCTTGCACGGGAAGCGCAGCTCACGCTTGAGCGTCAGGCAATGCCCAGAGCCGGCTGCCTGGGCAAAGGCCGCACGCATCGAATCGGCCGCCTCGGGAGCGCAGCGGCATGCCGCATGGAGCGCCCCGCACTCTCCCTCCGGAGCTCGCCCACCGCCCAAGGCACGAAACTCCTCCAACGGCGCAACCTGCCGACCCGTGGCCTCCTGCCAGGCATCAAGCACCGCCTGGGCGCAGTTGAGGTTCTCGGGCAGGCGGTGGAAGACGGAGCGAGCGTGGTCCTTCATGACAAGGCCAATGTAGCTATGGAATAATCACGCCTACCGCCTTGCAACATCTCATCGAAGGCAAGCAACCTCAAACCTGCCTGCCGTAAGATCCCCACTGAAAAGGCTACATCAGGATGCGCAACGACTGATGGATGCCTTCCCCTTCGAGGGTCAAGAAATGCAGCCCTTGTGCGATGTGGCCTGCCGGAACCACAAGGCTCCGAGCACCGGCATCCAGCTTGCCATCGTACCAAGTCTGCAACAGGCGGCCATCGAGAGACAACAGGCGGATGCGCACCTGACCCGCCTGAGGAAGATGGAAGGTCAAGTTGCAAGTGGCAAGGTCCCAGTGGAGATCCAGGCTCGGGGAAGATGCGTGAGGCGACAAGGCAACGCTTGCCGCACGTCCAAAGACGACCTTGAAGATCCCACCGACGCCGGCCGGCAGACGCAGCGTGCGGTCCGCCGAGGAGAAGTCGACGTAGGCGGCGCCGTCCTTCTGGACCGACAGGATGGCCAGGCCGTCGTCCTTGAGTCGGATGGGATTGAGCTTGATCTCTTGCGCCTCTCTGGAGGGAGCTAGGCGGTAGTACAGGGAAATAGGCTGCCCCTTGAGAAACAGGTTGCCGTAGAGATAGGTCTGCCAGCCGACTTCGGCGCTGTGATAACCGGCATCCCACTCGTCACCCAGGTTGCCGTCAACGGGCACGCCGTTCCAATCGGTGGACATGATGGTCCCGCCATCAGAATGGACGAAGTGCTTGCTGAAGAAGTCGGCGGAACGGTCGGCCATGCGCAGCGATCGATCACGCAGGAGGGGATCGGATTGAAGGTACCAGTTCATCAGGCCGGCATTGATGGCCTGCTCCGTCATCCAGTAGCTCTTCTCGGACCGGGCCACGGGAGGATGTTGGTTCCAGGCAAAGGAAGATGAGGTGCCACCCATGACTGTGTCGACGGCACCTGAAGCCCACATGTCCTCCAGCACCTTGGCCATGGCGGTGAGGTACTTGGGCTTGGGATTCTGAAGCCACACCCTCCCCAGGCACCAAGAGGTCTTGACCATGTGCCCCACCATGGCCGAGGGCATGGCCGTGTAGATGTGCCAGTTGGCTAGGTATTCTTCTGGAAAACCGACTAGAACACCGGTGGAATCCATGGCAGCCACCATGCGGTCGGACATGGCATCCCCCAGAAGCGTGAAGCGTTCCAGATCAGCAGGGTCACCCGAAAGCAATGAGGCCAGGTCGGCATGGGTGGTGATAGCATCCACCGTCGGCGTGAAGCCCTTGCCGGTTCCCGCATGCGGCTTGCTGCCCGAATTGGTGAAATATCCCAATTGGGAGGCGGTAGTGTCCCACAGGTACTCGTTGTTCCACTCCAGTCCCTTGCGCCAATTGCTCCAATGGTCGGGATGGGTGGCATCCAGAGGGAAGTGCTGCCCTCCCTGGGCTTCCAAGGCCGCACCGATCCCCAGCAAGGCATAGTGCTGCATGTACGACCATTTCCCGAGGCTGTAGTCGCGGGGTAGGCTGCAGTCAGGTGAACAGGCGTAGTACCAGCCTCCAGTGCCGGGAGTCCAGGCCTTCTCGTAAAGGAGCTTCAGGGCGTGGTCGGAGTGGTTGAGGTAGGTGGTGTCGCCGGTGACCATGAAGGCTCGCGCGAAGACCCAGCCCAAGCGGGATTGGGGACTGAAATACTTGTAGGAGACTTTTGAAGCGATTCCCGTCAAACCGACCACGTTGTAGTAACCGCCATTGGTGGAATCCCGATATTGCTTCCAGAAGTCCGCCAACTTCTTCACATGGGCCGCACCCAGCAGTGGATCCTTCAGGAAATCGCTCTGAACGGTGTAGTCTGCCCAACTGGCCGTCAGGATCGCAAGCATGAAGCTCAGGCAAACGGGTACGCGCATCTATGGGAGTTCCTTCGTGAAAATACCCGTTGAATTTAATCTATGTCCTGAACCATCGAGACTTGACCTCGGAACCTGCGCGACAGTTCGCGACGATCAGCCACTTCCGTCAGGCGAATGACTCTTGGGAGTGAAGTGAGGCACGCCATGCCAAAGCCTCCGCGAGGCGGATGTTGCCAACAAGAAAACCCCGATAGAACGACACGCTACTTCACTAGCAGACTTTACCCCATAGCACTTCATCTAAATACTCTTTAAATATCACATCCAATCTATTGATCACCTCGTTTCGAATCTTAACGGAGCCATTACGAACCCCCTCAGTCAAAGATGCTAATTCGTAAAATTTGGCGTCAAAAAGAGAAGCCTTTGCTGCAGTACCTATGAGAGGTTCAATTGATTCGCCTCTGATGTCACCATCAATAGACGGCCAGACGACAGATTCAAATTCAATCAAAGTGGATGGATCCACCCTTTGATGCGCGCATGAACGGCCTCCATCTGCAAGTAGATCACTGGGACCACCACGAGGCTCAGGAGCATGGAACTGGTCATTCCGCCGATCAGCACACACCCGATGCTCCTCTTCCATTCGCTGCCCACTCCGCTTGAAAATGCGATCGGGAGCATCCCGATGATCGTGGCTCCCGCAGTCATGAGGATGGGGCGCAGTCGTATCTCGACGGCGTGAAGAAGGGCCGCTTCCGCATCCATCCCGGATTTCCTGGACTTGTTCGCGAAATCGATGACCAAAATGGCGTTCTTGATCACCAGCCCCACCAGCATGATCATCCCCAGGAAGCTGAAGATCGAAAGGGTTTGGTGAGCTAAGGCTAGGGCCCAGAGTGCACCTATCAGTGAGAATGGCACAGAGAACATCACTACGAATGGGTGTAGGAAACTGCCGTACAGTCCCACTAGGAGCAAGTAGACAAGTACTATCGCGATTAACATTCCAGTCCCCAATGGTCCGAACGAGTCGTCCTGCATCTTGAGGTCCCCGTCGAACTGGTAGCTGATCCCCTCGGGGATCTTCCTCTGTCCGAACAGCTTGACGATCTCATCACCAACGTCGCCGCTCGAGCGTCCCACCACCTGCGCTGACACGACAGAGGATGCCATGCGGTCCGTCCGCTCCAGCGACGACCGGGAGAGCTCCTCACGGACACTGGCGACTTGGCCAAGGCGCACGGCTTTCCCCGAGGAGGACGGGATCGGGAGGGCTTGGACGTCTTCGATGGACCGGCGGTTGAATCGATCGTAGACGACGTTGACCACGTAGTCGTCGTCGCCTTCCACGAGTTTGTTGTCCGTATTTCCTCCGAAGGCAGACTGTAGACTCGATGCCATGACCTCGGTCGTGACGCCGAACTGGGCCATGAGCCGCCGATTCGGGATGATGTTGATCTGCGGGGTCTTCTCCATGTTGCTGACATTGACGTTCACCAAGCCCGGGATACGCTTGAGTGTGTCCACGATTTCCTGGGCGAAGTGCTCAAGTGACTTTACGTCGTGCGACTTCAAGATGATCTGAACAGGCGCATCGTCCGCGTTTCCGAACAAGCCCACTACTGAGGCTTCGAACTTTGCCTCCGGGAAGGTCTCGTGAAGAGACTTTTCGACCTGCTTGGAGAATACTTGGGCCGACTGGCCTCGCTTGGAACGATCGACGAGCAGCACATCGACCTGGGACAGATTTGCACCGCTTGATAGTGCGTCTTCTCCAGCACCGACTGTGGTATGGATCTCTGCAACCTCCTTGTGGTTCTTGATGGTTGCCTCGATCCGGCGGGTCAATAGACTGTTCTGCTTCAAGGTGAAGTACTTGGGATACTCGACCTTGACGATGAATTCACCAGTATCGCCAGCATTGGCGAATTCGCTGCCGATGAAACCGGTCAGCACCAGTGCGATCGACGAAGCGAAGAGCAGGAAGGCAATTGCAATGGTCTTCCAGCGGTGACGAAGGGCCACCCGCAGCCAGCCGAGGATCGTATCACGGAAGACACCAACAGACGTCTCGAAAATGCCCAAAAGCCTGCCGAAAGCTGTCGTCTCTGCAACTGCGTTGATTGTCGACATCCTGGAGGCCAGGAACGGCACGAGCGTCATGGAGACGAACAGGCTGGTCATCACCGAGATCACCACAACCATTGCAAATGGACCGATGACCGGTGTGACAAAGGACTTCGCAAGCACTATGGGCAAGAACACGACGACCAAGACAGCCGAGATGGAGAAGACGCTCATCCCGATCTCCTGTACGCCGTCGAGGGTCGCCTGGACCTTCGTCTTGCCCATCTCTAGGTGGCGATAGATGTTCTCGAGCACCACCACAGCGTCGTCGACCAGTGTCCCGATGACAAGTGACATCCCCAGGAGTGTCATCAGGTTCAAGGAATACCCGCACAGGTCCATTCCGATGAAGGAAGTCAGAATCGAAACCGGTACTGAAACGGAGACCACGAAGGCGTTCTTGCTCTCGTGCAGGAACAGGATCATGATCAGGAACACGAGGAGAATCGCTGCCACCAAGTCGAACTCCACCGATTCGATCGCGTTACGAATGACGATGGAGCCGTCCTGGGGATAGGTGAAGGTAAGCTTCACGTGCTTGAACTCCTTCTCGAAGGGTTTCAGCGCACGTTTCACCTCGTCGCAGACCTTAACGGTGTTGGCGCTCCCTTGCTTCTTCACCTTGATTCCTACCGCCTGCACGCCGTTGACACGGTAGAGCGTCGAAGGGTCCTGAAAGCCGTCCTCGACCTCGGAAACGTCGCGCAAGTGCAGGACGGAACCGTCCTCGCCTCGGCGCAGGACAAGGCCGCGCAAATCCTCGACGCTGGCGACTCGGGACTCCAGGTGGAGGAGGCTCTTGCCTCCCTCGTTTTCGATGGCACCGGAAGGAAAGCTCTGCGACGCGGCGGCGATGGCACTGTTCACCTCGTTCAGCGAAAGGCCGGAGCGCACCAGCTTCTCGCGGTCCACGTTCACCTTGATCTCGCGCTGCGTCTCCCCCAGGAGCGAGGCCCCAGCCACCCCCGGAATCTTCGTAATGTCGGGCAGGATGCGCTTCTTCAGGAGATTGCACAGCTCATAGGGAGGGATCTCCGATGCCACGCCAACGGTGAGAATGGGCATGTCGTCCAGAGTGAACTTTTCGAACGAGGGCTCCCTCACCTGAGGCGGCATGTCGGAGCGGACGGCTTGGATCTTTCGGATCGCCTCGTTGATCATCGGATCAATGTCTGCCGTCATGTCCCGGGTGGTCACGATCACGGCCGATACGCCTTCGGAAGAGATCGACTTGACCGATTCGATTCCCTGGAGAGAGGACAGCGCATCCTCCACCCGCTTGGAGACGTTGTTCTGCACCTCCACGGGACCCGCCCCTGGATACGGGGTCACGACCATGAAGGCAGGTGGCGAGAACTTGGGGAAGAGTTCGTAGTTCAGGGCCCGAAAGCTCATGGTTCCCAGGAAGGCCAACATGGCGAAGACCACGAAAACCAGCGTGGGCCGCTTGACCGAAAGTTCTGTGATGTTCATCGGGTAGCCTCTTTCACTTCAGGACGCGGACTTTTGTCCCGCCCTGGATGTTGATCTGCCCGTCGACCACCACGCGATCGTCTTGTGAAAGGCCCGCGGTCACGACCAGTCGCTCTCCGTCGCGCGCTCCGATAACGATCGGGCACAGCACGACGCTGTCGCCGCGCACCACAAAGACCTGCGGGAAAAGCGCGGAGCCCACCAGGCAATGCCGTGGAATTTCGAGCCTCCAGGCGCCTGCCGAAGCTGTCGCCTCCATCTCCACCTGGGCCGTCGCGCCCAGCTGAGGTACGACTTCCCGACCTTGCGGAATCGCGACCTCGACCCTGTAGCTGCCGATCTGGTCGGGTTTGGGGGCGATCCGAGCGATCTTTCCAGCCAGGGGACGGTCGCTTGCGATGTCAAATCGCACCGTGACTTTGGCTCCCGGCTTCAATCGTCCCAAGTCGTCCTGGCTGGCCTGCGCGACCACCTTCACGTCGCGGCACGAGCTCACCACGTAGAGTTCATCACCAGGATTCACGTATGCTCCCAGCTCGGCCCTGCGAGAGGAGATGCAGCCGTCGAGCGGAGACTTCACGCTCTGATCGCTGCGCTCGCGCAAGACATCCGCGTGCTCCTTGAGCGCCTGCTTCAAGGAAAGCTCGGAGAGTTCCGCGTCCTGTGCCGATACGCCGCCATAGGCTCTGGCGGACTCCAGCCGTTCTCGGTCACGCCGCGATTTTCCAAGTGCAGCCTGTGCCATGGCCAGACGCTCCTCGAGACCATCAGCTTGGATCGTCGCCAGCACGGTGCCGCTTCCGACCTTGGCACCCACGTCAAAGGGGGCTGAGACCATTTTGCCAGCGACACGGGCGAGGATGCGGACCTCCGACACCGGCTCCACGGTCCCGGGACTGGAGACCACCTCCCTGGCCGTGACCTGCTCGGGCGCGACCACCCGCACCGGTGTGCGTTCAACCCAAGTCGACATGGCGCGGGATTCCGTTTCGATCGCGTTGCGGTTGGCGACCAGTTTCGCGGTGGCGCCCCCCAAGATCGCGAGGCAGCCTCCCGCGAGCGCGATGCGCCGCACTAGGCCATTCTTGTTGCCTTTGACGTTCACTTGAGCAGACATGCCTGGACCTCCTTGTTGTACTTGCAGACTTCGAGCTTGGCCTTGAAAGCGGCATCGGCGAGATTGCGGTAGTCGATCTGCGCGTCGACGACATCGTTCCTCGACTGCAGCACCTCCGAGACGGGAATCAGCCCGTCGAGGTACTGCCGGGCCAGGATCCGTGCGATCTCTTCGGTCGAAGCAACCGTCCTGGCCTGGCGGTCCCGGCTCTGTTCGGCCAGTCGACAGCGCCTCATCGCGCCATGGAGCGCACGGTCACGGGCCTCAAGATCGGCCTGTCGACTGTAGTGGAGCGCCGCGAGATCAAGGTCGTGGATGCTGCGCTGCGCCTTGGTCTGCAGTCCCTCGAAGAACGGGACCGTCAGCGTGACACCTACGGCCCCCATCTCGTACCACGCATCCTTGTCCTGGAACTGCCGCACCCGGCCCACCGTGCTCTCCCAGTAACCCTGCCAGGTGAGGGCGACAACGGGATGAAACCAGCTGCCGTCCAGCTTGCGGCCGATGCGATTGGTTTCGATCGCAAGGGTCGCCACGGCGCTGTCGTACCGGGACGTTTGGACGGCAAGGCCCTCCTGCAGCCCTTCCGGTACTGCGGTGTCGAGCACGACGAGGCTGTCGCTGCGATCCAGTCGCAGGAGCTCGGACAGTCCGGCGGTCCGTTCCGAGAGGTTTCCCAGGCACATGTCCAACCGGATCTCGAGCGAGCTTTGCTGATTGGAAATTCGAGCCAAGTCGGTTGCGGGGATCAGTCCAAGCCGGACCTTCTGCCGGACCCTTTCGACCATCGAATCGAGGTTGGCAATGCTCTCACGATAGAGCCGTGCCTGCTGTCCCAGCATGACCAGTTCTCCGTAGGCCGAGGCGACCTGAAGCGAGACCGTGTTGCGCTGCTGGACAAGGCCGATCGACTTGACCTGCTTCTCTACATGTTCCAGCTCGACGGCATGGTAGAGTGCCGGGTCGTAGAGCGTCCAGGTTGCCTGTAGACCGCTCTTCCAGTCGTACTTCGAATACTGTTGGGAGAGTTCCTCCGGGAAGCTGTAGTTGTTGTCCAGCGAGGAGAATGCATTGAGCTTAGGCAGAAACCCGCCCTTGGCCAGATCGATTTTCCGGTCGCTCTTCGCGAGTTCGCCCTGTGCTACGACAATGGATGGGTTGCGTCGCAAGGCGATCTCCATCGCCTGTTCCAAGGTTACGTCTCTGCTCGCACCAAGGGATGGAACGGCAAGAATGGGTGCAGCAAGCAACAAGACACGAATGGTCTTCATAAATTCTTCCTCGACTGGCGGAGGGTTTGGGCGGAAAGCCGAGCAGGCTTTCCGGGATCAGTGATTCGGGTTCACAAACACGAGGACACGACGAGGTAACAGGAAAGGATCGTGAGAATTGCCGTCATACCCCAGCCCACAGCGTTACTCACGACTCCATTGACGTGTTTCCCCATCACTTCCTTCTTGTTGATCAAAAGCAGCATGCATACCAGTACCACCGGTAGCAGAATGCCATTGATCACCTGGCTCCAGACTGAGATTTGGATGAGCGGGGCGTTGGGGATGAGGATGATAGCCATTCCGATCAATAAAATGCCCGTAAAGAGGGCGTAGAACTGGGGCGCCTCGCCCATGTGCTTGTCGATGCCCGCCTCGAATCCAAAGGCTTCGCAGACGTAGAAGGCCGTGGCCACGGGAAGGATGGTCGCCGAAAAGATCGAGGCAACGAAAAGACCCAACGCGAAGATCGTACCGGCGAGGTTCCCGGCCAAGGGCCTGAGCGCCATGGCCGCGTCCTTGGCCTCGTTGATCTGGATGTGGTTGACATGCAGCGTCGAGGCACAGGAGACCATGATGAAGACCGCCACCAAGATGGTCAGGAAGCAACCCACGGCGACGTCGATGATGGTGTACTTATAGTCCTCGAACTTCAGGCCCTTCTCGATCACCGCAGACTGCATGTAGAACTGCATCCAAGGGGCGATGGTGGTGCCGACAAGGCCCACGACCATGGCGATGTAGTCGGGCTTCCAGACGATCTCGGGATGAATCACGGCCCTGCCCACTACCGCCCAATCGGGCTTTGCCATGATGGCCGACACGACGTAGCACAGGAGGAAGGTCGAGAAGATCAGGAAGATGCGTTCGGCGAACTTGTAATTCCCCTTCACCACGAGCAGCCACACGGCCAGACCAGAGAGCGGCACCGAGATGTACTTCGAGATGTTGAAGACCTGCATCGATCCCGCCACGCCGGCGAACTCAGTCGTGGTGTTCGCGAGGTCGGCGACCAGGAGGCCAATGAAGATGAAGAAGGTCACCTTCACGCCGGCATTCTCGCGAATCAAGTCTGCAAGGCCCTTTTGGGTGACCAGGCCCATGCGGGCGTTCATTTCCTGCACCACGAAGAGCACGATACCGCAAGGGATCAGCGCCCAGAGCATGTGGAAGCCGTACTTGGCGCCGGCCACGGAGTAGGTGGTGATGCCGCCCACGTCGTTGTCCACCGATCCGGTCACGATGCCCGGACCGATGATAGCAAGCAGCATCAGGAGCTGCCTCCAGAAGGTCTTGCGCTTGCCCATCAGCCGGCCCTCCAACGGCGCCGGGGCGCTTTCAGCATCTCGTACACGACATCGTCCACCACCACTGTGCCTACCAGTTTCTGGTCGACATCCACTACCGGGACAGAAAGCAGACTGTATTTGCTCACCAGTTCCACTAAAGCGATGATTGGATCGGTGTCCATCACCTTGTGCATACGATTTGATCCTTGAATATCAGACAGTTTTTGCCCAAGAGCAGAGATTACCAGGGCCGGCAGTGGAACCATTGCTGTGAGATGTTCCTGGGCATCGACCACGAACAACGAGTAGATCTCATCAGGGTCTGGTTGCTGGCGGCGCATCTCGGCAAGTACATGCTCAACCGTATCATCGGCGCGAAAGCAACGGAATGCGGTACTCATGAGAGACCCGACAACGCTGTCAGGATACTCCATCAGGTCGCGCACTTCGTCGGAGATGTTTTTTTCCATTTCGACGAGAATCAATTCGGCCTTATCTGGACGAAGTCTGTCGAGAATGTCCGCCACATCGTTGGACGGCATCCGTTCGAGAACATCGGCGGCCTTTCCGACTTCCATGTGCGAAAGGATTTCCTTCTGAGCCTTGGGTTCCATCTCCTCGAGGACTTCTGCGGCACCATCCTTGCCTAAGGCATCCATGACGGCTTGGCGTTGGCAGTTGCCGAGGGCCTCGACAATGTCTGCAAGCTCTGCAGGATGCAGCGTGTGTAAGCGGTCCGCACTTGAGGAGAGGCAGATCGAAACCGAGTCGGGGATGAAGCTTTGGATTTCTCCCCATGGAATGAACTTGGGGACTAACTTCCCACCCAAGATTTTCCGTACAGGCCTCTCGATTCCCAGGCGGCGGATCAACCCGGCGACTGAAATATCAACCGCGACTGCATGCAGAGCTGTCCCGACGTTTGCAAGGTAGACGTCATTTACTCGCACCACTTTGGCTCCATTGAGGTCCACGATCTGCTGATCGAGAAGATCTCGACGCAGGGCGATGAGTGCGTGCTGCGGCCAGTCGATTTCTTCTTCCGACCAGCACCGGAGTATCATGCGACCCGTTGACGGATTTTTCTCCAAGTCAATGTTTGCCCATTGGAGATGCTTCAGTGCATGCTTGCTCTTTACGGTGATGGCATACACGCTGGGGTTTTCCCCATCCATTGCCCAGACTTCTTGAATTCGGCACCGAGCACCGTCCAAAAGTTCAAGCGAAGATTCGAGTAGCGAGCTCAGGAAGACGCCTTCGTGTGAGGTCGTGTGTGACATGGTCGAGGCCCTCCTTTCCATGATTCAGTGGTGAAGCTCGCCGGCCTTCTTGGGCAAGAGCCAGGTCAGTGCAAAGCACGCGACCATGATCGTGCCGACGATCCAAAGACTTTGCCGCATGGCCACCATGTGCCCGCCGCTTCGAAGCGCCGAGAAGAAGATCGTGGTGACCATTGCCGATCCGGCACTTCCAGAAAGCTGCTGCACCGCGCTCAGGGAGCCGCTTGCGCTTCCAGCTTCATCAGGCTCAATATCGCCCACCACAACATCGAAGAGCGTCCCAAAGCACAACCCCATCCCGAATCCAATGAGGAGAATCGCGGGGAACAGCGTCCAAGGTCCGAGGCCGGTGATGTTCAGTAGGAGGCCGAACAATAAAGTTCCGCCAGCCGTAATGACAAGGCCAGTCGCGATCAAGCGACGCCCCCAGCTCCCGATCAGCGAGGGAGCGACGACCGATGCCAGGATGATCCCGATCATCAAAGGGGTCATCTGGAGGGATGCGTCGAAGGGCGAGGATCCCAGCCCGATCTGCAGGAAGAGCGAAATCACGAAGCACAGCCCGTTGACCATCGCGAAGAACAGGAACCCAAGAATCAATCCTGAGCTGAATCCTCTGTTCTTCAGAAGTGACGGCTTGAGGAGAGGGTGTGATGCTTTGGCTTGCCGCCAAGTGAAGAGGATTGCAAAGCAAATTCCCGATGCAATCAAGGCAAAAGCTCGTGCATCCCACAGCCGACTCGAGCCATCGATCAAGCCGAAGAGCAAGCACAGCATGGCTCCACCCAGAAGCCATGATCCGATGGCATCCAACACGACCGATCGGTCTCCTCCGTCCTTGGGGAGGTGTTTGAGCGAAAGCAGAAGCCCTACGCCCCCCAGCACGATGTTGATGAGGAACATGGATCGCCAGCCGGTGCCCCACAGATTCGCCTTGATGAGAAATCCGGCGAAAATCGGACCCAATACCGCAGCTACGCCCATGGCCGGGCCGAAGACGCTGAAGGCTTTGGCCATCATCTCTCGAGGGAAGCTTCGCGACATGATCGCCATTCCTTGGGGGATCAAAAGTGACCCGAAGCCTCCTTGGAGGAATCGTGCTACAATCAAGAAGATCGGCCCTTGTGCCAGCCCACAAGCAAGGGATGAAGCGGTGAATCCGGCGATTCCGATGATGAACAATCGCCGCTGACCGAATTTGTCACCGAGTCGTCCTCCAAGGACCAGGAAGATGCCCATTGCCAAGGCATAACTGGTTCCTAGCCATTGGATGAGGAATTGGCCTCCGCCAAGCGATTTGGCAATGAGTGGCGCGGCGATGTTGGTGAGGGTTCCGTCGAGGAGATCCAGGATGTCGGCACAAAGCACGACCACGAGAATCGGCCAAAGCTTCGCAACGGGCTGAACCGAGGTTCCGCCCTGGGCAGGAGAGTTTTGCATGGTGACCTTAGTTCGGTGAGGTGGGGGTAGGTGTGGAGCGGATGCCGGCCAGAATGATCTGGATCGACCAACGGAAGCGGTCCTTGCTTCCCGAGAACATTTTCTCGCCCAGTTTATGGATGTGCGGATACTGTTCGGGTGATGCCTGGCGATAGGCCATTTGGGATCGCTCCACGACATTGTCACGGAAGCGCCAATTCGTCTGCTCGGCCGCAACGGCCGTGACGTGGAGGAGAAGCTGATCTACTGCCCAAGCGGCACTGGTCTCAGGGACTCCTCCGGCATCCAGCAGTTCAAGGAGGTTCTCAGTCAAGCGCATCGCGTTGGGGCCAGTGGACATGGTCATCATCGCGATCTGGGCAATGCCTGGTACAGCACAGAGTACCTGGAAATACGTCTCGAGGTAGGCGATGATTCGCTTGTCCCAAGGTACTTTGGAAGGCTTGGGGAACTCCACACTCCCCAGTACATGCTCGAGGACCAATCCGTGCAGCTCCTCAAGGCTTTCCACGTAGACGTAGAGAGAGGCGGCACCCGTGTCCAGTTCGATGGCCACTTTGCGAAGGCTCAAGCCTTCCAAGCCGTGCCGAGACAAAAGGTCTGTGGCCGTGCGCACGATCGCCTCAAGGCTCAACGCGGCCTTGGCTGGGCGTTCCCTGCGGCTGCGGATCGGTTTCTTCGGTGCTTCATCTCTCATGATGCTTTCTCCCATGAGAGGAATATACGCTAACGAACACTGTTCCGCAAGAACAGTGTTCGTTTTATTTTTCTCTTCGGAAATGCGGCTCAAGACGCGATCCGAGAAGGGTCAACTTCACGCAGCTCAGCCTAGGAAATGGACCCTGACAAGGGACTTGTACCTGCTCAGATGCACTCGGGGGTGTCCCATATCCAAGGTACTCTTGTTGCCACCTGGGAATCCCTGCCCTAGCTTGAACTGCCCGCCGCTCCAAGGCCGTGGAAGTACCTTGGAGCCTTTGGCGATTTCGCCCCTTTAGGCAGAAGTGAGTCCCTCCATGGCGTTGAAGAAGTCCGACCTTTACTCCTCCCTTTGGTCCAGTTGCGATGCGCTGCGGGGAGGCATGGATGCCAGCCAGTATAAGGACTACGTGCTGGTGCTGCTGTTCATCAAGTACGTGTCGGACAAGTACGCCGGGCAGCCCTATGCCGAGATCACCGTTCCGGCTGGCGCAAGCTTTTCCGACATGGTCGCACTCAAGGGAAAGCCCGACATCGGCGACCAGATCAACAAGAAGATCCTCAAACCCCTGGCCGATGCCAACCAACTCATCGACTTCCCGGACTTCAACGACTCCACCAAGCTGGGGGACGGCAAGGAGAAGGTCGATCGCCTCACCGAACTGATCGCGATCTTCGAGGATCCGCGCCTGGACTTCTCCAAGAACCGCGCCGACGGCGACGATATCCTGGGGGACGCCTACGAGTTTCTCATGTCGCACTTCGCCACCGAAAGCGGCAAGAGCAAAGGGCAGTTCTACACGCCTTCCGAAGTGAGCTTGGTCATTGCCAAGATCCTCGAGATCGCCATCGCCGGGACGTCTGCCGAGACAACCGTCTTCGACCCGACCTGCGGATCCGGATCGCTCCTTCTGAAAGTCGCCTCCGAGGCTCGTTCTGCGGTCACGCTTTACGGCCAGGAGAAGGACTCCGCCACGGCGGGCCTGGCCCGCATGAACATGATCCTGCACGGGTGCCCTACGGCCACGATCGCCCAGGGCAACACCTTGACGACTCCCAAGTTCGTGCTCGGGGAGCGGCTCCTCAAGCAGTTCGACTACGTGGTGGCCAATCCACCATTCTCCGACAAGCGCTGGAGCACGGGCCTTGATACCACGAACGATCTGTTCAGCCGCTTCGACGGCTTCGGTGCGCCCCCCGACAAACAAGGCGACTACGCTTATTTGCTGCACATCGTGCGTTCGCTCAAGAGCACCGGGCGTGGCGCGTGCATCCTTCCGCACGGCGTATTGTTTCGCGGCAATGCCGAAGCCGACATCCGCAGGAACCTGATCCGCAAAGGCCTTCTGATCGGCATCATTGGCCTGCCTGCCAACCTCTTCTTCGGCACTGGTATTCCCGCTTGCATCCTGGTACTGGACAAGAAGGGAGCCCAGAGCCGCAAGGGCATCTTCCTGGTGGACGCCTCCAAGGGCTTTGTGAAGGACGGTCCCAAGAACCGCCTGCGTGCCCAGGACATCCACCGCATCGTGGATGTCTACACCCACCGCCTGGAGGTCCCCGGCTACTCGCGCATGGTGGGCTTAGATGAGATCGAGAAGAACGACTGGAACCTGAACCTCCCGCGCTACATCGACAGCTCCGAGCCCGAGGAGATCCAGGACATCACGGGGCACTTGCAGGGCGGCATTCCGCATGCGGATATCGAAAGCTTGGCTCCCTACTGGAGCGTGTGCCCGAACCTGAAGAAAAGCCTGTTCCGCCCGCTTCGCAAAGGGTATGCAAAACTTGCTGTGGAAAAGAACAGCCTGAGAACGGCCATCTTCGAGCACTCCGAGTTCGAGACCTTCATGACGGGCATGCGGGAGCACTTCGAGGCCTGGCGCAAGAAGACCGCCAAGCGTCTGCGCAAACTGGAAACGGGATTCCAGCCCAAGGCACTGCTGGCCGAGCTTTCGGAAGGGTTGCTGGAGCACTACGAAGGCAAGCCGCTTCTGGACCCCTACGACATCTACCAGCACCTGTGCGACTACTGGGATGCCTCCATGCAGGACGATGCCTACCAGATCGCGGCCGACGGCTGGAAGGCCGAGACCTACCGCCTGATCGAGAAGAACAAGGCCGGCAAGGAGAAGGACAAGGGCTGGGCCTGTGATCTGGTGCCCAAGGATCTGGTGGTGGACCGCTATTTTCCCAAGCAGAAGGCGCAACTGGAGGATCTCGTCTCGAAGCAGGAGGCCGCCGGGGCACGGATGACGGAGCAGGAAGAGGAACACGGCTCCGAAGACGGGTTTCTGGGGGCACTGGACAAGATCGCTAAGGCCGAGGTGAACCGTCGCCTCAAGGAACTGAAGGGGGACAAGAGCGCCACCGAGGAAGTCTCTGTCTTGAAGGAATGGCTCGAATCCGCCGAGACGGAAACCGACCTCAAGGGACAGATCAAGAAGCAAGAAGCCGAGCTGGATGCGCTGGCCTATGCCAAGTACCCTGATTTGACAGAATCCGACATCCAGTCGCTTGTGATCGACGACAAGTGGCTGAAAAAGCTCTCGCAGGCGGTGTCCGAGAGCATGGACCGCATCTCCCAGCAGCTCACGCGCCGCGTGAAGGAACTGGCCGAGCGCTACGAGACCCCGCTGCCCAAGCTTACGGACCGTGTGGCCGAACTGGAAGCCAAGGTGGCCGGGCATCTGGCGAAGATGGGGTTTGCATGGAACTGACGCAGTCCTCCGACTACCGGGGCCTGGTCGAGGGGATCTCCCGGACCTTTTCGCAAGGCCAGGGGAAGGCGCTCCAGGCGGTCAATGCGCAGCTGATCGAGACCTACTGGCAGGTGGGCCGCCAGATCGTGGAATTCGAGCAGGGCGGCAAGCTGCGTGCCGACTACGGCAAAGCGCTGATCCAGACCCTCGCCCGCGATTTGAGCCTGCTCCACGGCAAGGGCTTCAGCCGCAGCAACCTCGTCTACATGAGGCTGTTGTATCTCCGTTACCCGATAAGTCAGAAGCCTTCTCACCAATTGAGTTGGTCCCACTATGTCGAACTTCTCAAGTTGGACGACGAATTGGAGCGCAGCTTCTACGAAAAACAAGCGATTGCCGAACGCTGGTCCGTCCCGGAATTGAAGCGGCAGAAGGCCACCTCCCTCTTCCTCCGACTTGCTGCCAGCAAAGACAAAGAGGGCATCCTTCAACTGGCGGCCCAGGGCGCGGTTGTCGAACAGCCCGCCGACCTCTTGCGCGAGCCGTACATCTTCGAATTCCTCAAGATCCCGGAGCCGTACCGCCCTTCGGAGTCGCACCTCGAGGCCCAACTGTGCGACCACCTCCAGCAATTCCTGCTGGAACTGGGCAAAGGCTTCACCTTCGTGGGGCGGCAGTACCGGCTGACCTTGAACAACACGCATTACCGGGTCGACCTCGTCTTCTACCACCGCATTTTGCGTTGTTTCGTGCTCATCGACCTCAAGGTGAATTAGGTGCAGCACCACGACATCAGCCAAATGAACATGTACCTGGGCTATTTCGCCGCCGAGGAAAACGGTGAGGGAGACAATCCTCCCATCGGCATCATCCTGAGCCGCCAGAAGGACGAACTGTTGGTGGAGTACGCCACCTACCAGCTCAACAGCCAACTCTTCGTGCAGAAGTACCAGCTTTACCTGCCCGACCGCGAAGAACTGCGCCGCGAACTGGAACGCACCTTCGAGGACGCGCGCCGCCAGGATTTGGGCGAGGAGACGGCATGATCCCGAAATCAAGGCTTTCGTTGGGCGCCCCCCTGACGGGTCGGGCTGCTCCGGGCTCCGCTGTCGCGTCGGCCCCTGCCGGGGCTTGCTACGCAACCCTGCACATCCCTGGCGCGTGGGGAGGTCGGTCGTGAGCACGGAGACGGTGCCCAAGGGCTACAAGCGGACTGAAGTGGGGGTGATTCCGGAGGAGTGGATTTGTAGTGATTTGGGATCAATTTGTAATAGGGTCACCACCGGGAAATTAGACGCAAATGCGATGGTTGAAAATGGCGAATACCGTTTTTACACGTGCGCGCGAAGCTGGTATTATATCAATTCATTCGCATTTGATGATGAGGCTTTGCTGATCTCTGGGAATGGTGCAAATGTTGGGTATATACATTATTACAACGGAAAGTTTAATGCATATCAGCGCACGTATGTCCTAGCTCAATTCAATGCATCCATCAAATATTTACAACACTACATGGGCAGAAATCTTTCTGACCGGATTCGTGTCGAGGTAAATGCAGGAAATACGCCGTATATTACCCGTGGCACGTTAACTGAGATGCAATTGGCGCTACCGCCCACCGTTGCCGAGCAACAAGCCATCGCCGCCGCCCTTTCGGATGCCGATGCCCTGATCGAGTCGCTGGAGCAGTTGCTCGCCAAGAAGCGCCAGATCAAGCAGGGAGCCATGCAGGAGCTGCTGACGGGCAAGCGACGGCTGCCGGGGTTCAGCGGGGAGTGGGAAACGAAGAAGTTCCCGGATGTTTGCTGGTTCCAAGAAGGTCCAGGAGTCAGGAACACACAGTTTACTGATTCAGGAATCAAGCTGCTCAATGGGACGAATATTGCTTCTGGTCATTTGGATCTCTCTACAACTAGCAGATTTATAGCTGAAAGCGAGGCTTATGGTCCATACGCACATTTTATGGCGGATATAAACGATATTGTCTTGGCGTCATCTGGTATTACCATCGAAAAGCTTCACAACAAAGTCGCAATCGTCACTGAGTCCGATCTGCCATTTTGTATGAACACCAGTACAATCAGGTTCAAGCCTGCAAGTATTCTGAATCATTCCTTTTTATTTCAGTACCTGAAAAGTGATCTTTTCAAAAATGAAATCGGTGGGCAAGCAACAGGATCGGCACAGCTGAATTTCGGACCATCACATGTTGCAACAGTTTCGATAAATCTGCCACCCCTCCCCGAACAAACCGCCATCGCCGCCGTCCTTTCCGACATTGACTCCGAGCTCGAAGCTATTGAAGCCAAGCTCGACAAGGCGCGGCAGGTCAAGCAGGGGATGATGCAGCAGTTGCTTACCGGAAAGGTTCGGCTGGTATGAGCGATCTCCTTTCCCCATCCGATCCAGCCTTGCTGGGCGACCTCCGCCAGCTTATCGATGGGGCGCGGACGCGTGCGGCGCAGGCGGTCAATGCCGAAATCACTCTGCTGTACTGGCAGGTGGGGAAGCGCATCCGCACCGACATCTTGAAGCACGAAAGGGCTGGGTACGGACTCGAGATTGTCTCCGCACTGTCGAGACAATTGACGGCCGCTTATGGCAAAGGATGGGGAAGCCGACAACTCCATCATTGTCTCCGCTTTGCGGAGACAATTCCCCAGCTTGAAATTGTGAACGCACTGCGTACACAATTGACCTGGACCCATCTGCGCCAGGTGATCGGGATCGACGATTCCCTCAAGCGCGATTTCTACTTGGAGATGTGCCGCCTGGAGAAGTGGAGCACCCGGCAATTGCAGGAACGCATCGATTCGATGCTCTACGAGCGTACGGCGCTCTCCAAGCAGCCCGAAGAAACCATCCGCCACGACCTTGCCCTATTGCGGGACAGCGGGATCCATGTGGCCGAATACCTCACAGTGCTGCCCCCGCGCAAGCTGCTGGCCGAGCGCCTGCATCGATCCATCGAAGCGGCTCGGGCTCGACTGCCGAAAGCCCAGGAGGATGCCCTGTGAAGCCCAACACCGCCAAGGAACACCAGTGCCTGGAATGGAAGCAGACCTGGCGTGACGAGTACCTGCGCTGGATTTGCGGGTTCGCCAATGCCCAAGGAGGCGTGCTGCAGATCGGCAAGAACGATCGGGGCGAAGTGGTGGGAGTGGCCCATGCCAAGGCCTTGCTGGAAGAGATCCCCAACAAGGTGCGGGACCTTCTGGGCATCGTGGTGCCGGTGGATCTCCATCGGGAATCGGGGCTGGACTGGCTTGAGATCGTGGTGGAGGCATACCCCAGCCCCATCAGCTACAAGGGCGAATACCACTTCCGAAGCGGAGCGACCCGGCAGGAGCTCAAGGGGCCGGCCTTGGAAGCGTTCCTCCTCAAGAAGCGCGGCCGCCGCTGGGACGGGGTGCCTGTGCCCGGCTTTGCGGTCAGCCAGTGCAGTGCCTCCGCCGTGAACCTGTTCAAGGATCGCGCAAGTCAAAGCGGTCGCATCGATGTCGGTGCGGCTTCCCAGACCAATGAACTTCTGCTCGAGAATCTGCAACTGGTGGAAGGGCCGTACCTGCGCCAAGCCGCCACGCTCCTGTTCCATGACCAGCCCGAGCGGTTCGTGAACGGGGCCAGCCTCAAGATCGGCTTCTTCGCCTCCGACGACGATCTTCGCTACCAGGACGAGGTCACCGGCAACCTGTTCGTCCAGGTGGAAAAGACCATGGACCTGCTGTACACCAAGTACCTCAAGGCCGTGATCTCCTACCAAGGCCTGCAACGTGTAGAGACCTACCCTTTCCCTCGAGCTGCCGTGCGGGAAGCCCTCTTGAATGCCGTGGTCCACAAGGATTACAGCACCGGCATTCCGACCCAGATCAAGGTCTATGCGCACCAGCTGGTCCTTTGGAATGCGGGACATCTTTCCCCGGACTGGTCGGTGGAACGCCTGCTGGGCAGCCATCCGTCGCTTCCCTTCAATCCCCTGATCGCCAACGCCTTTTTCCGTGCCGGATACATCGAATCGTGGGGGCGAGGCATCCAGAAGATCCAGGAAGAGTGCCGCGTGCATGGCATTGCAGGGCCGGAGGTCGATGCCGGCTTGTCTGGGCTGATGCTTACTTTCAAGGCAAGCGTCGGCTATCTGAAGGCCATCCAGAACGATCCGGGAACGGGTGCGCGACCAGCGGAACAGGGCAGGAATGCATCGGAGAATTCGGTGAAAACTTCGGTGAAAACTTCGGTGAAAACTTCGGTGAAAACGCCGGATCGGATCATTGAAATCCTCTCTCGGAACCCGCACAGGACCTTGGCGGATATCGCCTCTGAAATCGACAAGTCGGTCCGCGCCGTCGAGATGGCTTGCACCAAGCTGGTCAAGGCGCAGAGGATCCGCCATGTCGGTCCGCAGAAAGGCGGACATTGGGAGGTGATCCAGTGAGTGTCCTCAATTCCCCCGAACGGCACACCCAAGACCGGGTTCTCCAGCTCTTCCAAAAGGAACTGGGATACACCTACCTGGGCAACTGGACAGAACGCCTCGGCAACGGTCCCATCGAGCCGGAGCTCCTTGCCGCCAACCTGGAAAAGCGGGGCTACACCCAGGCGCAGATCTCCCGATGCCTCGACGGGCTCCAAAGGGTTGCCTCCTGTCAGGGGGACGATCTGTATGCGGTCAACGAGAAGGTATACAGCCTGCTGCGCTACGGCGTCGGGGTCAAGACCGAGGCAAGTGCGCCTGAGACCACCGTGCACCTGGTGGACTGGGATCACCCTGAGAAAAACGACTTCGCGATCGCGGAGGAAGTCACCCTCAAGGGCAATCACGAGCGACGCCCGGATATCGTCCTCTACCTGAACGGCCTGGCCGTGGGCGTGCTGGAGCTGAAGAACAGCCGCGTGAGCGTGGGCGAAGGGATTCGACAGAATCTGTCCAATCAAAGCCGCGAGTTCAACGAGGGATTCTTCGTCGCCATGCAGCTGATCCTGGCGGGGAACGATTCGGAAGGCCTGCGCTACGGGACCATCCAGACCCCCGAGAAGTACTTCCTGACCTGGAAGGAAGACGAACATGAGAACGACGGTTCGAAGCTCGATAAGTACCTGAAGAAGCTGTGCCGCAAGGAACGCCTGCTTGAGCTGATCCACGACTTCGTCCTCTTTGACGCCGGCAGGAAGAAGCTGCCGCGCCCGCACCAGTACTTTGGGATGAAGGCCGCACAGGAGCATGTGCGCAGGCGTCAGGGCGGCATCATCTGGCACACTCAAGGAGCTGGCAAGAGCATCCTGATGGTGCTCCTGGCCAAATGGATCCTGGAAAACGACGCCAAGTCCCGCGTGGTCATCGTGACCGATCGCGATGAGCTGGACAAGCAAATCGAGTCGGTGCTTCGCAAGGCGGGTGCAGTCCCCGAAACCGACGAGGTCCGGACCACCAGCGGGCGCGACCTCATGACCAAGCTCGGGCAGGTGCGTCCGCGTCTGCTCTGTTCCCTCATCCACAAGTTCGGACGCAAGGATGTCGAGGACTTCGAGGCCTATCTCAAGGAGCTGAGCGAGAAGCCAAGCGTCGCCGTGGGCGACGTGTTCGTGTTCGTGGACGAGTGCCACCGCACCCAGAACGGCAAGCTCCACCGCACCATGAAGGCCGTGATGCCCAATGCGGTCTTCATCGGTTTCACGGGAACGCCGCTCTTGAAGGAAGACAAGTCCACAAGCCACGAGATCTTCGGGGGGTACATCCACACCTACAAGTTCTCCGAGGCTGTGGAGGATGGCGTGGTACTGGACCTCATGTACGAGGCCCGCGACATCGACCAGCGTTTGAGCTCGCAAAAGCACATCGACGAGTGGTTCGAGGCCAAGACCCGAGGGCTCAACGACTGGCAGCGCGACGAACTGAAGAAGGAATGGGGGACGATGCAGCACGTCCTGAGTTCGCGTTCGCGAATGGACAAGATCGTGTGCGACATCGTTCACGACTTCGGAACCAAGCCGCGTCTGAGCAATCAACGCGGCAACGCCCTCTTGGTGGCCTCCAGCATCTACGAAGCGTGCAAGTACTTCGAGCTTTTCCAGAAGACCTCGTTCAAGGGCAAGTGTGCTGTGATCACCTCCTACGACCCGAAGGCAGGCGATGTCTCCAAGGAGGAAGTGGGAGCCAATACCGAGACGGACAAGCAATTCGTCTACAACACCTATGTGGAGCTCCTGAAGAGCGTGCCCGCTGAAGGCGGCAAGAGCAAGACCGAGATCTACGAGGACGCTTCCAAGAAGCTCTTCGTAAATGAACCAGCCAACATGAAGCTCCTGATCGTGGTCGACAAGCTTTTGACAGGATTTGACGCGCCGCCCTGCACCTACCTCTACATCGACAAGTCCATGCAGGATCACGGCCTATTTCAGGCCATTTGTCGCACGAACCGGTTGGATGGAGACGACAAGACCTTCGGCTACATCGTCGACTACAAGGACCTGTTCAAGAAGGTCGAAAACGCGATTTCTGTCTATACCTCGGAGCTGGACCAACCAGAGGGAGAAGGCACCACCTCGGAAGTTCTGCTGCAGGATCGGCTCAAGAAGGGACGGGAGAAGCTGGACGAGGCCATCGAGGCCCTGGCCCTTCTTTGCGATCCGGTCGAGCCCCCGAAGGGGGAGCTGGAACACATCCGCTACTTCTGCGGCAATGTGGAGATCCCCACCGACTTGAAGGAGTGCGAGCCCCAGCGCATGATGCTCTACAAGGCCGTGGTGACGCTCTTGCGGGCCTACGGTGCCCTTGCCGATGAGCTGGAAGCGGCCGGATACAGTGCGGCAGATGTCGTGCGCATCCGAAAGTTCCTAGACGACGCACTTGCCTTGCGGGAGACCATCCGTCGGGCCAGTGGCGAGACACTGGACTTGAAGCCCTTCGAAGCGGACATGCGGCACCTCATCGACACCTACATACAGGCGGATAACCCGCGGCAGATCTCGCCCTTCGAAGGCATCGGACTTTTGGATCTCATCATGAAATTGGGCATCCAAAAGGCGTTGGACGGGTTCATGGGCAAAAGTAAGGGCGACAAGGAAGCTGTCGCGGAAACGATCGAGAACAACGTCCGCAGCAAGATCATCAAGGACCAGCTCACCGATCCGGCCTACTACGAGACCATGTCCCGGCTGCTGGACGAGATCATCGCGGCCCGTCGCAGCAAGGCCATCGCCTACGAGGAATATCTCAAGCAAATCGCAGAACTTGTCCGCAAGACAAATGCCGGAAGGTCCGACGACACTCCGGCAGAGCTGGACACCAAGGGCAAGCTCGCCCTCTGGAACCGCTTGCGGACCCGCAATGCATCAGCCTTGGGTACCAGCGAACCTGGCACTTTTGAAAGGGATGAGCATCTTGCCTTGGCCTTGAGGATTGATGCCAAGTTCCGCGAGATCAGGCCGGACGGTTGGCGTGGGAACAAAGCCAAGGAGAACATCATCAAGAAGGGCCTGTACGAGATCCTGGGCGATTTGGCCGAGGTCGAGGAGTTCTTCAAGCTCTTCCAAGCTCAAACGGAGTATTGATGGCGAAAATTCAGGTTGGCGACATGGAAATCGAGGTCGTCCTGAAGGCGATCCGGCATGTCCACCTGACCGTACATCCACCCCATGGGCGGGTGCGCGTCTCGGCCCCGGACCACATGGCACTGGATACGGTGCGCGTGTTCGTCGTTTCCCGCCTTTCCTGGATTCGGCAGCAGCAACGAAAGTTCTTGGCCCAGGAACGCGAGACACCCCGTGAATTCCTGCCCAAGGAAAGCCACTACGTCTGGGGACGAAGACATCTGTTGGAAATCATCGAACGCGATGCGGCCCCGTCCGTCGATCTGACCCCGGGGAAGGTCCGTCTCTATGTGCGGCCAGGTGCCTCCACAGAGACGCGCAAGGAGGTCATGGCCCAATGGCACCGTGACCAGGTCCGTGAGGCCGCCACAGCCTTGATCGCCCGCTGGGAGCCTCTCCTAGGCGTTCAGGCGGGCAAGCTCTTCGTTCAGCACATGCGCACCCGTTGGGGCAGCTGCAACCCCGCCAAGGGCTCCATCCGCCTGAATACCGACCTCGCCCGAAAGCCCCGTGAATGCCTCGAATACATCGTGGTCCACGAGCTCATGCACCTGCTGGAACCCACCCACAACGACCGCTTCCAAGCCCTGATGGATCATCACCTACCGCAGTGGCGCGAACTGCGCGACCGCCTCAACAGGCTGCCGGTGCGGCATGAGGAGTGGGGGTATTAGGGGGCAATCCGGGAATCTTTATTCCTGAAAACATGACAACAAAAAAGCCTAGAAGTCCGATGAAATGGAGCTTCTAGGCTAAAATCATTACATCCCTGATCTACTCAAGTCTAGAACGGGAGATCGTCCTCGGCGGCGCCGGCGGAAGGGGCCGAGTAGCTGCTGCCGAAGTCGTCGGCCGGGGCTGCGGCCGGGCGACGGGCCGGGGCCGGACGGGCTGCCGGGGCGCTGAACGAGCCGCCTTCGCCACCGCTGAAGCCGCCTTCGGAGCCGCCGGGGCGACCGTCGAGCATGGTGAAGGTGTCCACCACCACGTCGGTGGCGTAGCGCTTCTGGCCGGTGGCCTTGTCGTCCCAGGAACGGGTGCTGAGCTTGCCTTCCACGTAGATCTTGGAACCCTTGTGCAGGAAGCGCTGGGCGATGTCGGCCTGCTGGCGCCACAGCACCAGATTGACCCACTCGGTCTTTTCCTGACGCTGGCCCTGCTGGTCCTTCCAGGTCTCGGAGACGGCCAGGCGCAGGTTCGCCACCGTGGCTCCCTGGGGAGTCGTGCGCACTTCGGGTTCCGCGCCGAGGTTGCCGATGAGAATGACCTTGTTCACGCCTGCCATGAGTTCCTCCGAGAATTCGCGTTTCTAGCTTTGGGGCATGAATATAATCCCGAAGACCACGGTTGGGTTGCCTCATTCCCAGCTGGCGGAACTCTGGCCCGAGGAACTGAAGGGTGCCGGGATCGCCGCCGTGCTGCATCCCGCATCGGTCCTCCCCGACCTGTCCCACCTCTCCGACCTGCTGACCCGGCCCGGCATGCCTTGGCGGCTGGTCTGCCTGTTCGGGCCCCAGCACGGCATCCTGGGGCACACCCAGGACAACATGATCGAGTGGGAAGGCGATGGGCACGATCCGCGCCTGGGCGTCCCCGTGCACAGCCTGTACGGCAAGAGCCGCAAGCCCACCCCGCGGCAGCTGGAAGGCGTGGACGCTCTCCTGGTGGACCTGCAGGACGTGGGCGCCCGCTACTACACCTTCGTCTGGACCATGCTCCTGTGCATGGAAGCGGCCTGGGAAAAGGGCATCGCCGTGGTGGTGCCCGACCGGCCCAATCCGCTGGGCGGAGCCGAGGTGGAAGGCCCCCTGCTGGACCGCGCCTACGCCTCCTTTGTTGGACTGCACGACGTGCCGGTGCGGCACGGCCTGACCATCGGGGAATTGGCCCGGCTGCTGGCGCACGAGCGCTTTCCCGGCCTGAAGCTCCACGTGCTGCCCATGACCGGCTGGACCCGCGCCATGGACTTCGACGCCACCGGACTGCCTTGGGTGCTCCCCTCGCCCAACATGCCCACCGTGGAGACGGCCTTCGTGTACCCCGGCATGTGCCTGCTGGAGGCCGCCACCCCCAGCGAAGGTCGCGGCACCACGCGCCCCTTCGAACTGTGCGGCGCCCCGTGGCTGGACGCCTGGCGGCTCTGCCAGGACCTGCGGGACCTGCAGCTTCCGGGAGCGGCCTTCCGCGAGGCGTTCTTCCAGCCCACCTTCCACAAGGGCCTCGGGAGGATCTGCGCCGGTGTGCAGATCCACGTGACCGACCGGAGCGCCTACCGGCCCTTCCTGACCGGGATCGCGATCCTGTGGGCCATGCGCAAGCAGGGCTATTTGACAGATCCTGTCGAGATCAACCCGTTGGACCCGAAGGACCTTCCCGACGGCTTCGCCTGGAAGGCGCCGCCCTACGAATACGAGACGGTGAAGCTGCCCGTGGACATTCTGCTGGGTTCGAGCTGGATCCGCGAAGGCCTGGAATCCGGCGCCGCGCCGCGCGAACTGGAGGCGCGCTGGCTCCCCGACCAAGCGGCCTGGCTGGAACGCCGTCGCCCTTTCCTCCTTTACCCCGAGGCCGTCTAGATGTCCGAGACGCTCGACCTGTTCCTGCTGTGCGCCGGCAAGGGCTCGCGCCTGCAACCCCTCACCGATTCCTGTCCCAAGCCGCTCCTGCCGCTCTTGGGCCACAGCATGGCCGACCGCGCCCTGGACGCCTGCCAGAGCCTGCCCATTGCAAGCCGCGTGGTCAACGCCCACCATCTGGCCCCCGAGATCCAAGCCTTCGCGCACGAACGCGGGTTCCAGCACGTCCAGGTGGAACCGGTGCTGCTGGACAGCGGCGGCGCCCTGGCCAAGGCCCACAACGACCACAAGCTCGCGGCGACGCACCTGCTGACGCACAACGGCGACCTGCTGCACGACATCGACCTGGTCCCGCTGTGGGAGACTCACCTGCGCGAAGGCAACGACATCACCCTGGTCCTGGTCGACCGCCCCGCCGTGAACACGGTGCGGCTGCGCGCAGGGGACTTCGTGGGCGTGGTGGGACATGCCAAGTGCCCCGATGATTTGACAGATTCCGTCGCGCGCACCTTCTCGGGGATCGCCTTCTACCGCACCGCCGTGCTGGCCGGATGGTCCAGCCGCGCCTGGAGCATCAAGGACCTGTGGCACAAGGCAAGTCAAGAGGGCCTGCGGGTGCGCTGCGTGGACGCCCCTTCCGACTGCCTGTGGGAAGACTGCGGCACCCCCGCCGACCTCGCTCGCGCGACCTTTGCCCTGCTCGAGCGGCAAGGCCTGGAGCGGTGGATCCATCCCGAGGCCGTCGTGAGCTCCGGCGCCGAACTGGGACGCCATGTGGTGGTGGAAGCCCATGCCCACGTGGAGACCGGCTCCAAGCTCTCAGACTGCGTCCTCTTCCCCCATGCCCGCGTGGGCGTGGGCCAGTCGCTGGTGTCCACCCTGCGCAACCCGTCCGGGGACGCGCCGTGCTGACCCAGGATCCGATGCCCGAACTGAGCGCGAGCATCTCGAAGCTGTTGGAATCGCTGGGACACCGCAAGCCTTACCAAGCAAGCCTTGCCGGTGCCGCCGGGTCGGGACGCCACTACTGGCGCATCGGGGCCGCTCCCGCCAGCCACATCGTACTGATGTCCCACCCTCAGGACGCCGACTACGAGCGCTTCCTGGAAGTGACCAAGGCCCTGCGCATCGCCGGCCTGCGGGTGCCCACCCTGTTCGGCCACGACGACCAGGCGTTGCAGGTGGTGCTGGAAGACCTGGGCAGCAGCCTGCATCTGGACCGCATGCGCCGCCGCCACGACCAGCCGCAGGAGCAGCAGCGGCTGTGCCGCACGGTCGTCCAGGCCCTGCACGAGTGGCAGATCAAAGGGGAAGCGGCCATGGCCCATTGCCCTTGGCTGTGCGACCGTTACTTCGATCATGCCGCCCTGCGCTGGGAGACCGAATACTTCACCCGTCGTTACCTGGGCGACGTGTGCGGCATGGGGAGCGCTCCCGAATCGGACACGGCCCTGATGGCGGAGTTCGAGCACTTGGCCGAGACAGTGGCCGGGCACCCCCTCACGCTGATGCACCGCGACTTCCAGTCGCAGAACCTGATGTGGCGCAAGGAAGAGGTCTGGTTCATCGACTACCAGGGGGCGCGCTACGGCAGCCTGTGGTACGACCTGGGATCGTTCCTGTGGGATCCGTACGTGTGCTTGCACGCCACCCTGCGCCGGGAGCTCTTCGAGGAATTCTGCGCCCTGTCGGGAATCGCCCCCGAGACGGGCTGGAAGCCGTTCCTGGAAGCCTCCCTGCAGCGCCTGATGCAAGCCCTGGGCGCCTACGGGTTCCTCACGCGGCACAAGGGACTGACCTGGTTCGAGCAGCACCTGGGACCGGGACGCGCCCTGCTGGAGGAGTGCCTGGAGCTGCACGGGGAAATGCCAGAATTGCGACGCACGCTTGCAGAAGGCACCGCATATTGAGAGAATACGGGAGTCCACGTTCAACGCACAGGAGTGCCTGGTGAATAAGCAACTGTTGTCCTCTGTCCTGGTGGCAGGAACCCTTTTGAGCCTTTCCGGGTGCGCCCGCGGCCTGGCCGAAGGCTACAATTCGATGGGCTTCCGGGAGCAGAAGGTGGTATTTGTGGCCGACCAGGCCGAAGTCAAGGTCAAGACCGCCTCCGAGACGCTCAAGAGCCTGCCCTACCTGCATGCGGGCGAGAACACCGTCAAGGTGGTGCGCGAGGTGGTGCGCGATTCCCTCACGCGGTGGGGCTCCGACTGCGGCGCCCAGTTCTTCCCCAAGGAAGGCAGCTACTCGCTGCGCATGGGCCTGATGCACGCCGCCGACGGCTGGAACGTGGCCGACCAGAACGTGGTCCGCAGCTACGCACGCGCCAACAACACCGATTACCTCGTGGTGGTCAACAGCATCGACATCCACCGCGGCGAAGTCAGCAATGCCGCCGGCAAGCCCATGCTGGGCGCCGACGTCACCTTGGACGTCACCGTGATCGACGCCCGCCAAGGCGTCCGCGCCGTGCGCGAGACCACCACCGGCCACTTCGAAAGCGCCGATTCGCCTTCCACCCTAGTGCAACAGGCCTTGGGCCTGGCCGTCGACAACTTCTTCGTCGGCGTCCCCGAGGCCCGTCGCTGGGGCTGTAAGGGCCTGGCCGACCGCTTCAAGTAGGCGCGAGAGGAATGCTGCGAGCCCACTGCACGGCCCCTTCACGCGCCGTGTAGGGGCCACCGTCGACCTTCAGGCTGGGCACCAGCAGCTTCACGCCCATTTCGGCAAGCTTGGTCTCGACCACGTCCACAGCGTGGCAGAACTGGCGATACGACGAATGACCGGGCCCGAACACGCAGGCGGCATGGTGCGACAGATCCTGGTGCTCCAACGACTGGAAGAAGCCCAGGAAATCCTTTTGCAGCTCCCCGTTTTCCCACGTGGAACATCCCATCACCAGGAGTTCGTAGCGGTCGATCTCGCGCGGATCCTGCAGCTTGGCGTTGCGGATGGTCACCTCATGACCGGCCAACTGCAGCCCCTTGCGGACGGACTGGGCCAGGATGCGGGTGGTTCCTGTGGTGCTTCCGAAGACGATGAGGGCTTTCATGCCTGAAAGATCCGTAATCGGAGCCTGCGCGTTTGTTTCAATGCCCGATAAAAGGAATCGTCTGTCGAACTTCCTTCAGGAGCAACTTCAACTCCTGAAGTCGATAGGGCTTAGGGAGGCTGGCATCGAAGAGATGCCCTTGCGGATCGGCCATGACCGGATCGTCCGAATAGCCGCTGGTGGCAATGGCAAGCAACCCCGGCTGGCGAGGACGCAGATGTGTGATCACCTCACGGCCGCCGGGACCGCCCGGAATGGTGAGGTCCAGGAGTGCCGCGAAGAAGGGCTGGTCGTCCTGCTGCGCCTGATCGAAAGCGGCGATGGCCTCTTGGGCGTTGCGGGCACAGGTGACTTCAAAGCCCAGCGTGGCCAGCATCTCCGTCAGGATCTCCAGCAGAATTTCCTCGTCGTCCATCACCAGGAGCCGCCCCTCGCCCTGCTCGACCACGAAACTGGAATTGCTCAGCACATGGGGATCGGGCAGGCTTCCCGAGGCCGGCAGCAGGATATGGAAGGCCGTCCCCTCCCCCGGCTCCGACTCCACGTCCAGGCAGCCTTCGTGGCGATGCACGATGGAGTAGGAGGTGGCCAGCCCCAGGCCGCTGCCCGCCTGCTTGGTGGTGAAGAAGGGCTCGAAGATGCGCTCGCGGATCTCGCGCGAGATCCCGTGACCATGATCCCTCACCGTGATGCGCAGGTAACTGCCGGCGGGCAGGATCGGATGATCGCCCTCGGCCAGCTCCGTATTGACGGCCGCGATCTCGAGCATGCCGCCCATGGGCATGGCCTGTACGGCATTGAGCACCAGGTTGTCGATCACCTGCGAGAGCTGGCTCTCGTCGAAGTCGCAAGGCCAAAGGTCTGAGGCGATGTCGTACTGGCAGATGCAGCTGGAGCCTGATAGGGCGAACTGGGTGGCGTTGCGGATCAGCGGCTCAAGATGGCCGGTGCGGCGGATCGGGGCCCCGCCCTTGGAGAAGGTCAGGAGCTGCTGCGTCAGGCCTCGGGCTCGCTCGAAGGCCTCCATGGCACGCTCAATATGCCCCATCGCGGACGCGTTACCGGCGCTGTGGGAATGGGCCAAGTCCAGGTGTCCGAAGATCCCCAGCAGCAGGTTGTTGAAGTCGTGGGCGATGCCACCTGCCAGCACTCCGAGCGAATCGAGCTTCTGGGTGCGCTGCAGGCTCTCCAGCATGCGCTGCCGCTCAGAAGTGTCCTTGAAGACCAGCACCACGCCCTGGATCTCGCCGTCGTAGTTGCGGATCGGGGCGGCACTGACAGAAACCGTCAATTCTGTCTCCTCGCGCGAGACCAGCAGCACGTGCCCAGCCAGCTCCACCACGCGTCCCTGCTGCAGGGCCTGTTCCACGGGAGCCCGCAGGCCCTGTCGCGAGAACTCGTCGCAAATGCGGAAAACCTGCTCAAGCCCCTCTCCTACGGCCAGGTCCACGCTCCAGCCGGTAAGCCGCTCGGCCGCCGAGTTCATCATGGTCACACAGCCGTGGACGTCCGTGGTGATGACCCCGTCGCCAATGCTCTGCAGCGTGACCGCCAGCGTCTCGCGCTCTTCGGCCAGGGCCTGTTCCGCCAGGCGGCGCTGCGAGAGGTCGCGGCTCATGCCCAGGAAACCCGTGAGGGTGCCGTGCGAGTCGTAGATGGGCGTAGAGACCATCTCGGTCCAGACCGAGCCGCCGTCGCGCCGCACCTGTTCCACGTCCATGCGCAGCGGGGGCAGGCGCACGCCTTGGCGGCTGAGCTTGCGGCGGCGATGAATGGCCGCCCACAGCTCCTGGGAGGAGTCGGCCACCACAAAATCCAGCAGGCTTTTGCCCAACACGTCCTCGGGCAGGAAACCGCGCATGGCGAAGTCCGACGGGCTGATGTAGGTGTAGGTGAGGTCGGCGGTGGTCTGCCAGACCACGTCGGTCATCTGCTCGAGCAGCAGGCGGTACTTATTCTCGCTCTCGAACAGGCGGTCCTGGTTGCGGCGCAGGTCGGTGAGGTCCTGGACGATGCCGTAGGCGCAGTCGCGCTGGGGATCAAAGTTGGCGATGGAGCGGATGTCCAGCACCTGCCCATCCTTCTTGCGCAGGATCCGGAACACCACGTCGTAGGTCGATCGTCCGGCCCGCAGCTCCGACATGGCATAGTCCATGGAAGGACGGAATTCGGGCATCACCAACGCCTGGACCTGTGCGATGGTGATGTCACCCGTCTCCAGGCCGTAGATGCGGCGCGCCACTTTGGAGGCCCAGACTTTCCCGGTCTTGAAATCGCATTCCCATTGCCCGATGCTGGCCAGTTCCTGAGCTCGATCCAGAAACTCCAAGCTGTTGCTGCGGTCCTTCCGGCCATCGATCAGGCGCTCCAGCCATCTCCGGCCCGAGGCCAAGGCGCGTTTCCATTCCGCCAGCGGTGCATCGGGCGCAACCACGCGATCGACGGTCTCGTCCTCGTTCCCGCCAATGCGCACAGCAAAACACGGGGTCGACGACCGACCGCCCAGGAACTGCCCCAGGAATCCGCTGGGCACACCCGCCCCCAAGATCACCAGACAGGCATGGGTCGGCTCGCGCAGATGCGATTCCAGCTCCTGCCGGGAACAGCGCAGGACCTTGTCCTCCGCCGGGAACAGGGCTTCCACATCCGGATGGATGTGATCGATCTCAACTAGGAAAATGCGCATCAAGTGGACTGGGACCCCTTTTTAGCACTGAATAGGAACTCCTTGAGTCTACTGTTTTGAGACGCCGCGTGCCAATGCCTTTCTATCAAGTTTTCCCTGAAGGGGCTTAGCCGCCCGATTCCCGACCGCCCTTGAAACCGCTCCGTCGTGGCGTGGACGCACTTCGAGACTAGATTCAAGTCCATGGAAATCCCCTTTCGCAAAGTCCTGTTCGAGCAGGCGGCCCGCTGGAACGCCGACGGACGCATCACCGACGGGCAGTTGGAGCGTCTGCGCCTGCGCTACCGCGAGGAGCGCGAATCCCGCGTCGGCATGGCTCGCACCCTGGCCGTCACCGGAGGACTCTTCCTCCTGAGCGGCTTCATGGGCCTGATGGCGGCTTGGGCCCAGTCTCTGTGGCTGGGGGCCTTGCTGCTGGGAGCCATCTGCATCCTGTCGCTGACCAAGGGCATTGCGCTTTCAAACGACCCCAACGCCCATGGCCCCGTCACCGGCAAGATCCTGGTCACGGTGGGGATCGGCGCCCTGTGGGCAAGCCTGGCCTGCGCGCTAGGAGCCCTGGAGATCCGCGACGAACGACTCTTCAACTGGGGAGGGGCCGTGTGCCTGCCCATCGGCTTCGGACTGGCCTACCGCCACCGCAACAGCTGGGCCCTGGTCCTGACGCTGCTGGGATTCTTCCACTGGGCCGGCAGCTGGAGCACCATGTTCGGGAGATCCGACTACCTGTTCGCCATAAACAGCGCCCCGGTCATGAGCCTGTGCGGAGCCGTGGCCGTGGCCATCGGGATCTTCCACGAGTCGCCGCGCCTTTCCTGCTTCCGGGGTTTTCCCGGCGTCTGGCAATGCTTGGGCCTAGTCTACCTGCTCACATGCCTTCTGATGCTGGCCAACGAGCCCCCTCCGTCCACCGAAGGCTGGAGTTTCGATCCCCTCTGGACCCTGGCCGCCCTGCTGGCGACCGTGGCCTGCCTGGCCCTGGGCATCCGACGCGGCAACGCGCTCCTGCGGGGCTTTGGAATCGTCTACCTGTGCCTCTTGTCGTTCTCGCGCTGGCACGACCTGCTCTGGACGCGTCTGGACGCCGGCTGGTTCCTGATCTCGGCCGGAGGACTGGCCGCCGCCTTGGGCATCCTGTTCCTGAGGCTTCCATCCACCCCGGAACCGGAGGAACGCCCATGAGCGAGGAATTCCGACGCAACCGACGCATCCGCTCGGAGCTGAGCGAACTGGAGCGCCTGGAGATCCTGGATGCCGCCCAAGTCTCCCGCCTGCGGCAGGATTTCCCTGTCCGCCCCGTTTCGCTTGACGTCCTAGGCTGGTTGCTAGTGGGCGCAGGTGTGGTCTTCGCGCTGGCCGGCCTGGTCGTGCTGCTGCGCGAACCGCTCCTGCTGCTGTGGGAGATGCTGCGGTCGTGGCTTGCGATGGTCGACTGGTGGACCGTCTCCGAGACCGCCCAGTTCACGGCTTGCGCAGGGGCGCTGTGGCTGTCGCGACGCTGGAGGCGGCAGGAGGCGCATGCGCACGGCGTCCAGCTGCTCGAGTTCCTGTCCGCCGTGGCCTTCCTGGGACTCACGAGCACCCTGGCCGTCCACCATTCGCACCACGACGGGAAGTGGCCGCACCTCTTGGCCTTCCAGGCCGTCGGTACCATGGCGCTGGCCTACACGCTTTCCAACCGGGGCATCCTGTGGCTGGCCGCCTGGATCACCTTCACCGCCCTGGGAGCCGAGACCGGCTACTGGTCGGGCTGGGGCGCCTACTGGCTGGGGATGGACGTGCCGGAGCGCGTGCTGCTGGCCGGGATCCTGAGCCTTTGCCTGGCCTTAGCGCACACGCAGGTCCCGGTGCGCTGGAAACCCTTCCTGCGCGTGTACCTGCACTACGGACTGCTCCTGACCCACCTGTCGCTATGGTTCCTGGCGCTCTTCGGAAGCCACTTCGGCGAGCATTCCTGGGATGGCAACAGCACGCAACGCCTGGTCTTCACGGCCCTGTGGGCCGGGACCTCGGGCCTTTGCCTGTGGGGCGGGCACCGCACCGGACTGCGCCTGGTGCGCGGCTACGGCATGACGTTTCTTGTCATCAACCTCTACACCTTCTACTTCCAGTTCGTGGTCGCGCGCACCGGCTCGCTGTGGTTCTGGCACCTGCTGCTGGTCGGAGCCAGCCTCGTGGGCCTGGGCTTCCGCCTGGAACGGATGCGCAAGGCGCGCTGAGGCCTCACTCCGGACGGACGAACGGACCGTCGCGTCGCAGCGCGAGGCTCTTCCAGCCGACCAAGCGCCCATCGGAAACATCCATCTGCACCGCCAAGGCCCGACGGGTCCAGGGTTGCCACTGGTCGAACAGGAAGTTCCCGATGCCGTACCAGACCGGTGCGCCCGACACCAGGCTGGGGACGCCGTCGCGCCCCGAGGATCCCTGGACCACATGCGCATGGTTCCCCACGATCGCCACCGCTCCGGCCCGCACCAGCCGGGCCGCCGTGGCCATCTGTTCACGGCTTGCCAGCGGATCGAACTCGCTCCCCCAGTGCAGCGTCACCACCGCCGCGATGCCGCGCCGTCGCAGCACCTTCAAACGCGCCACCAGTCGTGCCTCGTCGTGGCACAGGAACCTCCCGTCCTCTCCCGGCAGGAGGACGGCCGCAAGTAGGGCGACAGAATCCGTCGAAGTGCCGGCCATCGTCGCCCGGCAGGGATCGCCCGAAAGGCTTGCCCCCACCGGCACCACGCCCGCCGCCTTCAGGGCGATCAAGGTCTGCACCAGACCCGCCCGGCCCCGGTCCAGCACGTGGTTGTTGGCCAGCACCGCATGGGTGAACCCGGCAGCCCGCAGGTCCTTCGCAAAGCCCGCAGGACTGCGCAGCGAGTACTTCTTGGCGCGGGGCGGCAACTGCGGATCGCACAACGGCGTCTCGAGGTTCACAAGCGAGACCGCTCCGTTCCGCAAGGCCCGGGTGCTTTCCAGAAGGCTCCGCGCCGAACTGTCGCGCACCGCCGTGCGCACTCCCCGATCGAAGTGCGCATCCCCGAACGACACCACCCGCACGGCCCCGCAAAGGCCCCACAGGATCGGAAGGATCAGCGGCAGGCGCCGGCTCCCAGCAGTCCCGAGGTGGTGGGAAGCGTCCCCGGGGCCTTGCCCTTCACAAAGAGCGGAGCCTGCCAGGCGGGAATTCCCGGGATGTCCTTGGACTCCACCTTGGCGTGCCACTGCCGGTCGGTCAGCCGCGCCGTGCTCTGCCACTGGCGATGGCTGAAGACGGCGCCCCGCGCCAGGTGCAGGAAGCCTCCGATCTCCACCATGGCCCAGAGCTCGTCGGCCGTGGCGGTGGCCTCCTCCAGCACCGTGCCGTTGTAGGAGTAAACATCGACCGCAGCGGCGGCCATGCCCTCCTCGCTCTTGTCGAACACCTCGGGCTGCAGGCCGGTGGCCCGGAAGGTCAGGCCTTCCACGCGCCCTCCAATCCACAGGATGCCCTGGAGCTGTTCCTTGGTGAGCTCCTTGCCGTCCAGCTCGCGCTGGGCGGCGTCGGCCAGCCACCCGAAATCCTTGAGCAGCTCGCCATCCAGCTCCTTGACAGATTCCGTCTGGAGCTTGAGGGCCGTCAGCAGCGAGTCCACCGACCGCACCACGGCGGCGGCGCCGTTCCAGAAGGCGGGATTGGGATCCACCCAGCCTTTGGGGTCCGGGGGCGGAGGACCGCCACCTTCGCCGCACTCGGCCCCTTCGGCCTGTTCCTGGTAGAGGATGTTCTCCTGCTTCTGCAAGGTCCAGCCCGCAAGCCCGGTGACCAGTGCGTGGCGTGTCCACTGCGGCGTCTTCTGAAAGGGCGGGGCGTTGTCGGGAATCTCGAAGAGGTTCTGCAGCAGGCCCATGCGGCGGGAGTGGAAGTCGCTTCCGGCCAGGAGCTCGGGGGTCTTGCGCAGCACCGCGAAGGTGTCGGCCCAGGCAGGCCAGGCCTGGGTCACCTTCTCCTCGTCCACCAGGATCGTGTGCGCCAGCTCCACCCCGCGCACCGCGAACACGTCAAGGCCGCTGGGGAACGGACGCAGCGGCTTGGGGCGCTCCACGTGCACCAAGCGCTGCAGGATCTCGGCATCGCCCGACCAGCGCAGCGGGAACACCCGGACAGAAATCGTCGCGAGATCCTCCTTGGCCACCGCGTTGCCGCCCCGGGCATGAATGCGGGCCGGGTCTTTGGCCTTGAGCTCCTTCACCAGCTTGGCAAGCGCCTCGCCCGCCACGTTCGCGGGATCGCCGGAGCTTGCCTGCACCACGTCGGTCAGCGACAGGCTGTTGGCCGGACCCGAGAGCGCGTCCACCAGCCGGGAGATGCGACGGAAGCCCTCGGGACCTTCCGGTCCGCACCGTTTCCAGGCCGAGGCCAGCGCAAGCGTGGTCGCCTCGTGCCCGCCCGAGAACTTCAACCGCGCCGATCCCAGCCACTTGAGCGCCCGGAAGTAGCCGCGCAGGCTGTCGGAACCGTCGTAGTGGCCGCGCGGGATCAGTTTGCCCCAATCGAAGAGGGTGTCGGAAAGCAGCGCGGATTCCGCCACCTGGGCGTCCAAGGCGTGGTCGTAGTCGGCCTGCGCTTCGTTGCGCACCTCGTCGGGCAGGCTCTGCAGCGGCCCGCGCCCGTTCTCCAGGAGCGCCTGGGCCAGCGCCACGATCGCCTCGGCACGCAGCGTCCCCTCCCCCTGCGGCATGGCCTGCAGCTTGACGCGCAGCTCCCCCAGCCCCCCGGCCAGGGCCGGGATCAGCTGCTCGCGCTCCAGCCCCTTCATGAGGTACTTGAAGTGCATGTGCAGGAGCTGCAAATAAAGGTCGGTGGTCACAAGCGACGGGATCCCGTCGTACTGGTTCTTGTCATAGACATGCCAAAGCTGGCGGTGATCCCCGGCCACGATGGCGAAGCCGTCGGCATCGAGGTGCCCCATGAGTTCGGGCGAGAGCCCTTCGAACATCATGCGGTTCACCAGCGCCGCGATGTTGGCCCGCTTCGCGCCGCCCGCCGTCGTCCAGATGCCGCGCGCCAGTTCCGCCTCTCGCTCGGCCAGTCGTTTCTGCCAACGTTCTTCCCAAGGAGCGAGCCGGGGCTGGAAGTTCTCTGTGGTCCAGATCGGCTGGTACCAAGGGAAGCGGTTGAAGAAGGCCCGCAGCACCATGTCCTGGAAGAGGAAGCCGTGCCGTGCCGCCACGAAGTGGTGGAGGTAGCGGATCTGCTCAAGGGTGAATCGATTCAGGTCCAAGGTCGTGTCGAGCTTGGGAGGCGCAATTTCCTGCGGGAAGGTCTCACGGAACTCCTCGTTGTTGCGGAATTCGCGCAGGTAGCTGGGAAAGGTGTCGGGCGGCCCTTGGAACAGCGCCAGGAACTCCTGGTCGCTCATGGCCGGGCCGGTGGGCCCCTTAGGGGCCGAGGTGTGCCGCAGCCACAGCCATGTGCCGACAGCCAAGGCCACGACCAGTACGGCAGCACCAGCGATCCAGAGCTTGCGGCGGGAGCGGGCAGGGGTTTGCGGGACTTCGTTCATGGCAGGGCCTTTCGGGAAAGGTCGGGGAAATGCGGTTTGACAAAAGATGTATCCAGAATCGAATCGCGCTGGAAACCGAACGTGTTCCAGCGCCAGCGGGCCACGAGCCAGCCCCTGCCGATGCGTTCCCGCGCCACCACACGCCCCGCGCCGTCCAGGGCGAAGGTGTCGAGCCGACCGCCCAGCCGCGTGCCCAGCCAGCCGGGCCGCAGGTGCCCGCGATCCACCCGCCACACCTGCAGACGTCGGCGCTCCAGCGAATCGAAGCGGTTCTTCTTGGTCACTCCAAGGATCAGCTCGTCGCAGCCGTCGCGGTCCACATCGCCCCGCTGGACAGTCCAGACCGGCCAAGGAAGGGCGATCCGGCGCGTCTGCCCGGCTTGGGTCAGTTCCACGAAACCGGCCACCGCACGGCCAGGAAGGTAGTGCGCACTCCATCGGGAATCGCAGCCAAGGCTTGCGGCAAGCAGGAGGGAAAGCATCGGAACCACGCCCCAATCCTAGCTATCTGTCCGTCGGCCCAGGTCCCGGCGAACTAGACTTCCCCTAAGATGACCTTGCTCCTGCTGTTCTTGCACCTGGTCGCCGCCCCTCTCCAGGATGCGGCGGCACCGACCGTTCCGGGCTGGGGCTATGGCTACGACTCCTTGAAGGCCGACCTGGCCCGCTGGAAGTCCCATCCCGACGTGCGCATCGATTCCTTCGGCGCCTCGGCGCAAGGGCGCGGACTCTGGATGGTCACCGTCACCGACGCAAGCGACAGCCTCGCCCCGGTCGTCGGCCGCACGGGGCCAAAGCGACGGGTCCTGGTGCACGCCCGCACCCATCCCGACGAGGTCCAGGCCTTCCACGTGGCCCGCGAGATGATCCGCACCCTGCTGGACACCACCGCGCAAGCCTCGGAACTCCGGCGCGACTTCGTCTTCCAGTTCGTTCCCCAGTACAACCCCGACGGCGTGGAGCTGGGACGGGAGCGCACCAACGCCCACGGCGTGGACCTCGAAAGCAACTGGGAGAACGCCAGCCCCGAACCCGAGGTGTTGGCCCTCAAAGGACTTTTCCAGCGCTTCATGAACGGACCGATCCCGGTGGAAGTGGCTCTGAACCTCCATTCCGACCAGTACAACGACACCCGCTTCTTCGTGTACCACGTAGAAGCCGGCACCTCCTACCTCTACACCGAACTGGAAAAGCGCTTCATCGCGGCGATCCAGGCCCCGTTTCCCGGCCGCATCGAGGACTGGGACTTCCTCACCAGCTGGACCACCGGTCCGGCCCTGCGCTACCCCGAAGGCTACTGGTGGTCGCACCACCGCGAAAGCGTATTGGCCCTGACCTACGAGGACAACAACCGGACCGGAGCCGGCGGCTTCGACACCACCGCCCGCGCCCTGGTGCTGGGAACCGCCGCCTGGTTGCGCTCCATCCCCCAAAGCGCCCGCATCGCCGTGGCATCGCGGCACGTGCACCTGGAAGCCGGCGGCGTGCGGATCCAAGACCCCGGCGCCCGCTGGGAAGTCCTGGACATGCAAGGACGGCACCTGACCCACGGCCTGCTGGAGCCGGGGCAGACGTTGCTGACTTGGGCACAACTGGTCCCCGGCACGCTTCGCGTCCTGATCGTGACCGCACCGGGAAAGATCCCCGACTGCGTGCTGCTGCCGGCCCTGCTGCGCTAGAAAGGCGCCCTCCGGTCCACAGCCCGGCACTGCCGAAGTGTACTGTCCACTCCGACGCCTCGCGGACCCGGTCGCAGCCGGAGAACGGCAAATGCAGCGATCCTGGCCATCGGATGAAAATCGCCCGCAGGTATGCCACAATGGCGATACTTTGTGGGCAAATTCGTTTTCACTGGACTCTAGAGTCGGGATGTACCACTATGCCAGATCTTTCCATTCATTTTCGTCGTTTTGGCCTATTTCTCCTCCTGATGTGCAGCTTCTCCCACGCTGACAAGACTCTGATGTGGCTGACCGACTGGTACCAAGGCAATCTCGACAGCGCCGAGATCAATTCCGTCTACATCGCCCACTACGGCGACACCGGAACCGCATCCCAAGGCTACTACTTTGGCAAAGCCGACCTGATGCTGTCGGCTACCAATGCTTACGCTCCGTTCATCAAGGTCAACTCAGAGATCAGCAACACCGGGAAGCCCGACAGCCTGAAAGTCCCCAAGCTGCTCAGTCGCTACTGGTATGCTCAGCCGAAGTTCAGTACGGGGAACTTCCGCGGCGGGATGGTCAATGTGGAAATGAACTTCAGCTACTTCAACCACCGTTTCCAGTCCGGACCGCCCCCCAGCATGCACGTGGACTCAAGCTCCAAAGGACATGGCCAGACTGGACAGCTCAACCAAAGCTCCTCCGATAAGCCCGGATTCCTCGACAACTGCATCAGCAGCACCTATTCGGATACCGTCTGGATCCGCGTCCCCTCCAACGACTCCACGATCAATCCCGGATACGTCGGCAACAGCCTCGCCTGCACCGATCACAATCCGTTTTTCGTAAATGTGGGAACCATCCACGTCTACAATCCTTGGCCCGGCAAGAGCCTCTACGTCCAGCAGGGCAACGCCTGGTATCCGATGTTCCCGGAAGTCGGACGCCTGGGTTGGCAGACCACCACGCTCTGGGCCGACCCCCGAGGCGACACATCGTTCAAGGTCCGGATCGCCAGCGGCAAGCCCGGAGGCACCTCGGTGGGCGTCCAATACATGGACCTTTCGGGATTCGCCACATCCTCGTCCGGTCCGGCCTTCGATTTTTCCAGCAAGCCGCATTCCGAGCAATGGATCATGCCGCCGGTCTCGCCCACCAGCAAGCCCGTCGCCGTGACCTCCGCCCCGGCCCTCAAGACCGTCTTGATGATCCAGCGCCCCGACTGGAGTTCTGCCGCCGTGCGCGTGCTCTGGAAAGGCAACGACGCCCGCTTCATCGCCGGCAGCACCCAGTACTGCAACTGGTTCGCGCTCCCGCTATACGATGGGGCCGTCCCAGACAGCATCGTGCTACAGCACCCCATGAGCGACACATTGTACGGGACCATGGGACTGGCGAAGACCCCCTCCCCGATGTCGGCCTTTGCCAACTGGATCGCCCTCAAGGGAAAGATCACCGGAGACACCACCTGGATCACCTCTCCCAAGTTCCCCGGCGCCAGCATCGTCCCGCGCCCGGCAACCCAGCTGAGCTCCTGCGACACCAAGATCCTGGCCTTTTCCGCCTATGACTATGCCGACGGGCTCGACGCCAGTTCCCCCTACTTCTACGCCCCCTTCGCTGAGGTCAAGTCCGGTGTCAACTACACGACCGGACAGAACAAAGGCAAGGTCACCGACAACTGCCCCGATGCCGGCGGCGGCGCAACCAAGGGACTCGTGAAGACCGCCCTGAACGCCCAAGGTCGCCCCGTCTGGAGTGGCAAGGTCGACTGCGACATCGGCTCGGCCCAGCACGGCCCCCAAAACTGGTACGACCCGCTGACCATCGCCGGAACCCGCATGAACGCCTACAAGTGCGTCCCGCTCACGCTCACCCTCGACCCGAAGGACGGCTACTACAAGTACAGCAAGAGCGACTTCTTTCCATTGAACCAGGCCACGTCGGTCCCCTACGGACCGGCCAACGGCAACAACTTCCACTTCGCCATGCACTCCAAGGCCAGCTTCGAGTACGTACGCGGCCTGAACTTCAAGTTCAAGGGAGACGACGACGTCTGGGTCTTCATCGACAAGAAGCTGGCGCTGGACCTGGGCGGCATGCACGGCGAGATGGCCGGGGAGATCGACTTGGACAAGCTGAATCTGGTGGAAGGCAAGTCCTACCAGTTCGACATGTTCTACAGCGAGCGCCACCAGACCGGCTCCAACATCGGCATCCAGACCACCATGAACCTGGTGCCCACCATCGACGTGGTCTTCGACACGGCCGGTTCCAGCGGTTCCCTGCAGGATGTCAAGATCAAGACCATCGAGACCTCCAACGACCCGTCGGTGTGCCCCGAGGACGGCGCCACCACCACCCAGAAGGAACTGCCTGGCCGCGCCGGAGTGTTCCTGATCTCGCCCGACGGCACTCAAGAGGAGGTGGACACCCTCAAGTACCGCGATGCGGGCCTGGTGATCACCGACTTGTTCTCCCACATCGCCATCGACACGGTCAAGCTGCAGAAGTCGGGCCTGTTCGTCCAGAGCGGACTCTACCAGATCCTGATCACCATCGGGACCGAGAGCCGCCAAGTGGACTTCTCCATCGTCACCAAGAACATCGACGCGCACGGCGTGCTGCTGGACCGCGACGGCGACGGCCGCCCCGACAGCGTGTTCGTGCACGGCGACGGCATCTCGCCCGCCTTTGCCAGGAGCTTCGAGGCCGTCCTGAACTGGGCCGACAACGCAGGCATCGCCGATTCGGCCAGGATCACCGGCACCGCCATCGCCGTCGGCCCCGGCGACACCACCGCAAGCGGCATCATAGAGCCCCAGATGACCTTCCGCACCTCCTGCCCCCCCGACGGCTGCGTGGGCAAGATGGGACGCGTCTGGGCCATCGCCTCCAACGGCGACACCGTCAAGAACCGCCTGGTGGAACTCCAAGACGGCATCGCACCGGTGGCCGACTCCGCCTGGCTGATCTACGACTCCACCGGACTGGGCCAGGACACGCTCTATGTGCGCGCAAGCGAAGCCCTCTCCCGCTACGCCGGTACCGTCGATCTTCCCGCCGCCACCAGCGCCTGGTCCCTGCTGGGCAGCTCCGCCCTGCCGCGCCTGTTGCCTGCGGCCGCCTCCGTGCGAGGCAACCTGCTGGCCATCCCGCTGGACCCCGCCACCAATCCGGTCGAGGCCAGCGATTCCCTGCGCCTGGGAGGATACGCCGCCGACGGCTTGGACAACGCCCCGGGTGTACTTTCCCGCTGGGTTCCCATCGCCTCCAAGCCGCGCGTGCGCGCCTGGATGCTGGACGCCGACGGCGACGGCACCCCTGACTCAGTCGTCCTGTCCAGCAAGGGCGACCTCGGCACCATCCGCTCCCTCAAGGTGCAATGGAAGACCGCCGACGGCCTAGACACCATCCTCAACATTTCCACCCCGACCGGAGTGAAGCTGGGTGTCAAGTTGCCTCCCAACACGCTCCAGAACGCCACCTTCTGCAGGGGATGCCTGGTGGAGATCACCTCCGCCGACGGCACACCCAGCACCGCCAACCTGGCCGACTCGGTGGCCGCTGTGGCCGTCAAGGCCTCCTTGATCACCGCCGGGAACGGCGACCCCGACACCTTGGATGTCCAGTTGTCGGAAGGCATCACCCTCTACACACTTGACCTGCTGCGCCTGTCCACCGACAGCGCCGGGACGGCCACCTCCATCGCACCGGCCGCCATCCTCTCGGCCAACCTCTCGGGCACCCGGCTGCGCCTGATCGTGGCCAGCCAGTCGGTCAGCGATCAGCTGGGCTGGCTGCGCCTGGCTGCAGGGGTCAAGGACTCCTCCGGAGCGGCCGTGGGCAGTTCCTCCCGCTGGGTGCGCCTGAAGATCCGTCCCAGCGGCTCGGCCAGCCTGTTCGATTCCGACGGCGACGGACGGGCCGACTCGGTGAGCTTCACTGTGCGCGGCTCCATCGCAAGCCTCAACGTGACCCAGGCCACCCTGACCTGGAAGGATTCCCTGGGCCGCACCACATCCCGCGTGTGGTCGCTGGAAGGCAAGACCGGCAGCTCCTTCGGCCTGCATCCCGCCGACCCGGCCCAATGGTTCCCCTTCGGTGCCACCTCCTGCCCCGGTTCCGCCTGCACCATCGCACTGGGCGACCTCGAGTGGCCCCTGCTGGACAAGGTCGCTCCCATCGTGACCTCGGGCATCTACCGCTTCGGCAAGGGCACAGCCCCCGACACGCTGCGCGCTGCCTTCAGCGAGGCCATGCAGACCATCTCCGGCGATCCCGTCTGGATCGAGTACGGCAACGGCACGGCCCTCAGCGGCAGCGCCTTGCACAGCTACGCCGAACTGACCCCCAGCCTGGACACCGCGCTTCTCTTGATTCCCGCCAACGTCGTTCCCAGCAACGAGGTCCGCAGCATCCGCCTGGCCTGCGCTGCGCTGTCGGGCAAGCTCTCCGACCGCAACGGCAGCCTCGCCGGTGCCACCAGCCCTTGGGCTGCCTTGCGCTACGGCATCCCCCCGGTGACCGTGGTCGTAAAGGATCCCACCGGCAAGGGCCGTCCCGACCAGCTGACCATCCGCACCACCCGCAAGGTGCCCGTCCAGGCGCTGGTGCTGGATTCCGCCCAGGTGTTCTGGAGCAATGCCACCGGAGATGGCCTGGAGCCCCGCACGGTCCGGCTGTCCTCCCTCCCGCTGGACACCATCGACCAGAGCTGGACCATCTCGCTCTCCTCCCCCTTGCCCTTGGGAGCCACCGGATGCAACGTGGTCGGCTGTGGCGCCCTGGTCGGCAACGGCGAGGAGTGGACCGGCGTGACCCTGATCGATTCCGCCGCCCCGGTGGCCATGAACGCTACGCTGAGCTACTCCCCCGGCGATGTCGCCAAGGACACGCTGCGGATCGTGCTCTCCGAAACCTCCACCATCCCGGCCGTCGCCCTGTGCGAGGACCTGGCCCAGGTCGGCATCGGCGCCCAGCTACGCAATCTCAAGAGCCCGTTCAACACCTGCAGCCTCTCGGACGACGGCCTCCTGCTGACCATGATCCTGGACACCACCGTTTCCGACGCCTTCACCAGCGGGGACTCGGTCTGGTTGACGTCGTTGGTGGCCGACGCCTTGGGCAACCGCCCCGGCCCGAACACCCGACGTGCGCCCCTGCAGTTGGGCATGCGCCCGGTGCAGGTCAAGATCGGCACCTGGCCTCCCCTCCTGATCAACAAAGGCGAGACCGCTTGGCCCCCTCCGGCGACCGGGACCCCGCAATTCGAGATCCTGGTCCGCCCGCTGGGATCGGGACAGGCTTGGCAGACAGTCGAGAGTGGTGCCATCCAAGGGCGGCCGATCAACGACACCAGCCACCTGACCGGCATGCTGGTCACCCTGAACCGGCCCCTGTCCGGCATGATGTATGTCTACGACCAGCTGGGCATCTCGGTGGGCAAGGTGGACCTCTCCGACCTGGCCAAGGCCTGGAAGAGCCCGTCCAACACGGCCAAGGACCAGGTCCAGCAGGTCTGGATCGGCTGGAACGGCACCAACGCGAACCGTCAGTTCGCCGCTTCGGGCGTCTACCTGCTGCGCCTGGTGGCCCTGATCGAGACCGAACCCGGCAAGACCCAGCTGCGCAACCTCGTCCAGAAAGTGGGCTGGCAGCGCGAGAAGTGACTGGCCCCTGATCCCGCCCGACTCGGCCTGCGGCCTCACCAAGCCGCTTCGCCGCCTCTTCCGCCAAAGGGGACACGTCTGTGTCCCCCTTCTTTTTGGGGCGGCTGCAGGGTCTTGGCCCTGCCGGGTGACGGTCGGGGGGAGCGTTCAATCCGTTGCAACAGATTCGGGTCGTCCTTTCCGGATCGGGCACCCGCAGGTCGAGGGAAACGGTACAATGCCAATGTGGCCGAATCCATCGACACTCTGGACTACCGCGACCTGCTGCAGGCCGCCTACGAGACCCGCAAGGCCGACAATCCGCTCTATTCCTACCGGCTGATGGCCGGGAAACTCGGACTCAACGTCAGTCACCTCTACCGGATCCTGCGCAAGGACCTGCACCTCTCGCCCGACAAGGTGCCCGCCACCTGCGACCTGCTCCGGCTCAAGGGCCGCAAAGCCGAGCACTTCGAGCTGCTGGTGCAGTACGGACGCGCCCGCTCCGAACGCACCCGCAACAAGCTGCTGGAACGCATCCTGTCGCTGCGCGAGCCCGCCCGCCGCGCCCTGAACGCCGCCGAATTCAAGGCCCTGTCCCGCTGGCAGGCTCCCGTGGTGCGGGCCCTGGCCCTTTCCGGCGAGACCGAGCCGGGCCGCATCGGCAAGCGCATGCTCCCGGCCCAGAGCAAGGCCGTGGTGGAGTCCACCCTCTCCGACCTAGCGGCCGCGGGTCTGCTGCAACGTGACGACCAAGGACGATGGGCTTCGGGAGATCCGCATCTCACCACCGGCACCGCCTTCCGTTCCGAGGCCGTGCGCCAGTACCAGCGCGAAGTGCTGGACCTTGCCGCCTCCGCCCTCACTCGCATCGCGCGCGACCAGCGCGACATCACCTCGCTCCTGGTGGAAGTGGACGAGGAGGCCCGCCTGGAGATCATCGAGATGGTGCGCGAATGTCGGCGCCAGATCGTGCGCCGCATCGAGCGCTGCGAGACGCCTGACCGCGTCCTGCAGCTGACCTTCGCCGCCTTTCCCGTGGCCGGTCCCGGCGAGACCGGACAATGAAGTCCTCTGCTCTCCCCTACGTCGCGCTGCTGCTTGCCTTGGCGGGGTGCGCCAGCCTCGAACAGACAGCCGGCGGCTCGAGCTACGAAACGGAGAACGCCCTGACCGGGCGGATCTCCGGCTCCACCGTCCCCGGCGACACCGTGGAGTCCTTGAACCGGGGACGGCAGACCGTGGCCACCCCGGACGGCAGGTTCCTGCTGGACTCGTTGCCGATGGGCGTCCACGTCCTGCACGGACGGACCTCCGGAGGCCGCGCCTACGTGGTGCTCCAGGACACCGGAACCGTGAAGTCCGGCATCCTGCGTCCCGAGACCGCCGGAGAGATCCTGCTCGACGACTTCGAGGACGGCGATTCCCGCAACCGCTACGGAGCCTGGCTCGGCGACGGCTGGTGGTGGATCTCCGCCGCGCCGACCGTCCAACTGCTCCCTGCCGGGATCAGCCCGCTTCCGGCACGTTCCCTGGTCGTCGACTCTGCCGCCAACACCTCCCTGCATTTTTCCGCGACCTTCACGGGAAGCTCCACCGCCGACTGGGCCGAGACGGGAGTCCACCTGGGAAGCACCGCCTACGACCTGACCAGCCTCGTTGTCGTCCGCTTCCGCGCCAAGGGCAGCGGCAACCTCACCCTGCGCCTCCTGACCGACGGCGCCACGGCCGGGCAGAACATCGAGACCGTGATCTCCCTCGGCAGCGGATGGAACGACTACGCGATTCCCCTCTCCGCCTTCCAGCTTCCCGCCTGGAGCGGGAGCTCGGTGGACTCCGCCGGACGGATCGCCAAGTTGCGCCGCTGCACGGGGCTCTCCTGGGCCTTCACGGCAAGCGGAGAGCTCTGGCTGGACGACGTCCGCCTGATCGGCCCCTCGCCCTCCACCCTTTGGGGCGCGCACGCACCTCCCTGAACGACTCGACACGGTCCACACTCCGACTAGGAAGCACCTGATGAGACAAAAACTGACAAAAGCCTTGGCAGGCCTGCTGCTTGCCGGAACGGCGGCCATGGCGGCCACCGGCTACGACTGGAAGAGCGTCGTGGTGGGCGGCGGCGGCTTCGTTGACGGCTTCGCCTTCCACCCCAAGGTGAAGGGGCTGATGTACTCCCGCACCGACATGGGCGGCGCCTACCGTTGGAACCCCGCCAGCTCCTCCTGGACCCCGATCACCGACTGGATCGGATCGGTCTCCGACGACATGGGCATCCTCTCGGTCGCCCTGGACCCGAGCGACGGCTCCAAGGTGTACCTGCTCTCGGGCAAGTACTCCAACGCCTGGTCCGGCGAGTATGGCCACGTCCTGATCTCCAAGGACACCGGCAAGACCTTCACTTCCACGACCCTGCACCTGAAGAACGGCGGCAACCTGGACGGACGCGGCACCGGCGAGCGCCTGGCCGTCGACCCCAACAAGGGAAGCATCCTCCTGCTTGCCGGATCGGCCTGGGACACATCCAAGGACGGCACGAGCAAGGGCATCTTCAAGGGCGCCCTGTGGATGAGCACCAACTCCGGCGCGTCCTTCGACTCCGTGGCCACCGGCCCGGTCGGCAACGGCACCTTCGCCCTGTTCGATCCCGCCAGCGGCACGGCGGGCACCGCCACCAAGACCATCTACGTGGGCATGGACAAGTCCAACGCCGGGGCGGCCGCCCTGTGGCGCTCCAAGGACGGCGGCGCCAGCTGGGCCGTCGTGCCCGGCACCCCGGCAGGTCTCATCCCCTCGGCAGGGGCGATCTCCGGCAACTCCCTCTACGTCAGCTTCAACAACGGCCTGGGTCCCAACGGAGTCACCTCCGGCAAGCTGATGCGCCTGAACACCACCACCGACGCCTGGACGGACGTGTCCCCGGTGAAGAGCGCCACCTTCGGCTACGGCACCCCCAGCATCGACCTCCAGACCCCCAGCCGCATGATCGTGAGCTCGGTGGACAAGTGGACCGGCGGCGACGACGTCTGGCTCTCCCGCGACAACGGCACCACCTGGACCTCCACCCTGCTCTCCGGGACCCTGGACAACTCGTTCGCCCCCTGGAAGAGCACCCGCTCCCCCCACTGGCTGGCCAGCGTCCAGATCGACCCGTTCGACTCCACCTTCGCCCTCTTCGGCACCGGCTACGGCGTGTACGCGACCCGCAACCTGCTCTCGGCAAAGCCCCAATGGTCGGCCACCGACTCGAACCTCGAGGAGACCGTGCCCAAGCAGCTGGTCTGCCACCCCACCAACGCGGCCCTGTTCTCGGCCATGGGCGACCAGGGCGGCTTCCGCCACGTCTCGCTGACCAAGGCACCGGCCGCCGTGCACACCCCGGACGTCGGGACCACATTGGCCATCGAGATCGCCTGGTCCAATCCCGCCATCCTGGTGAAGGCCCACAACGCCGCCAACGCCGCAGGCACCGTGGGCAGCATCTCCATCGACAGCGGCAAGACCTGGACGGGATTTGCCAAGCAGCCCTCCGGCGTCAGCGCCGCCTCCGAGGCCAACAACTGGAACGGCGGCGGCGGCATCCGCAGCATCGCCGTGAACGCCGACGGCAGCTCCATCGTCTGGACCGCCATGGGCTCCACAGGCGCCTTCGTCTCCAAGGACAAGGGTGCGACCTGGACCGCCAGCACCGGCGGCACCGCCACGGCAGCCACCGCCACACCCGTGGCTGACCGCGTCAACCCCAAGAAGATGTACGTGCTCGACCTAGGCTCGGGAACCGTCCTGACCAGCAGCGACGCGGGATCCAGCTTCACGGCAGGCGGATCCGTGATCAAGCTTGACGATTGGGAGTCCGGCAACGCAAGCATCGTGACCGTGCCCGGCTACGAAGGCCACCTGCTGGTCGCCGGCGACCACGCCTGGGGCGGCGGCGGCCTCTACTTCTCGAAGAACTCCGCAAGCTCCTTCACGAAGGTCAGCTCGGTCGCCAGCGCCTTCAAGGTGGGCGTGGGCAAGGCGGCTCCCGGCAAGACCTTCCCCAGCGTCTACATCATGGGCAAGGTCGGTGCCGTCAGCGGCTTCTTCCGCTCCGACGACTCCTGTAAGACCTGGACCCGCATCAACGACGACCAGCACCAGTTCGGCACCATCCACCACATCGTGGGTGACATGAACGTCTACGGCCGCCTGTTCCTAGGCACCGAAGGCCGAGGCATCGTGTACGGCGAACCCACCGGCACCTCGGTCGGGATCGAGACCGCCTCCCTGCGCACCTCGCCATCCCACGACCTCCTGCGCACGGGCTCCCGCCTGGTGTCCGGCCAAGCCGCCGGCATCCGCCTCTTCGACCTGACCGGGCGCCTGGTCCGCAGCTCCTCTTCGCCCGCCGGCATGGACCTCGCAGGCCTGCCCCACGGCCTCTACCTGGCCCACAGCGGCTCCTCGAGCCTTGCCGTGACCGTCACGCCATAACCGGCGATCACAGCACAATCCTCAAAGGCCTCCCGAGAATCTCGGGGGGCTTTTTTGTGGCCCCTGATCCCGCCCTGCCAGGTGACGGTCGGGGGGAAAGCAGGGTGCGTGCCCTGCGGCGAGGTTTTGTGATACCAGAAACAAAAGCGCCCTGACCTCACGTGGAAATCAGGGCACTCTACGGTTTGCAGCACGGGACTAGGTGTCCCTGCACCTGCCAGAAGGGTTACTTCTTCGCCGCCTTCTTCAGGTCGGCAGGCTTGATGCCCGTGGAATCGGTGATGATGTCCCACGAGATGCCATGCTCTAGAAGCTTGCGGGCTGTTTCCAACTTCGATTCGGCCTTGCCGACGGCAACGCCCTCTTGCTTCAAGAGCTGGAACAACTTGGGCTCCGGCAATGTCGATTTCTTGGCCATGATGATCTCCCGTTCTTCTTCTTCCAATTTACCCACTCGGAACACCAAAGGGGAAAGTCGCATCACTTCTTCTGCGTCCACCAGCTTTTCAAGCTCCCAAAAGGCCGTCCAGGCCTTGTCCGCCATCGAGAGCGTACCGCCCATCCCAAGGGTCATCACCGCAGCCACCACATTGGATTTGCGCCGCCAGTGGGCCAGATCCTCTTGGGCCACCACTTGCACCCGATGCCGGAATGTGAGGATCGGCTCCCCGCCGCCCAAGTCCGGCAAATGCAGTCGCTCGGGAATCTCGCCCGGCTCCAGATCTGTCACCAGAGCCACAGGCACCACCGGAATGCCCGGCTCCCGCTCCAGCAGATCCAGCACGTAATGAGCCGTGCGATGAAGGTTCACCGAGCGGGTCGTGGCCCAATGCTCGATCAGCACCACGACCACCAGATGCTTGCCATTGGCGAAGGTGTAGCGGATGGGCAAGTCCATCACGTAGCCTTTGCGCTTGAGGTCGTGCTTGCGCGTTTCAGAGCGCAACACCTCCCACGCCACGGGATTTCCCAGCTTGCGGGCAAGGTCGGGAAGAAGGAAACGCCAGGCGTCCACCGGGTAGCGAGTCAGAAGATCCTTGATCGCTTGATCCAAGGAAATGTCTGGCTGCGCGGGTTTCGAGAGCGGTGCAGGCTTGCTCATGCCACCAATTTAGCTTGCCCACCCGAAGCATGTCGCAATCGACTGGCCCCTGATCCCGCCCTACTCGCTTCGCTCACCAAGCCTCCTCGGGCCGTCCCCTGAGTGGCGGCTTTGCCGCCGTATCGAAGGGCGGCCCTGCGGGGTCTTGGCCCTGCCGGGTGACGGTCGGGGGGGCGGCACAAGATGACGGCGGAGTTCTGTCTGAAACGAAAACGCCCCGATCTCGCTTGGAGAGCAGGGCAATGGCAGCGTTTACAAGATCCGAGTGAAGTTCAGGCCGTAGGTATCACCCGATAGCGGCTGACCGCACGATGGAAGTACTTGGCCAACTTCTTGGCGTTCTCGGCACTGATCGGGCGCTTCCCCGCAATCATCTGAGAAATGTGTGGCTGCGGAATACCTGTGGCTTCAGCCAGCCTTTTCTGAGACACCCCGGCCTTGAACAGGTCGATGCGCAGATACGAGCCCCCGTGCATGCGCGACTTGATGTCCTGATGAAGCGCCGTGGAAGTCCACTCCTGAGAGTCCGCGTCCGACTCCACCACGCGGATCGGATAGGCTCCCTTCAGGCGTTCCAGGATGTCGACTAGAACATCCTTCGGGCCCTTGAAGCTGAACTCAATATGGGGCGTTTTCGCGACTGCCAGCATAGTAGACCTCGATGATGATGGAGCCCTTCTGGGTTGTCCAGCAAGCCACCCATTTGTGAGCAAGGTGACAGTGATACTTGTCTTTTCCAAGCTTGGAGTAGTTCGGCCATCCCGCCTGTACCGGGCCTCTCGCAACTAGGTCATCCGTGAGATCTTGAAAAGCCTCCTGGATGTGCTGCGGTGCGGACTCGATTCCCTTCTCCGCTTTTTTGGTGATCTTGACCGAATAACTCACATCGCAAATATAACACATAATAACACCTTATGATAACACACTTTCATAGGATGGCAGCGGATATGCCTGTGGAGTAGAAGACCTCCGAGACAAACGTCCTCGCCTGCAGCTGCGAGGTCTTGACCCTGCCGGGTGACCTTATTGTTCGTCCTGAGGAGACGCGAAGTCGCCGGGCAGGTCCCTCGGAGGGTCTCGGAGATACTCCCGAGCGTCTCGGTCACTCTCCGGAGCGTCTCGGAGATGCTCACGAGCGTCTCGGTCACTCTCCATGAGTGTCTCGGGGAGACTCCCGAGCATCTCGGTCATTCTCCGGAGCGTCTCGGAGATGCTCACGAGCGTCTCGATTACTCTCCGGAGGGTCTCGGAGATGCTCACGAGCGTCTCGGTCATTCTCCGGAGGGCCTCGGAGATGCTCACGAGCGTCTCGGTCATTCTCCGGAGGGCCTCGGAGATGCTCACGAGCGTCTCGGTCACTCTCCATGAGTATCTCTGGGAGACTCCCGAATGCCTCTGACACACTCTCGCGTGTCTTCCGGATGCTCCGGAGTGTCTCCGATATTTGGCACATGCCAAGGCTCCTGAAGACCTCAGAAGTCCAGGCAAGCCGGGATGACGGTCAGGCGGAAGTCATCGTTTACTTATCTGTCCTTGCGGACGGCGTCATTCATTGCCTCTTCTCACCGTTCGTGCTGAGCCCGTCGAAGCATGAAAATTTCTTTCAGACGGTTTTCTTTTGAAGTCGTTGTTCTGGGCTGCGCGCCCAGACTGCGCCTAGGGCCACTGGCTGCCCTAGGAACCGCCACCAGCCGTTCCGCCGGCTGGGCCACGGACTTCACACTCTTGTGCCGGCTTCGTTCATTCTCCGATCAGCAACCTGGCGCGGGAAGCGGTGGCAGTCCTGCCCCACGCGATCAGGATCGCAAAATGGGGCCCCATGGAGGGCGACACAAGATGGCGGCTGCGCCGCCAAAACCGATAACCCTATTCTGCCATTCCACCGACATCGCTTTTCGATTGGATTTCGGACTTGCGACGGTGAATAGGCAGCATTAGGCGAGACACCTGATCACACAATTCACTTCAATTCATTTGAAAATTGCGAGAATGCCAATGAGCATCCAGGACATTTTGCGGCGCCAACAACCATCATATGAATTTGCTTTGATTTCCCGCGAATTTCCCACAACACCTCCCCTTGACAGTGATCGCCATGCTGCAAACAAGCACTTAGCGACAAGGTATCCACTGAAACTTTATCCCACACCAGCGAAAGCGCGGAATCATAATATCTAACCGCTTCCATCAAATATTCAGAGGGAATGGACATTTCCAGACCCGGCACGCCATCAATCACCTTAAACTCTCGATGCCTCGAATACCTGAACTCTGGTATTAAATTCAAATTAACAAAATCATCAGCGCACCCTGAAATTAGGCTCAACACGGCTACAAAGGAGATTTTCATAACTCGATTAATTTGCATAGAACATTCCTAAGGGAAGCTCTTGAGAATTGCGGCATCCACCAATTCCAAAAACGCTAAATTTCCTCTTAAGCTCTTTCGGGAAATCATATTTGTATTCAGTATCCCTCCCGCGCTCCTCCGTATATTCCTCAATGCTCTCCGTTGTTTTACAGTTGCCAGTATTTTCACATCCTTCACAACATTTCTTTTTCACCCGACCGATAACCTTGTACAAAATAACTTCATAATACCATTCACCATCTTTCCCTTCCCAACAAAGACCACCAAGATCACTTGTTTTCTTTTTTTGAAGTCCAGGAGGATTTTGGCCAGAATTATCATTCATAACCACACTTATTGCTGCTGAACGATAGGTTTTGTATTCGTATCCAATCCGCTTTGATGAAACCTTCCCAATCGAATCAGAAGACATTGCCACCTTCGAAACAATAGAGCACTTGAGTCCAAAGGGATCCGAGAAAACAAAGGGATTAGAGCCATCAAAGCGAAACAAATTAGCCGCATCCGCCCCGAACCTCAAAGGGTCTCTCCCCGTAAACGTCCCCATTCCCGGCGCGTAATACCGATTGCGGAAGTATGCCAGATTCGTTTCTCCGTCCAGCTCGCGCCCCTGAAACGTCAGCGCATTCCCACGCGCCGAGACATTCGCTGCGATAGTCGAATTGCCAGAGTAAACAGAAGCTTTGCCGTAAGGCGTGTATTCATAACGTTCAACAATTGCGCCCGTGCGATCGGTGAGGCAGTCCACATTCTCGTTATTTCCCTGCAGGTACCACAGGCTGTCACTCGAAGCGCCCCACTTCCGAATCATCGCAATCGGGCGGTCAATGTAGTCCCCATAGGTGAAGCTCTTCACGGTATCCACACCAGAGCTGGTCACCTTCTGCCACACGCACTGCCAACCGTCAAAGACCGAAATTGTCTTAATGCCTCCCGCTACCTTCATGCTTCTACGGCCCAGCGGGTCATAAGTGTATCCACCCACCACCCCATCCGCATTGCTGGCTGTGGCCATCAAGCCCCGAGCATTCCAGGCATAGGTCAGCGAACCATCACTCGTCAGATTTCCAGCTGCATCCCAGATGACAGAACTTGTCACCGCAGAAGCTCCTGCCCCTGTGACAGTTTTTGTCAGCTCATTCGCGCCCGTATGTGTACGAGCCTGCGCCGTGCCGTTGGTCGTCCAGTTTGTCCAGTTGCCTCGGCTGTCCAGAGTCCAGCTTTGGCTTGCCGTTCCACGGCTCCAGCTTGCAAGCTGGTTGTCTGGCGTGTAGGTCATCGCCTCGCTCAAGGTGGTCTGATCCCGGGTGATCGCGTTGCGGTTTCCTGCCGCATCATAACCAAAGCTCAAACCTGCCAAGGGCACACCGTTGATGCCGTAGGCTACGCTTGCAGGCCGTCCAGCGGCATCCCAGGTTGATTTGGCCACGATTCCGTTGCCAAGATTTCGGGTATTCTCCAAGCCGTTGGTGTACACGAAGTTCGCCAACTCTCGATCACCCGCAAGCACCGATCCCACCTGACCCAGAGCCGTCCAGGCCGTGGTCGTCGTGGTTCCGTCCGGCAAAGTCACGGTGCGCTTTCGGGCTGCGTCGTCGTAGGCATACCCAAGAACATAGCTGCTTCCATCCACCGTCTGTGTGCTCGTGGCAGGTCTTCCGAGAGCATCGTATGTCGTACTCACGCTTGCAGCCCCTTGAACGGCATTCGCAAGCCTTCCCAGCGCATCGTATTCGAGTTTGACGGAATCTGTCGCAACACTGCCATCCGCATTCACATAGCGAATACCCGCCAACTGGCCCAAGCTATCGTACCGGTATTCCGCCGCCACTCCCCGACCGTCCACAAACCTTCGCAACCGCCCTTCCCGATCCCAAACGTGATCCTCCACTTTCGCATCAGGGTACGCTGTGCGTCGTCGTTGCCAGCCGTTGCTTGAATCGGTGTACGTGAATACCGTCGCATTATTGTCGGCATCCGTCAGTTTCACCAGTCGGTCCAAGGCATCGTAAGCCATCTTGATCGCGTTTCCGCGTTCGTCGATCTGGCGAATCGTCCGGCCTGCCGAATCCCGCACTGTCGTGCGCACCTTGCCAGCCACGCTGATCGTGCTGTCGCGGCCCGACTTGTCTTGCGTCGCGGTGGTCACGATCCCGACGGAATCTGTCGTCTGTATGACAAAATCTGTCCCATCGTATTCGCGCACCACCGCGCCCTTGCCCGGCGTGCGTTCGATCACGGGGCGGTCGGCATCGTCGTAACGGGTCACGCTCAAGGTGTCCGCATTCAGGCGGCGTGCGAACACTCGCCCCTGCGCATCGTAGTCCGTGAACAGGTTGTCCCCAGCCGGAGTCGTTGTCTGCACCGCACGCCCAAGCGCGTCATAGACAGATTTTGTCACCAGTCCCAAGGCGTTCGTGTCCAGCACCACACGACCTGCCGCGTCCAGTCCGTAGCGATGCTGGATGGTACCGGCTACCGTCTCCTTGACGCGCCTGCCCAGCACGTCGTATCCGTACTCTGTCATCTGGTCGTCGGTATCCGCAACCAATGCCGTATCAGCCACCTTCTTGACAATCCTTGTCACACGTCCCATCGCATCGTAACCGTAGGTCGTCCAGCGTCCTTCGGGGCTGCGCTCTTTGGTGAGCCTGCCTTTGACGTAAATCCACAGAGTCGTGTCCTTCCGGTACCCAACTCTCTGTACCTCGTTGCCTTGCGCGTCGTATCTGTGCGTCACGATCCTTACGATCCCATCGGCCAAGCCGGGCAGCGTATCCGTCACCACTCGATTGTTCTGGTCGTAAACGTGTCGCGTGATCGCTCCCACCGCGTTCGTCTCGGTCAGTACATTGCCCCACGGATCCACGATGCGCTTGACCACCGCTCCACGGGCATCCGTGTCGTTCACCGCATGGCCCAAGGCATCGTATTTGTACCGCGTACTAAGCCCCGCTCCGTTGGCGGGAAAAGTCTTGTGCGACAGCAGATGATTTCGGCCATCGTACTGATTGCGTTCCACCAAACGCCAATTCGCCGAGTCTGCCGTACTGTCTGGGCTGTCCCACACTTCCACCACATTGCCAAACGCATCCACCACGCTCTTGCGCTTGAGTACGTCACGCGTCGGGGTCACCAGCCATTCCTTCACACGCCGCCCCCAGCCATCCACCGCAAAACGTCGCGTGCGCTGCGGCATCGCAAATACACCTGACAAAATCTGTCCACCCTCTTCGGTGCGCACCAGATCCGGGCCATCGTACACATTGCGCGTGCAAGAACCATCGTATCTGCAAGACAGCGTGTCACGCCCCAGCGCATCATAGCTAGTCGTGCGCACTTGGCCCAAGCTGTTCTTCACCGCAACGATCCGCCCCAAACCGTCCCGCGTGTACCGCTCCCCACTGCCATCGGAAAAACGCACCGAATCGGGCTGCTGGCTGGTGCCGTTGTACACGTAGGTCGTCACCGCCCCGACAGGATCTGTCAAATTTATCAGGCGTTGGGAGGCATCGTAGGTTCTTTGCGAACACAAAGCCTCAATCCCTTCGCCTCGGCACTCCTGCTGCAATAGGCCATTGGACCAATCCCAGGTCTTGACGTCACTGGTGCCAAGGCTGGATGCCACCACTTGCCTGGTCACATGGCCAGTCGCGTCCAAGGTCACCGTCGTCGTGCGCTTTGGCCCGACCAACGGCTCCTCCGTGACCGACTGCGTCAATCCATTGGAAGCATTGCTGACAATCGTGCCGTCAGGGCGCGTCTCGCTGAGGATCGAGTTGTCTTGGTTGTAGCGGATGACCGAAGTCAGCGTGACACCGTTCACGGTCTCGGCAATGGTTTCGGTACGTCTTGCCCAATGCGTATTGCCATCGGGCTTTCCGTCAATCGCCTGCGTGTTCACCACCTCATCGGTGAACGTGCGCGTCGTCGTGCGCGTTCCGCCTAGTCCGTCCGGCTCCGTGCGCGTCACCTTGGCATTGCGCGTCCATGTGTGCGTGCGGGTGTTGCCGTTGTCGGAGGTGCCGTGATTGTAACTGCTGCGCTCGATCTTCCACTCGGCTCCCTGATGCAACTGACGCGTCACCCGCCCGAGCACATCCCATTCGTTGCGGGTCAGGATGTTCGTGTCGGCAAGCAGCGAGGGGCGAATTGCTCTGGCGTCAAAGGCCGTCAGGCGGTGGATGTCGTTGGTGTCCGTCCAGCGGTAGCGGCGCGCCGTGCCGTCGGGGAAGGTCACCTGCGTCAGATTGCCTTTGCCGTCGTACTGGTAGCTCACCTTGCGGCCCACAGGGTCCGTGATCGAGCCCACCATGCCCGAAGTGTCCCAGGTCACCGTCAGCTTGCGGGTCGCGTCGTCGCCGTCGGTGATGGTGTTCACACGCATGTCCTGCGTCACCGTCGCCCTGTACCCGCGCGGCGTGGCGTACCGGCTCACGCCGTGGATGCCGTACTTGTAACGGACAGAATTCGGCACAGCTTGGCTGCCGGCAATCGAAGGATCCGTCTCGTAGCCGAAGCGAATGGCTGCCCCCCGGTCATCCCGCACCGCAAGCAAGGCACCATCGCTAGACGAAAACTGGAAGATGTGGTCGCGGTCCAACCGGATCGAGATCGTGTCCGGTCCCATCTGCAGGTCTTCGCTGTAGAAGCGTTTGGACGTATTCGTGCCGGTGGAGGAAAAGTCCTCGCGGCGGCCCCACATGTCGCGAAGCGAATAGCTGCCGTCGGCCCATTTGAGCAGGCGCACCGAAAGCACAGAGCTCCAGCCATGACCCAGCGGGCCCATGAAATCGGCCTGCGAATGGTAATACGGAACCACCGCCGCAAGCATACGGCCTGGCAAGGAGATGTCCACCCGCGAGTCCGTGAAGTAACCCGAATTCACACCAACCGGCTCGCCATCCTCTTTCTCACAAGGCGTCGGAGGCGGAGGCGTGCTGGTCTGCGTGCTGTCCCCGCTGGCCTGATTGTCCTTGCAACATTCCGACTGGAAATCCCGTCCCAAGAGCTTGGCAATCGCCGAAGAAAGCGGTTTCGCCCCCTTGTCCGGAGCATCATCCCCACCACAACAACCTACGCACTGCGAATTGAACTTAGGCTTGCACTCCGGCGTGCCCTTGCATTTGATGTCTTCACAATCGATAAACCCGTCACCATCGTTATCAATACCGTCGGTGCAGTTTTCGCCTGCTCCAGGATCAGTAATCACAAAATGAACATTCCTCAACACAAATCCACAATATCCATTATCAAAGATTTCATACGGAATTATTTTCCAATAGAACGCATTCGCATTCCTTACATCTTCTCCAAACAATCCTAAACGATTCATCGCCCCAACAGCTCCAGATACTCCATCATCCCCGGCATATCCTAAACGATTAGCATCCACCTCGTCTTTAACTTTTCCATCATAAAATGCTGCTTTGTCAGCCCATCGGTAAATCCCAATTCCACCATAATTCAAGTAACAACCAAAATATTCTTTTTTATTACAAAATACATCATGATCAATATCCTTTTCGTACGAAGCACAATTCGCAGAAAAAACACCCATAAGAAGAAGCGCCAGTATCACTTTTCCCCCACAATCATCTTCGCATTCAAATTCCCCACAGCCCAGATTCCAAAAACCGGCAGCGGAATTGGCCAATCACCAAACTTTCCATTTACGGGGCCAAACACGATCGTCCCACTGGTCCCATACCACACACCAGCATCCGGTTGGCAGCCAGATTTCGTATCCAATTTCGGGATTGCCACCTGCGAATAGAAGGATTCGATGTGGTGGGAACTCATGCCTGTCCATTCCGTGCAGGCACTTCCTTTCACGCGGATCGCATTGGTCACCGGCCGGAAGTTCCAATACAGCGGCAAGTCTTCGCCTTCCCCCACCACCGTTTTGCCATCCAGGCCAATGTTCCAAATGCCCACGCGATTGTCGCCTGCAGGCAACAGATCCCATGCCCCCTGAACAAGCTGCCCTTGATACGAACTTGCGCGGGGCTGCAGCACTCCGTCATTGGTCGTGGTCACCACAAAGGAATCTGGTCCGGCCCACGGGATGCCATGCAGGGTACGACGAATGGGAAGGGAGCTCCAGTCCACGGAGCTCACCGTGGTGAGCTTTTGAAAGACTGTCAGGGTGTCCCATTGGGGCTTGTATTCCAATCGCACGCGGTACGAGCCATCCGGCAACAACACAGAGCCATCGTTGGGCACCGGAAAGGTCTGGATTCCGGGTTGGAGGTTCAGCATCTTGACCTTCGCGATCACGGTGTCGAAAGTGGAATCCTGTAGGCGTGCAAAGCTCAAAGACGCCTGCGACACCGGCACAGGAATGCGCACCTGCAACGAAAAGACTCTTTCGCTGCGCATGTCCCACACCGAATGAACGGCCAAGGGCACCGGAGTGGCATCCGCAAAAACCACCGACACAGTTGCCGTCGCGGCCCCGCGTATGGCCGTCAGCGTGCTCGGAGGGCCAGTTACGATACTTGGCTTGATGTACAGCAGTTCACCCGCCGCGCCACCCTTCCAGATGCGCACCTGCACTTGCAATTTCGTTTTGGATGTGGTGGGGAGCGTGTCCCCATTCTTTGGCCACACGATTTCCAGGAACGAATCGTTGGCGATCTTGAGACACTGGACGGTCTTCCAGATCCCACCCCAGGCCTGAACGGAATCCAGCACGTAGTTGTAGGATGCAGACACCTCACGACCGGCTGCCTGCCAACTGGATTGGAGTCGCTTGCCATCAGTGGCATGAACCTCTTTCCATCCATCGGTCGCAACGGCTGTGCTGGTGGGATCGCTTTGCTTATTGGAATTGTTTCCTCGCGCCCGCACCGGATAGTATCGCGTCACTCCATACTGCCCGCCAGAGTATCCAGCATACCACGTTTCCAGAATATGGGACACGCCCAGAGCGATGTCATTCTTTCCATTCCACGAGATGCTCTGCGGCTCACTCACCACTGCACCCAAACTTGGGGAGATCTGGCCGCTGCCGTTGCCGCCCCACACCAGATTGAGGGCCGCATTGTTGGCGCTGCGGTTGTTGTACAGCTTGGCGTAGCTCATGTTGCCACCTGCCCCGATGAACGAAGGCCCGTCGTAGACGGGAAAGGTGAGCATGCATCCGTAGCAGCCCGATGGATAGATCGTGTCTACCCCGTAGACATTCGGATCCATCGGGACAAGCGTCGGCACATCCAGTCGCGCTTGGGTGCCACGGAACTGCCCATCGCTTCCGGCTCCCCAGCCCATCAGCTCGCCACTGCCCAGCAGCGCCAAGGCATGCCGGGTTCCCGCCGCCACGCTGCGCACACCCGTCAAGCCGGTCACAAAAGCGGGCACCGTGTCCACAAGAACAGTCGGGGTACGTCCCAGCTGAGCATGAGCATTGGCTCCCCAGCTCAGGACTTGTCCTCCGATCGTGAGCGCATATCCAGCGCTGTCGCCCGCCACCACTTGGATCACGCGCATGCCGGAATCTTGCGAGGCATCCACCGCCAGCACCGGTTCATTGAAGGACGCATTGGTGGTGGCTCGGGCGCACTGACCCTTGGCATTGTCGCCCCACGCCCAGACATTGCCAGCGGCATCCAGTGCCAGCGAGAACTGTGCTCCCGCCGACACGGCAACGGCTGCGATCTGTCGCGGCCAGATGACCGGCAGCAACCCCAGGCTGGTCAAGGCGCTGGAACGGGCGCCCAATTGACCCCGTTCGTTGGCTCCCGCGCTCCACAGCACGCCTTGCTTGTCGATGCTCAACAGGTGCGCACCGCCTGCGGCAAGATCATTGGCCTGTTGGATCACGCCGACAGCAAACGGCGAGAGCGAATGCACGTTTGCATAGATGGCACCGTGGGCCACGGAATCGATTGGCTCGCGCACCCATGCGCCTTGGGTATAGTGCAGGATCTGCAAGCGATCCGCATTCACGTTCAGGCCATCGGGAAGCGGTATGGGCATCGAAAGTTGGTGATCCGGAACGATCGCACCTGTCACGTCCAGGATCTTGCCCACCGAAAGCGCGCCTTTGAAGGTCGGCGCAGGAAGGCCAGTCCTGTCGGCCACGGTGAGTGTCGGAACCCAGCCCAGGACTGCCCCTTGCGTGATCGTGGCTGGGACGGAGTTGCGGCTGGAATAGCCGGGCAGGCTCGAAAAGTCGTAGGTCACCTGATGGCGACTGGTGGAATCGCTCACAAAGCCATCTTTGATCCCGACACCTGCGATCACTGTGTCCCGATGGACCACCACGCCGGATGTGGGATAGCCTTCCACATGCGCACTGACCTGCGCATTGGCCGCGGCCGATGACAGCCCCGCATAGCTCCAATCTTGACTCCAATCCACAGCCTCGTCAGGCGCATACAGGCGCAGCTGGATGGTGCGCTGCCCTCCTACCGCAAGCACCGCCGTATCCAGGTCCAGATTCAGGTACGATTTCCCTTCCAAGGAACCTTGGCTGCTCACCTTGAGCCCGGCGGCATCGGTCCAGTCCACCACCGCCTGGAAATCATTGGAGCGAACCTGCCCGATCCAGCTTGCACTCACGTGCGTCAGCGGCACGTTGCCCACGTTCTTCACCACCACCTGCAAACCCAGAGTGTTCGGGGATTCCTGCGTCTTTTGGGTGACCACGTCCACCTTGGCCTGGATGGGCGTCTGATCGACCCGTCTGGGAACCGCTCCCCACAGCTTCTCAGGGCCGCTGAAGACTTCCACGTTGCCGTTTTCTGTCAAACCCGTCTTCTGTCCCAGGTACGACCAATCGTTGCCGCAATGGAAGCTTGTCCAGTTGGCAAGGTGCAGGCGCGTGTTGAGCTGGACACTCTCGCCCGGAGAAAGCACTATATCGCTCATGCGGTAGCTCACTTCGGCCAGGTAGTCGGGGCGAAGTTCGACAGTTTTCGTCACACCCGAGACATTTGCCCAATCCAACTCAGGAACGATTCCCGCGCCGTGATCCGACCAATCCATCACCCACACGTAACGCAGATCCCGCAGCGTGTCAGGGCCGGTATTGGTGATGACCGCGTTCACCGAAACGGAATTGGCCGACTCGCCAATCTTTTGCGTCTTGACGGATACGGGAGATGCCAATGCAAACACCGGAACCAGTAGGCATGCAACGAGTGCGTGGCGTAAGGGAATGCGCATGGCTGCAAAAGATACCAGCACTTCGCTTATGAAAAGATGTCCGGAAGTAACTTTGGGCATTTCCGTTTCATTCCGAAAGCCACCGTGACCGAACCCACCTTGGAACTTCGCACCTGTCCCAATTGCACGCAAAAGCTGGTGCCCATCGCCCGCCATCCCGGCGTCTTCGAGCACGCCTATTGCCCCAGTTGCCAGACCGCCCACGCTCACGTGGGAGAATCCTGCGAGTTCGCCTACTCCGGCCCGCGCGACGGCCTGCGCTTCCGGCTGCGGCCGCGCCATGAGCCGCGCCCCGGCTGCACGCGCCGCGAATACCGTCTGCATGCCACCTGGATCACCCGTGGCGTCGAGCTGTTCCTGGAAAATCGCGGCAAGCTCTGGCGGCAGTGCCACGACGAGACCCCGGTACCTGCCGTGTGCGAGTTCACCTCCGTGACCGGAGCCCAGGTCAAGGTGGCCGCCTGCCCCGACTGCCGCACCTACAACGTGTTCCTGATGCATCCCGACTGCGGCGAGGAGATCGCCTGCCTGTTCCCCTTCGGACAGGACGACGGCCCCGACATCCGCTCGCTGCAACTGATGCCGTTGCAGTTCCACGAACTGGACAGCGCCGCCCTGCTGGCCCTCCTGGACGAAACCATCCGCCACATCCAAACGTCGAAGTCGGCATAAGCTCTTTCCTGACAGGGAGTTCTGCCCATCTTCGGCAGCATTTGCGTTGTTGCAATCCCGGCAGTTCGCACCTGAAACACGGTTTGCGGTGGGCTAGGTCGCAAAATTTTCTAATTTGACCCCCTCCATGAATCGCGACGACCAACTGCAGCGCTGTGCCGACAATATCCGCGTCCTTTCCGCTTCCATGCCGCAGGCGGCCAAGAGCGGTCACCCCGGCGGAGCCATGGGCGGCGCGGATTTCATCAATCTGCTCTACGCCGAATACTTGGTGTACGATCCCGACGACCGCAACTGGACCGAGCGCGACCGCTTCTTCCTGGACGCGGGCCACATGAGCTCCATGCTCTATTCCACCCTGGCCTTGGCCGGCTTCTTCTCGGCCGAGGACCTCAAGGGATTCCGCCAGTGGGGCAGCCACACGCCGGGCCACCCCGAGCGCGACAACAGCCGAGGCATCGAGAACACTTCCGGACCTTTGGGTCAGGGGCACGCTTTCGGCTTGGGCGCCGCGATCACCGAACGCTTCCTCGCTGCACGCTTCGGGCAATGGCTTTCCCACAAGACCTGGTGCTACCTCACCGACGGTGGTGCTCAGGAAGAGATCTCGCAGGGCGTGGGCCGCATCGCCGGCCACCTGGGGCTTGCGAACCTGGTGATGTTCTACGACGCCAACGACGTCCAGCTCTCCACCAAGACCAACGCAGTCACCGTGGAGGATTTTTCCGCCAAGTACCGCGCCTGGGGATGGAACGTCCACGAGGTGAACGGGCACGATCTGACCGCCCTGCGCGGCGCGATGGACGCCGCCGTGGCCGAGACGCAAAAGCCCACCTTGATCATCGGCCGCACCGTGATGGGCAAAGGGGCCCGCAAGGCCGACGGCTCAATCTGGGAAGGCGATGTCAAGCAGCACGGCGCCCCGTTCGGCCCCGAGGCTACCGCCGCCACCGTGACAGCGCTGGGTGGCGACGCCACCGACCCGATCCAGCTCTGGCCAGACTGCACGACCCTTCACAAGGCCCGCCACGACGAGCTTCGCAAGATCGTGGCCAAGCGCCGTGAAGTGCAGGCCCAGTGGGCCGCAGCGAACCCCGACAAGGCCGCCCTCTACGCCCGCTTCTTCGACAAGACCCCTTGGCCGGTCGCTTGGGACGAGATCGCTTTTGGCAAGAACCTCGCCACCCGCAACGCCTCGGCCGCCATCCTGACCGCGCTGGCCGACCAGATCCCCAACCTGATCGTGGCCTCGGCCGACTTGGCCGACTCCGACAAGACCGATGCCTTCCTCAAGAAGACCACGCCATTCCAGCGCGGCGACTTCTCGGGCGCCTTCCTGCACGCCGGCGTGGCCGAGCTGACCATGGCCGCCGTCTGCACCGGCATGAGCCTGCACGGCGGCGTGATCCCGGCTTGCGGCACCTTCTTTGCCTTTTCCGACTACATGAAGCCGGTGATGCGCCTGGCCGCCCTGCAGGAAGCCCAGGTGATCTTCCTCTGGAGCCACGACAGCTTCCGCGTGGGCGAGGACGGGCCGACCCACCAGCCCATCGAACAGGAAGCCCAGGCCCGCCTGCTCGAACAGATGAAGAACCTTTCGGGCAAGCGTTCCTTCACGGTGCTGCGCCCCGCCGACCACCACGAGACCCGCGAGGCTTGGCGCTTCGCCGTCGAGTCGACCCAGGCTCCTTCCGCCATCCTCCTCACCCGTCAGGACATCCCCGACCTTGAGGTGGTGAACCGCCCCGCCCAAGCCAAGGGCCTGCGCCAAGGCGGCTACGTGGTCAGCCGCGACGAGACGCCCGAGCTCCTCCTGATCGGTTCCGGCTCCGAGCTTGGCCTGGCCCTGGACGCCGCCAAGCTCCTGCGCGCCGAAGGTCTCAAGGTGCAGGTCTCCAGCATCCCTTCCACGGGGCTCTTCCTGGAACAGGAACAGGCTCACCGCGACGCGGTGATCCCGCAAGGCCTCCCCACTCTGGCGGTGACTGCAGGCCTGCCCTGCGTGTTCACGCCGCTGGTCGGTGCCTTCGGCGCCGTGGTGGGCATGACCCGCTTCGGTGCCAGCGCCAACTTCAAGGTGCTGGACGAGAAATTCGGCTACACCCCGGAAGCGGTGGCGGCCAAAGCCAAGGCCCAGATCGTCGCGGCGCGCGCAACCGCCAAGGTCCTGATCGCACAGGCGCAGGCGTTGCTTGGCTGAGACTCTTCCCTGTCCGGGAGCGTGGGACGTCTCGCTTGCGACGCGCACCACCTTCCGTCTGGGAGGCAAGGCCAAGGTGCTCCTTGAGCCGAGCACGAGGCAGGAACTGGAGACGGCCCTGGATTGGGTCCGCAGCCGGTCCCTGCCTCTTTTCGTGATGGGACGCGGCTCCAACCTGGTGGTGAGCGACCACGGCTGGGACGGCGCGATCGTGGCCATCGGACAGAATCTGTCCGGGACCGAATGGACCGCGAACCGCGCCCGCGTGCAGGCTGGCACCCGTTTAACGGAATTTGTCATGGCCTCGGTGGGACGGGGCCTTTCTGGCCTGGAAAAGCTCGCCGGCATCCCCGGCACCGTGGGCGGGGCCGTCTTCATGAACGCCGGCGCCTACGGCCAGGAGTTCGGGGAGTGCGTGACTCTGGTGGAGGCGCTTTCCCCCGAAGGATCGCTTCGCGTCTTCCTGCCCGAAGACTGCGCCTTCGGCTACCGCACCTCGGCCTTTCGCCAGGCGGGGTGGATCGTGGTCTCCACCGAGGTGGCGCTGGAGCCGAGTGATGCCGTGACGCTTCGGCAGTCGGTCAAGGAAATCCAACAAAGCCGACGCGAGAAGCAGCCCCTGGAACTTCCCAACGCAGGGTCGCTCTTCAAGCGTCCTCCCAACGGCTTTGCGTCCAAGATGGTGGACGAAGCAGGCTTGCGCGGCTTCCGGGTGGGCGATGCCGCCATCTCCGAGAAGCACGCAGGCTTTGCCGTGAACCTGGGACAAGCCACCGCACAGCAGGTGTGGGAACTTTCCTGCGAGGTGATCCGCCGCATCGAGCAAAGCCACGGCGTGACGCTGGAGCGCGAGGTGGTGTTCCTGGGGCAGTTCGACTAGGGATCAGTCCGGCAACAGCGTCTTGCGCAGGTCCTCGGTGTCCACGCCCTTGGCTGCCAGATCGGAAAGCCACAGCTTGAGCCGGTGACGTCCCATGGCGTGCCCTGCCGCCTCGCGCGGGGACTGGTTTCCCAGTTCTGCCAGCGGCGCATCCAGGTCGGGGACCAGCACAGCTGGAGCGGCTTTCTTCCTGCGCGCCGCCTTGGTCAGGGGTTTTCCAGGAATGGGCATGTCGGCCCACAATTCCAGCAGCGCACGGTGGAAGGAAAACCACAGCTCGTTGTGGATGTCGGGACGCAGTTGAGTGGCCACAGGCAGTCCGTGGCGGGCCAATAGCTCCCGCATCCCCTTGTCCAGGTAAGCTTTTCCGGCGGCACCGGGAAAGCGCAGCAGGGATAGGCCGGTGAAGGAATGGCCTCCGTGCTTCAGCACCCGCGTCAGCAGTCCGTCCCCCACCTGGCACTCTTGGTGCGCGAAGCTGGGGTGTACATGGACCTCCTTACCGGTGGCAAGGCTCCTCAGTTCCCAGACCTGCCCGGACTCCTGGTGACGCACCAGCTCGAAGGCTTCCCAGGGGCGCAGTGACCAGTCGTCCAGGCGACTGGCTAGGCGCAGGTCGCGGGTTTCCAGGTCGCGGGCGATGCGCAGGATAGGACGGGCCAGCGAGATCTTCTGGAAGAAATCCCACAGGAACAGATCCAGCCGCCCCTGTTCCAGCTCCCAAGGAGCGCGGCTCAGCAGCGGACCGTGCAGGCGCGGGGCCAGCTCGTCGGCGAAGGCGAACCACACCTCCTCAAGGTCGGGGACATGCTCCAGCAGCTCCAGCAGGTGGTGCCGCAGCGAGGCCAGCGCAAGCGGGGACGAGACCTCACCCGAGATCGCCTTGGCCCTAGCATAGGGACCGCAGCAGGCCGCGAAGGCGCGACCCGAGAGGCACGGACAGGAATTGTCCGCGCCCGCGATCACACGTCCAGCATCCCGACCAGGTGGGCGTTCTCCTCGATGAAGCGGCGGCGAGGTTCGACCTCCTCGCCCATCAGCATCTCGAAGGACTCGTCGGCCAGCACGGCGTCGTTCATGGTCACCTGGCGCACGGTGCGCTTCTTGGGATTCATGGTCGTCTCGGAAAGCTGCTCGGGGTTCATTTCACCCAAGCCTTTGTAGCGCTGGATGTAGGCCTTGCGGCGATCGCCGCCCAGCTCGTTCACAGCCGCGTCCAGGCCGTGCTCGTCGAACACGAAGCGCTCGTTGTTGCCCACCTTCACGCGGTACAGCGGCGGCTGGGCGATGTAGAGGTAGCCAGCATGAATCAGCTCGGGCATGAAGCGGTAGAAGAAGGTCAGGAGGAGGGTCTGGATGTGCGACCCGTCCACGTCCGCATCGGTCATCAGGATGATCTTGTGGTAGCGGGCCTTCTGGATGTTGAAGTTTTCATCGCCCACGCCACAGCCGATGGCCGTGACCAAGGTCTGGATCTCCTCGTTGGCCAGCGCCTTGTCGATGCGGGCCTTCTGCACGTTCAGGATCTTGCCGCGCAGCGGCAAGATGGCCTGGTAGTAGCGCTCGCGCCCCTGCTTGGCCGAACCGCCTGCCGAATCGCCCTCCACCAGGTAGAGTTCGCATTCCTCCGGCTTGCGGCTGGCGCAGTCGGCGAGCTTGCCGGGAAGGCCCGAGCCCTCCAGCACGTTCTTGCGTCGCGCCAGCTGCTTGGCCTTGCGCGCGGCTTCGCGGGCGTAGGCGGCGTCGATGACCTTCTCCACGATGGTCTTGGCGATGGCCGGATTTTCTTCGAAGTACCGGCTCATGAACTCGTACACGACCGCTTCGACCTGACTCTTGACCTCGGAGTTGCCCAGCTTGTGCTTGGTCTGCCCCTCGAACTGCGGCTCGCGGATCTTGATGCTGATGATCGCGGTGAGGCCTTCGCGGCAGTCGTCGCCTTCCAGCGACAGCCCGCCCTTGACCTTCTGCGGGAACTTCGCCTGAGCGTAGTTGTTGAACACGCGGGTCATGGCGGCCTTGAGACCCGAAACGTGCGTCCCACCGTCGATGGTGTTCACGTTGTTCACGAAGCTCTGCAGCACCTCGGAGTACGAGGTATTGTACTGCAATGCAATGTCCATGGGCAGCGGCTCGGTGTCCGTGGACAGGAAGATCACCTTGGGGTGGATGGCCGTGCGGTTGCGGTCGATGTACTCGACGTAGCTGACCAGGCCGCCCGGGTAGCTGAACTCCTCGTGGTGCTCGGGGTGGTCAGACGGCAGGCGCTCGTCCACTAGGCGGATGGACAGGCTGGGATTGAGGAACGCGAGGTCGCGCATGCGGGAGGCCAGCACCTGGCGCTCGAACATGTCGGTCTCGAAGATGGAATCGTCCGGCCAGAAGTCCACCGTGGTGCCGCGCTCGTCGGTGTCGCCCAGGATCTCCAGGGTGGAGATGGGAGCGCCCATCTGGAAGCGCTGGCGATGGAGCTTGCCGTTGCGGGCGACGGTGACCACCAGGTCCTTGGAAAGGGCGTTCACACAGGAGACGCCCACGCCGTGCAGACCGGCCGAGACCTTGTAGCTGTCGTCGTCGAACTTGCCGCCGGCGTGCAGCTTGGTCATGACCACTTCCACGCCCGACACGCCCGATTCGTGCATGTCGCAGGGGATGCCGCGTCCGTTGTCCTTGATGCGGACGCGGTTCTCGGGGGTGATGGTGATCTCGACCCGGTTGCAGTAACCGGCCAGGGCCTCGTCGATCGAGTTGTCCATCACCTCCCAGACGAGGTGGTGCAGGCCACGGGTGTCGGTCGATCCGATGTACATGGCCGGGCGCTTGCGGACCGCTTCCAGGCCTTCCAGGATCTTGATCGATCCGGCGCCGTATTCCTTGGGCTCTGGGGTGGGCTCTGGGATGATTTCCACGGCTTCAACTTCGTTCGAAGGGGTCTCTGACATAGTCCGACAAGGTACTAACCCGCATCGCTCTTGGCCCCTTTCCCGTGACACATATATGCGATGGCGACCCGGCGGGGATATCTGGCGGATCGGTGTTGCAGGGAACTGCGGCATGCGGTAGGATGCGATGCGCGAATGTCGATCACCGCGTGGTCGCAACTGAGATGGATTTTTATTCTCAAGACCTACACTCAACCCAAGGGGATACTCCATGCCTGTAGCCACACCCGCCCAGTACCGCGACATGATCGCCGCCGCCAAGAAGGGCGGATACGCCTTCCCCGCCTTCAACGTCACCAGCACCGAGACCGCCAACGCCGTCCTCAAGGGCCTTGCGGACACCAAGTCCGACGGCATCATCCAAGTCAGCACCGGAGGCGGCGAGTTTGCCTCGGGCTCCTCCATCAAGGACATGGCCCTGGGTGCCCATGCCATTGCCCTGCATGTGCATTTGGTGGCCGAGCGCTACGGCATCCTGGTGGCGCTCCACACCGACCACTGTACGGCCGGCAAGCTCGACAAGCTGGTGCGCCCCTTGATCGCAGAGACCAAGAAGCGCCGCGCCGCAGGCCTTCCCAACCTCTTCAACAGCCACATGTTCGACGGCTCCGAGCTTTCGATGGAAGAGAACATCAAGATCGCCGAGGAGCTCCTCAAGGAGTGCGCCGAAAACGAGATCATCCTGGAGATCGAGACCGGCATCGTGGGCGGCGAGGAAGACGGCCACGACACCTCGGGCGTCTCCAACGACAAGCTCTACACCACCCCCGAGGACATGGAGATGGCCTACGAGCGCCTGTCCAAGATCGGCCCCTTCCTCTTGGCCGCCACCTTCGGCAACGTGCACGGTGTCTACAAGCCCGGCAACGTCAAGCTGACCCCCAAGATCCTCAAGGACGGCCAGGCCGCCGTCCAGAAGAAGTTCGGCACCGCTGCGAACCCCCTGGACCTGGTGTTCCACGGCGGATCGGGCTCGGAACTGTCCGAGATCCACGAGACCCTGGAGTACGGCGTCATCAAGATGAATATTGATACCGACACTCAATACGCCTTCACGAGGCCAATCGTGGATCATATATTCAAGAATTATGACGGCGTCCTGAAAATCGAAGGCGAAGTGGGCAACAAGAAGGTCTACGATCCCCGCAGCTACCTCAAGGCGGCGGAAGTCGGAATGGCCAAGCGCGTCGCCCAAGCTGCACAGGATCTGAAGTCTGCCGGGAAGTCCCTCCTGGCTTGATCACGAAAAAAAGGAGCACAAGGTGAAACTGCTGGAATGCGAAGCGAAAGCGGTCCTCAAGTCCCACGGACTGAAGGTTCCCGCTGGCGCCCTCATCTCTGCTCCCCAAGAAGTCGAGCCCGCCTTGAGCGGGCTCGGCCTTTCTGGGGGCGTCCTGAAGGCTATGGTGTTCACGGGAGGTCGCGGCAAGGCCGGCGGCGTCAAGTTGTTCGATGGAGCCGCCGCTGGCGCAGCCATCGTGAAGGATCTGATCGGCACGACCCTCGTGACCCATCAGACCGGCCCGGCCGGTGAAGTGGTCCACAAGCTCTATCTCGAGCCCAAGACCGCCATCGCCCGCGAGCTCTACGCCGCCATCCTGCTGGATCGCGAAGCCAACAACCCGGTCCTGATCCTCTCCGCCGAAGGCGGCATGGAGATCGAGGAACTGGCCGAGACCCATCCCGAGAAGCTCCTGCGCCTGCACCTGCCCATCGGCCACGACATGTGGGAATTCCAGGCCAACCAGGCCATCGCGTTCCTGGGACTTTCCGGCGCCACCGCCAAGGAGTTCGTCGCGGTCATCAACGGTCTCTGGAAGGTCTACCAGGCCGAGGACGCCTCGATGCTGGAGATCAATCCCCTGGTCATCGACAAGGAAGACCACGTCGTCATCCTGGACTGCAAGTTCATCGTCGACGACAACGCGACCTACCGCCGTGCGGCCCTGGGCAACCCGGATGCCGACAAGACTCCCGCCGAGATCGAAGCCGCCAAGTGGGGCCTCTCGTACATCCCGCTGGACGGCAGCGTCGGCTGCCTCGTGAACGGCGCAGGCCTTGCTATGGCCACCCTGGATCTGATCGTCCAGGCCGGCCTGCAGCCCGCCAACTTCCTCGACGTGGGCGGCAGCGCAAACGAAGAGGCCGTCACCAAGGCGTTCGAGATCATCCTCACCGACCCCAAGGTCGAAGTGATCCTGGTCAACATCTTCGGCGGCATCATGAAGTGCGACATCATCGCCCAGGGCGTGATCGGAGCCACCAAGAAGCTCGCACCCAAGGTGCCCATCGTGGTCCGCCTGCAGGGCACCAACGTGGAACTGGGTCAGAAGCTGCTCAAGGATTCCGGACTCACCCTCATTTCCGCCGACGGCCTCGTGGACGCGGCCGAGAAGCTTTCCAAGGCCGCCAAGGGAGGCGCACGATGAGCATTCTGGTCAACAAGGACACCAAGGTCGTCGTTCAGGGCTTGACCGGCAAGGCCGGTACCTTCCACGCCCTGCAGTGCAAGGCGTACGGCACCCAGATCGTGGGCGGCGTGAACGCCAAGAAGGCCGGCACCACTCACGAGAATCTGCCCGTCTTCGGCAGCGTCCATGACGCCGTCAAGAACACCGGAGCCGACGTCTCGCTGGTGTTCGTTCCGCCTCCAGCGGCAGCGGACGCCATCGTGGAAGCCGCCGACGCCGGTGTGCGCCTGATCGTGGCCATCACCGAGGGCATCCCCGTGATGGACATGGTGTGGGCCCGTCGCGAAGTCGAACGTCGCGGTGCGCTGCTCCTGGGCCCCAACTGCCCCGGACTGGTGACTCCCGGCGAGTGCAAGATCGGCATCGCTCCCGGATTCATCCACAAGCGCGGCCGCGTGGGCATCGTCTCCCGCTCCGGCACCCTGACCTACGAGGCCGTCTACCAGACGACCCAGCTGGGCCTGGGCCAGTCCACCGCAGTGGGCATCGGCGGCGACCCGGTCCATGGCCTGTCCATGGTCGACATCATCAGGCTGTTCAACGAGGACCCCGAGACCGAAGGCATCATCTGCATCGGTGAGATCGGCGGCCCCGAGGAGCAGGCCGCTGCCGAGTACGTGAAGGCCAACGTGAAGAAGCCGGTCGTGGGCTTCATCGCAGGCGCAGCTGCCCCCAAGGGCAAGCGCATGGGCCACGCGGGCGCCATCGTGGAAGGCCGTACCGGCACCGCCGAGTACAAGAAGAGCGCCTTCCGCGAGTCCGGCATCATCGTGTCCGAGACCATCGCCGGCATCGGCGAGCTGATGGCCAAGGCCCTCAAGGCCTGATCCGTCTCTGACAGATCCTGTCAAAAGGCCCCTTCGCCATCCGGCGCAGGGGCCTTTTCGTGCCTGCATGCGCCCGCACGGGGCCGGATTTTTCCATATTGTGTCTATGCGACGCTGGACCCTGGCCCTCTCCATCACCGGATTCGTGATCGCCATCCTGATGGCCGTGACCCTGCTCGTACTCTGGAACGTCTACATCATCCAGGACTACCGCACCATCCACGAGCTGACCGTGACGCTGGCCCAGTCCCGCAGCCTGGCGTTGCAGCACAACGCCGGCACTCGCTGGTCGGTGCTGGTCATGGGCACCATCTTCTTCTCCGTCATCATCGTGGTGCTCTCGCTCTACTTCGCCGCCTACCTGATGAGCCGCAGCTTCCGCAACCGCCAGACGGACTGGCTGAACCAAGCGACCCACGAACTGAAGCTCCCCCTGGCCAACGTCCAAATGTTCGCCCAGACCCTGCAGCGCGGCCAGGGCACTCCCCAGGAAGACGGGGAGTTCCTGGGGCTGATCGTGCAGGAGACGCGGCGCATGCAGTCGCTGGTCAGTCGCATCCTCCAGGCCCGGCGACTGGATTCCTCCAGCCTCGAGCTGGAACTCACCCGCATCCGGCTGGAGGACTGGTTCCCCGAGATCGTCGAGAACCAGAGCTTTCCCGTCACCATGTCCCTGCCTTCGGAACCCATGCAGCTCCAAGGTGACCGGGTCCTCCTGGACGCCGCCCTGGAGAACCTGCTGAGCAACGCCCAGAAGTACGGGGACGGGACCCCGCCACAGCTGTCGGCCCACAAGGTCGGCCATCACGTGGAGATCTGCGTCGCCGATCGCGGCATCGGCGTGCCCTCCCGCTACCGCAAGGACATCTTCCGACGGTTCTTTCGTACCCCCTCCCCGGAGCACCGCAAGCGCGAAGGCACGGGCCTGGGGCTGCACATCGTCCGCACCGGCATCCACCGCCACGGCGGCGAAGTGGGGCTGCGCGACAATCCCGGCGGCGGCTCGGTCTTCTGGATCCGCCTACCGCTCTTCTCACAGGACAAGTCATGACCACCCGAAGGCTCCTGCTCATCGAAGATGATCGCGCCATGGCCATCGGCCTGTCCTTCAATCTGCGCAAGGAAGGCTACGAGGTCCAGCACCGCCCCGACGGCGAACAGGGCCTAGCAAGCGCTCTGGAGGGTGGTTTCGATCTGGTCATTCTGGACATGATGCTGCCCGGCATCAGCGGCATGGAGGTGTTGGAGCAGCTGCGCAAGACCGATGTCCGCACGCCCGTGCTCATCCTCTCGGCCCTGTCCAGGAGCGAGAAGATCGTGGACGGCCTGGATCAGGGGGCCGACGACTACCTGGCCAAGCCCTTCGAGCTGGACGTCCTGCTGGCCCGCGTCCGCAGCCTGCTGCGCTCGCGCCAATGGCTGCAAGGCCCGGAGGGAGGTTCGCCTCCGGACGGGGACAGCGAACAGTTCGGGGAAAACCTCGTCGACTTCCGCCGCCAATCGCTGCGCACGCCCCGGGGAGAGCACGCGCTATCCCACAAGGAGGCCATGCTGCTGCGCAAGCTGATGGAGCAGGAGGGCCAGATCGTGCCCCGGGAGCAGCTGCTCAAGGACGTGTGGGGCTATTCTGTGCAGGTCCAGACCCGCACCCTGGACCAGTTCGTGCTGGCGCTGCGCAAGAAGATCGAACCCGACCCCAAGACCCCCCGCCACCTGCTCACCGTGCAAGGGCTGGGTTACCGCTTCCTGAGGAGCTAGACCGCCTCCGCCAGGGCCGCGCACCAAACAGCGGCGTGGCGGCTGAGGTTGGCTTCGGGGGGCTCCACCAGCCGCGAGGCGAACCCGAGCCGGGCCGCCTGCGCCGAGAGTTTGGGGAAGAAGGGCTTCTCCTGTTCGAGCCGTTCAGACTGGAACAGGCAGGCCCCGGGCCGGACCATGATCTTCTGAGCCGAGAGCGTGGCCGCGAGGTCGGCCATCACCCTTTCCAGCCGAGGGAAGCCTCGCGCGTAGGAAGGATCGAGCTCGTCGGCCAGCGAGGCAAGATCGAGGTCATTTTCGCCCAGGTGGATCAGGAGAAATGTCCCCTGGCCCAACTGTTCGCACAGCAGCGGCCATCCCGATGCGGCGCTCTGGCCACGGCACAGGAAGCGCGTGTTGGTGAAGCTGCCGTCGGGAAGCGCAAAGGACCAGGGAGCGCTGCGTTGCTCCTGGGCCAAGGTCGGACTCCCGCCCAGGACCGCGTGCGCCGTCCAGATGTTTTTCACGCCCACGCCTGCGCCACCAGCCCCGAAAGCAGGAAGGCCCCCATCGCGGTGGGCTGCATGTCGGTCTGGCAGAGCCCGGTCCCGTGCTCGGGGTCCTGGGCCTCCAGGAAGGCGCGGGCCTGGGCGTCCAGGTCGATGCGATGGAGCTGGGGATGGCCTTCGGACAGTTTCTGTCGCAAGCGAAGGCACGCCTCCCGCCGGGACTCGGGCCACAGGCTCGGGCTGGGAAGGAGGATCCAGACTTGGTCCTGGCGCTTGGTGGCCAAAAGCTCCAGCAGCTGGCCGATCGCCGCGAGTGTGGCCTCCGAGGCCTCGCGGTCCTCCGGAGCGTGTCCCACCGACACCAGGATGCGTTGGGCATCGCGCCCCAGCAGCTTCCAGGCGGCCTCGTCCACCAGCTTGCGAACGCCGCAGGAGACCTCTCCCAGATGCCAGAAGCGCCAGTGCGCCGACGGCACGCCCCGACGCAGGTGGGCCTCCAGCAGGGCAGAAAGCCCCGCGACCGGGTGGCACCAGACGTCCCCGGTGCACAGGATCCTCTCGACCCGCGACGTGTCCTGCGACCATGCCACCATTGCCACTCCAATACCCGATTGCCGGCGTCACACGGACGACCGGCGCAAAGGTAAGTAGCTTGTCGCCACCAAAGGAGATGCAACATGCGGGAGCGGGAACTGGTGGCGGTGGCGATGTCGGGCGGGGTCGACAGCTCGGTGGCGGCCCATCTGCTGAAGGAGGCCGGGCATCCGTGCACCGGGCTGACCATGCGACTGTGGGCGCACGCGGCTCCCTCCGACTCCGAGCGCAGCTGCTGCACCGTGGACGCCGCCCAGGACGCCAAGCGCGTCTGCGCCCGCGTGGGGATCCCCCACTACTCCCTGGACTTCTGCCAGGAGTTCCTGGCCGAAGTGGTCGATCCCTTCGTGAGCGAGTACCTGGCGGGCCGCACCCCCAACCCCTGCGTGCGCTGCAACACCTTCCTGAAGTGGGACGCGCTGTGGGAAAAGGCCAAGGCCATCGGGGCCACCCACCTGGCCACCGGCCATTATGCCAGGATCTGTCAAAATGACGGGGAGTGGGAGCTGCGGCGCGGGCTGGACCCGGCCAAGGACCAGTCCTACTTCCTCTGGGGCATCCCCCGCGACCTGCTTGCGCGCACCTGCTTCCCGCTGGGCGACCTGACCAAGACGGATACCCGCGCCCTGGCTGAGGATGCCGGGCTCCCGACCGCCAAGAAAGGCGAGAGCCAAGACATCTGCTTCGTGCCCGGGGGCGATTACCGCGCGGTGGTGCGCGCCCGCGCCGGAGAGAACGTCGCCCTGCTGACTCCCGGCCCCATCGTCGGTCCCGGCGGACGCCTTTTGGGACGGCACGAGGGTCTGGCCGGCTACACCATCGGCCAGCGGCGCGGCATCAAGGTGGCCTGGAGCGAGCCGCTCTACGTGACCGACCTGGACGTGCCCGGCAACACGCTGCACCTGGGCACCGCCTCCGACCTGGACACCAGCGAGCTCTGGCTCGAGGGCGAAAACTGGCTCGCCGACGACCTCGAGTCCCTGGAAGGCCTGTCGGTGCAGGTCCGCTACCGAGGCACCGGCATCCCCTGCCGCATCGAGCCGACCCCCTCCGGCACCCGCATCGCGCTCCTGGCCGCAGTCAGTCGACCGGCTCCCGGACAATCGATGGTCGTCTACCAAGGCGATCGCGTGATCGGCGGCGGCGTGCTGAGGCAGGCCGCATGAACAGCCTCGCGAACCTGCGGGCGGGCAAGCTGCGCGGTGCCCGGGAAGTGCGACTTTCCGAAGGCCTGGAGGAATTTCCCCGCGAGCTCCTCGAGCTCTCCGACACCCTGGAAGTGCTGGACCTGTCGGGCAACCGCCTGCATTCCCTGCCAACGGACTTCGGTCGCCTCAAGGCCCTGCGGATCGCCTTCTTCTCCGACAACATCTTCACTTGCTTGCCGCGCGAACTGGCCCAATGCCCCGAACTTTCCATGGTCGGCTTCAAGGCCAACCGCATCGAGGAGTTCCCCGAGGATGCCCTGCCGCCCGGGGTGCGCTGGCTCATCCTCACCGACAACCGGTTGCAGCAACTGCCCACCTCCATCGCGCGACTCGAGCACCTCCAGAAGCTGATGCTGGCCGGCAACCGCTTGGAATCCCTGCCGGAAGGCATGTCGGGCCTGCACCGGCTCGAGCTCCTGCGCCTCTCGGCCAACCAGTTGCCGGAACTGCCCGCGTGGATTGGCGAGCTGCCGCGCCTGTCGTGGCTTGCCTACGCAGGCAATCCCTTCTGCCGGCATCGCAGCCGTCCTGCCGATGCCGTCGCGATCTCCTGGTCCGAACTGGAGCTCGGGCCCTGCCTGGGTTCGGGCGCTTCCGGGGACATCTTCCAGGCCTTGTGGATCCCCAAAAATCTCCAGGTGGCGGTGAAGGTGTTCAAGGGCGAAGTCACCAGCGACGGATATCCCCAGGACGAGAGCCAGGCCTGCCTGCAGGCCGGACGCCATCCAGGCCTGGTGGAGGTCCTGGGCGCCACCGCCACGCAAGAAGGCCGACAGGCCCTGGTGCTTGCACTGATCCCTCCCGAGTTCCGGAACTTGGGAGGCCCGCCCAGTCGCGCCAGCTGCACCCGCGACACATACCCCGATGGAACCGTCTTCCACCAGGAGTTCGCGCTGCGCGTGGCCCGGGACGTCGCCTCGGCCTGTGCCCACCTGCACGGGCGCAGACTGCTACACGGCGACCTCTACGCGCACAACGTCCTGACCGACAGCCAAGGCAGGAGCCTCTTCGGCGACTTCGGAGCGGCCAGTCCGCTGGATGTGCTTCCTCCCGTCCTTGCCAAGCGGATGGTCCGGCTGGAATCGCGCGCCTTCGGCTGCCTGCTGGACGACCTCGGATCGCGCATAGCCCCCGAGGACAACGCGTTCAAGACATCCTTGCTGGGCCTGCGCGATGCCTGTTGGTCCCCGGATCCCGACACGAGGCCGGACCTGGGGACCATTTGCCAGGAATTGTCCATCCTGCCCTAATCGGGCAAGGACGCTCCTCGAGTTTCCGCTACTTGTTCCGGCTCCAGCCGACCCGCTCGATGAGGTTGCGCATCTCGAACTTGCCGGGCGTGGTCTCCACCACCGCCACCAGGCGCAGCAGGTAGACGCCCGAAGCGGCGAAGCGGCGGTTCTTGTCGGTGCCGTTCCAGGTGATCCAGACCTGCCGCATCTTGCCGATGCCGTCGCCCGTCGAATCGGCCGCCAAGCCCTTCCAGGCCTCGGCCAACGGCTTCAGGTCCACGGTCCCTACCGAGATGCCCAACTGGTCGTAGATGTACATCATGCCCGAGAGAGGGCGATTCAAGGTCACCAGCATTCCCACCAGGTGGTTGGTGTCGTTGCCGGGCACACCTGCCATCGATCCCCCATCCACCTTCCGCCACGGCCCCGGATCGTTCTTGAGCCGAGTCAAGATCTCGAATTGCGGGGTGCCTGCGGCCGGAGGAGGCCAGGTGTTGCCTCCGTCATTGTGCAGAATCGCCGGCCACACGCTGATCTTCAGCTGCAGCGGCCTCTGGCCCAGCTCCACCGGCACGCGGCGGGCATTGGCTCCGGGAACATTGAAGCCGAAGTCCTTCACGCGATCCAGCAGCCAGACCGAATCGTTGGAGGTGATGGTCGAGCTCTGGAACGTGTCCACCACCAGCGACAGGACCAACCCATCCTGGCTCAGCGACCACTGAAGCATCGGAGCGATGTCCCTGGAAACCGGACCGCGACCGAGCTTCACGAAGGGATGGTCAAGCCCAGAACCGTCGGCATCCGGAGCCGCCCACGGCTCGGACAGCTGCAGTCTCAGGGTGTCGCGGGCCACCTCCACGGTGCTGTAGCGAAGCTTCGCCGACAACAGGACCGGAGCGATCGAATCCACCATCGAGACGGGGATGATCGTTCCATCAGCGGCCTCGGCGCTGCCGTTGCACACGCCCGACAAGCAGGAGGTCACGCCCTGCTCGAAGGGCTGCCTCAGGTCGCCGTTCCAGCTCCCCGTCGCCGCGTCAAAGCTCAACTCCGAGATGGAAACGTGCCGCGAATCGGCACGACCGTCCAGATGGCTCCACGAAAGCTGCACTCCGGCAAGCCCACGCATCGCGGCAGCCAATCCGGGACGCAGGGGGCGAATGGTCACCGCCGAGGCGATGCCTTGGCCGGAAGGATCGCGAAGCACAGCCACCACGGGCGGCAAGCCGTAGGCAATGGGCACGAACGGCGAGCGGGTCCCAGGAATGTTCCCTCGCGCATCGCTTGCGTTGCCACGCAGTCGCAGGGAATCGGTACCAGTCCAGGTCGCCGGATCGATCAGCAGCACCAGCCGACTGCCGACCGAATAGCCTTGCACGGCCTTGGCAAGGTTCCCCGAGAACGAACCGTCCCCGGCGGACTTGACGCCCACCAGCCCATCGCCGTCAGTGCGGATGGTGAGGTACTCGGATGTTTCCACGAGGATGGTGTCGGGACCTTCCTGGGGTCCGTACCGATACTTGGCCTTGAGGGCGATCGGAGCGATCGAATCCAGCAGCTCCAGGCTTGCCAACTGCGTCAGGCCCGCATACATCTCGACCTGCCCCTGCGGATCGGAGGTCACGCCCGGCAGGAAGCCGACAGGCAAGGCAAAGCTCCGGACGAGACCGCTCAAGCCGACCACGGTGATCGTCGTGTCGACCTGCCGCCCATTCAGGCAACGGATCGTCGCGGAAGTGACTCCGGAGAGCTTGCCGCGCACCCGCACCAGCACCGAATCGGCAGTGCCGTCGCCGTCGGCATCGTAGAGATAGCTCTGCCCCGCGACAACGACCGACAGCCGCGCCCAACGGGAGCGCTCGCCCACCTTGGCCCCACCCAGATCACTCACCGAAGTCCCCAGTCGGACCCAGGCCGAACCGTCGGGGACGGAACCGCTCTTGAGCAGGATCCGCAGACGGGTCGCCGACTGGATGTCGGAAGAGACGATCTCCACGGCTGCAGGCCGGTAGGCACCTGTCTCGCCGCTGTCGCTGTTCAAGGCCACCAGCTCGAACCCGTTCGCCAACAGGGACTCGCTTCCCTGAACATCCAGCGTGTCCGGATCGGAGGCCCCGCGCCCGAAGGCCAGTCGGCCGGAAAGCGCCACCGGGGCCACAGAGTCCTCGACGGCAGCGCGATAGGTCAGGCTGTCGGTGCCGAATTGCATCCACCCCGCATCCCCCGGCTTCACGGATGTCCCGAGGCTGTAAGGTCCGATCGGTCCGGTCCAGCTCATGCTGTCGGATGTGCGCGACAAGCCTGCGGTGGACAAGCGCTGCCCTCCCCAGACCACCACGAATCCGTCCGGCATCTTCAGGTTGGCGCTGCGGGTCAGCGAGACCGTGACGCTGTCGGCCATGCCGTCTCCGTCACGGTCGCGCAGCACCACGCGGATGGCCTGCGGGCCGTAGTCCACCTTGACCCAAGGAGACACCGCACCGGGACTGTTCCCGGCCAGGTCCGCGCTCCATCCCCGCAACCGCAACGAGTCCCCGGTGAAAGCACCCGGCATCAACAGCAGGCGCAGCGTGTTGTCAGAAAGCGTGCCGGTTCCCGCCACCAGCACGCCCGACGCCGAGGCGTCACTGGCCAACTTGCCGGCGACGAAGTCCTCTCCCAAGGAGCTACCCTTGGTCAGGAACTCGCTGGCGCGCACCACCAGCGTGTCCAATGCCACCCCGAAGCGATAGTCCGCCTTCAGGGCCACGGCAGGCACAGAGTCCAGCAGGGGGAAGTGGCGCACTTCCACACCCACCGTCACGTCGATGCTGCAACCGGCACAGTAGGTGGCATTGGTCAGCGTCGAGGCGCCCAGCGGGAAGCCCTTGGCGATGCCGCTCACGGCAACATCCAACGTGGTGTCGGTCCCAGCGGCGGTCTTCCAGTGGACCGCTACCTTGGTGGCAGCGGACAGATCGCCCTTGGACATCACGCCCACCGAATCGGGTCGTCCGTCTCCGTTGACATCTAGCATCCAGGACCGGGCCACAGGACTGGACCCGATCGGGACCCAGCGGGAGGAATCGCGAGGCGCATTGCCCGCTCCGTCGGCCGAGTAGCCACCCAGCCGCAGCCAGTCGCCCGCAAGGACGGGATTGGCGTTCGGATCCAGCACGATCTTGAGGAGGTTGCCGTCCACCTGGGCCGGTTCCCGCAGCTCCCGATGCAGGCTGGGATTGCCCAGCAGCACCCAGGCCGAATCGCCCGAGGGCAGCTCTGCAGTGCCGAGGTAACGTGCGACGCCTTCGCTGGCCCACACAAAGAGCGTGTCCAGCCCGGCGCCGGTGGTGTCGAAGGCAAGCCAAGCGGAATCCGCCACCGGGGCGATGCCGTCCTTGACCTCCACGATGGAGTTCTTGACGGTGTCTCCTCCGGTGATGCCCCAGACTCGGCCCATATCCCCCTTGCAGCCGGTCGGCGGGCAGGAGGTACGGAACGGATGCACGAAGGTGCCGCTCACGGCACTGTCTCCCAGCACTGCGAAATCGGAGGCCGGAATGGACACCGAGTCGGGCAGCCCCAGGGAATCGGCCCAGTGCACCACCACCGCGAAGGCCTTGTGGAAAGCCTTGACCCCGCTGGGGGCCAGGATCAGGACACTGTCGGCACGCCCGTCGCCGTTGCGGTCGTACACCGTCGCCACGGCCTTCACGCTCAGGCTGACCACGGTGAACGAGATGGTCTGCGTGAACGTGCCGTAGCTGATCTCGATGACGTGCGTGCCGCTGGTGAACTTGCCCGAGTTCTTGAGTCGGACGGTGTCCACGGTGATGCGGGAATTTCCCTCGTAGATCCTCAAGCCCGGATAGCCCACGGCCTTGGCCGAATCCAGCACCTCGCGGGTACCGTCAGGAAACATCAGGGTATAGGTGGTGGCCACGCCAGGACGGCGCGTGGCGGAGCTCTGCGCCCCGTTTTCCGGGCAGATGTCGGCGCGATTGGTCGTCTCCACGGTCCAGATCTTGTAGTCCAGTCCGCTGCCCGTGACCGACGAATCGACCTGCACGTCCACGGTGGGAACCAGATTCATGGTGGTCTGGATCAGGATGCTCGAACCATTGGTGTGGCGCTCGGAGTAGAACATGTCGAACTGGTACGATTTGCCTTCCTTAAGTCCCAGGTTGTCCAGCTTGATCTCGCCGACTTCCGGGCCATGCTGGCCACCCAGGTCCAGGGCCAGTTTCTTGTCGATGAAGATCCAGACGTCGTCGTCGCCCCGGAACTTGAACTGCAGGCCGGGAACGTACTCGAAGCTAGCCTTGGCATGCATCGCGAAATGGAAGTTGGGCGAACCCATATTGAAGGGGTTGACGCCTCCTCCCTTGAGGTTCTTGAAGGTGTCCAGCGGGAAGAAGCTCTGGTTGTCGTAGGCGTAGTAGCCCAGCAGAGTGTCGAGCTTCAAGGTCAGCGGCACGCAAGTGAAGGCGTTGACGGACTTGGCGGTGGCCGAGCGGGTCTGGGTGATGGCGCCGTTGTCGCGATACAGCGAATCGTACCAGAACTGCGGACCGTCAGTAGTGGTTCCGATGTCGCAATTGACCTTTCCGGTCCAAACCGGTCGTCCTTTGGCGTTGAGGGCCGGGCGCACCAGACCCTTGGTCAGTCCGCAGTTGTCCTTGGGGCCGCTCTCGGCAAAGGGCGTGTAATCACTGCCGTAGTCGTAAGCGGAAAAGGCCAGCACCTTGGTGTCGCACAGTCCAACACCCGTCGGCTGGCTCGCATTGAATACCGGCCGATTGCCATCCGAATCCAGCCACTGCACCTTGCCCAGCAGGACGGCCGGGGCCATGCTGATCCAGTTCGCGTAGGTACCCATGTCGGACGGAGCAGCCTCCAGGCCACTCGATCCGAAGATGGTGTCTTGGAGCGGATGCCGCAGCACGATCTTGGCAGGGATGGCTCCTTCGTAAAAGTTCATCTGGAACCAGTTGCAGTACTTGGTCGCGATGGCCACATAGCGGGCGTCGTTCCCTTGCCACTGCACCCGCAGGGCCGCCGCGCCCCAAGCCGGCCGATGGATCATCAAGGTCAGCTTGAGACCCGGTGCGGTGTCGGTGTAGGTGGGTTGGCTGGTCTTGGTGGGTGGGATGACCCAGACGTCGCTACCCTGCCCAGGCTTGGTGGTGAAGTCGAAGACCGTCGTGATGGCGCCCGACAGGCCGGTGGCATCGAGGTATTGCGGCACGCCCGCTCCGTTGGGGTCGGAGGAGGCGAAGACCACCTTGAACGGGACCGTGGTGCGCGGATCGGCCCAGATGCTGGTCGAGACCCACCCCGGACGGTCGACCTCGTTGTAGAGAGGATACCAGCGGTTCCCCGCCTGGACATAGGCCGTGCGACCAGGCCAGGGGTTGAGGAGATGGACCGTTCCGACCTTCTTCAGGAACGGATTGTGGTCGTAGCAGGCATACTTCTGGGGATTGTTGGTGATCGCCCCGGTGCTGCGAATCCAGATGGTGTCGCCGTGCAGCGCCGTCCCGCAGGAATCTATGCTCATGGTCTGATTGGTGTTCATCTCACCCGTCTCGCCGTGCTCCAGTCCCGTATCGATCTGCATCTGCCCGTTGGGCAGTGGACGGTGGTAGAGCCGTTTGTAATAAGCGTAGATCTTGAACTTCTGCTCCTTGAAGCTGGCAGGATTGAAGTCGGGCATCGAATACCACAGGCGCGCAAGGTTGCGCGGCACCTTCACGGTCGCAGGATCGGTGGCATGGACAGGCAGCGAATCCGCGTAGGCATCCGTCCTGTCCAGGTAATACGGCGCCGAGCCGTAATAGTTGCCCGAATTCTTGACCGAGTCGTAGCTCTGGATGAACACCGAGTCCATTCGCGCCAGGCTGTCGAACCCGTCCGGGTACTGGACATACCAATCCGTCAAGAACATGAGCGTCTTGCCCGCCTGAGCCGGAACCGAAAGCAGCAAGAAAAATCCAAGAATTGACAGAATCGTTCGAAAGGGACGCAGACATCTGGTCATTGCAGGCTCCGGGCAAATGTGTACCGTTTCTGCTACAGAATACCCGGCATCCCCAATTTGCACGGCGCATTTCCTGCGATGGGATCATTCCTTGCAGCAAAGCGTTCTCTGCACGTACTCGCAATTCCCGAAAACAGAAAGATCCTCCGGATTGCTCCGGAGGATCTTTATCGGGACGGCGGGATTCGAACCCACGACCTCTTGAACCCCATTCAAGTACGCTACCAGCTGCGCTACGTCCCGTTTGGTAGGCAAAGAAAGATAGGCGAAGTTCAGCTTCTGTCAAGCATTCTCTTGTGTCGCCTCGTCATGCCGCCGCTTGGACACCGTTGCGGAGGATCTGGAGACCAACACCTTCTGCGTCCGGGGAAATGGCCCCACGGGTCCAGCGAGGGTGCTGGCTGCCGCGCAGGAACACTTCCGGGTGCGGCATGAGACCGAAGAGCCGACCCGTCGCATCGCAGACGCCAGCGATATCGTCCTGGCTGCCGTTGGGGTTCTCCGGATACTCCGACGCCCCGTAGCGCAGGCAATCGAGATTCCCTACGAGGATCGCCTGGCGCGTGGCCTCGTCCTTGTGGATCCACTTGCCTTCGCCGTGGCGCACCGGCAATTCGAAGGACGAAAGGCCCTTGGTCCAGAGCGAAGGGGACGCCTCGTTGGCCACCATGGGGCACCAACGATCCTCGAACTTGCCGGAATCGTTAAAGGTGAGGGTCGCGTCCTGTTCCCAGGACTCGCCGACTGCAGGCAATCCCTGCAGACCGGGCAGAAGGCCCATCTTGGTCAGGACCTGGAAGCCGTTACAGATGCCGATCACCAAGGCACCCGACTCGATGCTGCGACGCAGCTGCTCGCCCAGATGCGCCTGGACCTTGACGGCCAGCACCCGACCCGAAGCAATGTGGTCGCCGAATGAGAAGCCACCGGGAAAGGCCACGATGCGGTAATCGGAAAGCTGCTTGCGGCCATCCACGAGGTCCGAGATGTGGATGCGTTCGGGAGCCGCGCCCGCCAGCTCGAAGCCGTGGACGAGCTCATGCTCGGAATTGATGCCGTATCCCGCCAGAACGGCGACTGGAACCTTCTTCATGCCTGCAACTTCTCCCAATGGACGTGTGGAGCCAAAGATACCCTCGTTTCCCAGCAAATGACCCATCGCAACCGCTTGCGAGATATTATTGTTGGAGAACAAACCCTAATGGAGGCCTTTTCTGATGGAACTCGTTGAGCTGATGGAACTGCTGGACGCCACCTTGGTGTCCGGATCCGAGGAGGAGTTGCCCTCCATCGAGACCGCGTTCGTCGGCAGTGAATTCGCCGAATTGATCGCGCAGGATCTGTTCAATGTGCTCCTGGTCACGAACCAGGAGTCGTTCGCATCCTTGCGAGTCTGCGAGGAAGCGGACGTGCTGGCCATCTGCTACACCAATGGCCTCAAGCCCAAGGCCCCTGAGATCAAGAAGGCCACGGAGATGGGCATCGTCCTGCTCTTCACCTCGGTGAGCCAGTCGGCGGCCCTGGCCTTGCTGCGCGAGAAGGCCACCCAGATCGTGATCAAGACCGACCGCTGAGCCGTGCTGTTCGATCCCGGCAACTGTCGCCGGGATCGTTCCCCTTGCCAGGCTAGCTCTGGTTCGAGCTGGGCGTCCTCCAGGGCACTTGACCTGAGTGGTGCACCTGGTTCCCGCCCGCCTTCTTCGAGTGGTAGAGTTCTTCGTCGGCCTGTTGCACCATCAGGTGCAGCATTTCCCTGAAATACGCCACCGGCATCTGCCGAGGAATCTCAGGAATGGGGTACACGCTGGTGTCCAGTGATGCCGCCCCGATGCTGGCCCGCACCGGGTAATCCCCGTTGATCCGCACCACCTCCTGGCTGCTGGCGACCAGGATCCGCTCCGCCACTGCAAGCGAGGTGCGGGGATCGCAGAACGGCAGGATGACGACGAACTCGTCTCCGCCAAAACGCCAAACAGAATCTCCCGCCCTCAGGCAACGGCGCAGAAGCTTCCCGAAAACGGAGAGGGCCGCATCGCCGGCGGCATGTCCTCCACCGTCGTTGATCTTCTTGAGCCCATCCAAATCGATCATCAAGATGGACAGCTGCGACTTGGCGTGGATGGCATTGCGCAATTCGCGCAGGAGACTGGGTTCGAACAGCCGACGCATGTTGGCTCCTGTCAACGGATCCAAAGTGGCCATCTCGTAGAGCTGGGCATTCTGGATGGCGACCGTGGCCTGATTGGCGAAGACCTGCAGAATCTCCTCGTCCCGTTCCAGATCCACCGACGATTCCACGTGGATCGCTCCCATCGCCGTCGAGCCGATGCGCAGCGGGATGGTGGTCGCGCCGTCGTTCACCACGATCCGGCCCGCTTCCAAGGCGCAGCGGATCGCTTCCGGCAGATTCTCGGGATCCAGGCGGAGATCCTGGTGATCCCCGGTGCCCACGCTCAGGACCAATCCCGAGTCGTTTTCCAAGAGAGCCAGGAACCCTTCCACTGGCTCCGGTGGTTCCGGTGTCTGTCCCTCGGGCAGCATGGTCGTGGAGGACCTGTCCGCCCCAACCAAAGCACAAGCCTGGACCAGGACGCCGTGGAGCAAGTCCCCGAGCGGCTGAATCCGGTGCATCTCGGGGGTGGCGTTGAGGATTTTCTGCAGCCCCTGGCGACTTTTCTGGATGATCGCCAGCTGCTTGGCCGCCTTGAGTCCCACATCCGTCCAGAGCAGGAGTTTCTCGGGACCGTCACTCTTGTCGTGGTAGCCCTGGATGTCCAGCCGATTGAGCAGCTCGCGCGCAGGCCGTTCCGAGGCGTATCCTGTCTGGAGCACCACCTGGACTAGCGGATTGAAGGTCCGCAGTTCCTCCACGACCTGCTCCCCGGTCATTCCCGGCATGAAGAAGTCCAGCAGCACGAGGTCCACCGGCTTGGTCCGTAAGATCTGAAGCGCCTGAGGACCATCCTCGGCTGTCAACACCGTGTGGCCTTCGTTTTCCAAGAGCAGCCGATTGGCTTCCAGGTATTCCACCTGATCGTCGACCAAAAGGACCTGACAGCCCGTCGCGGCAATCGCGTGCCCGGAGTTTCGGAACTTGCGCGCCATCTCTAGTTTCCTCCCGGGAAGCGGATCTCGAACCGGGTTCCGCGCCCCGGCCAGCTCTTGAGATCGATAGAGCCGCCAAGGCCCCCGACCACATTCTGAACGATGGACAGCCCCAGTCCAGTCCCGTGGCCGAAGGCCTTGGTCGTGAAGAGCATCTCGAAGATCTTCGGCTGATGCTCCAAGGGGATGCCACAGCCGTTGTCCTCCACCTGCAGGAAGTACCCCGCCTTGGTGGACTCCAGCTGCACCACGATGCGCTTGGCCTCGCGTCCTTCCATGGCGTCCAGGGCATTGTTGACCAGGTTCGTCACAATCTGCTGGACATGGCCGGCATTGCCCTCGAACAGGCACTCCCCTTCGGGAAGCTCCAGGATCAGGTCGCAATCGGCCTGTCGCAGAGCAAATCCCAGGAGCAGCACGGCCTCGCGCAGCGGCGCGCGCAAATCAAAGACCTGCCGCTCGACCGACCCGATGTCGCGGGTCTGGGTCTTGATCCCCTGGACGTAGCTGGCAGCCTTCTCCCCGGCGCGGTTGGCAAGGTCCAACGCCCGCAGCAGCTCCTTCGAGATCTCGTGGTGATCCTCCGAGGTCACCTCGGGATCGCCGATGGACTGATCGTACTCCAGTGCCACACGATGGGCCTCGGAAACCGCGGAGCGCAGCGCCGAAAGCGGGGTGTTCATCTCGTGGGCGATCCCCGCCGTCATCCGACCCAGGGTCGCCATCTTCTCCTGCTGCATCAGCTGTTCCTGGTTCCGATGCAGCGTCTCCAGCGCCAGCGCCAGCTCCTGGGCTCGCTCGTCCTTCTGGCGAACCAGGAGAGCTCCTCGGATGGCACTGGCCAGATGTTCGCGCAGCAAGATCGGACCGGTTTCGTACTCCGATGGGCGTTCGAAGGCCAGATAGCCGATCTGCATCTCGCGATGAAAGAGCGCCTCCACCAGGATCTGGCAACCCGACGGGAGGTTCCGGATGCCTTCCGGGACGATCTGCTTGGCAGGAAACGGAGCCATCAACTCCGGATCGATGTCCCCGTTCTCGTCGTAGCCACACACCAGGCGCACCATGCCGTTGGGTTTGCCCGGGTCCACATGGAAGCACATCCAGAATCGCCGGATCTTGAGTCTGCGGAATTCTACGCCGATCAGTCGCACGATCTCGTCGAGATCCATGGTCGCAAGCATCGCCTGCCCAATGTTTCTCTGCTCGTGGTGATTCAGGTCCGCCTCGCGGCGCAGAGCGGACTGCAGCCGTTCCCCTGCCGCCGTGGCAGCCACCAGCGCCTGACGGAAGCGGATCTCCATGCCGGGTCGATCCTCCAACGCCACGCTGCGGCGCAGCACCGCCACAGCTTCGCACCACTCATCCGGAGTCGCCCGCTCCGGCCCCGAGGACAGGAACCAGCGCTGCATGAATTCCAGGAATCTGGACGTCTCCAGTCCCGAGGCCGCGAGCATCTCACGCGCAAAGCGATGGGACTCCTCCCCGGCCAAGCGCCCCGGACGTTCCAGCACCACCGCCAGGACTTCCTCCGCCAGCATCGGAGCCAGGTAGTCCTCCTCGCCACACACTTCCACCAGCACCTCGCTGCATCCACACGACTGGCGCAGGACCAGCTCTGCCGGAAGCGCCTCGATCGGAGGCAGCACCTCGCCAGCCACCAACCGCAAGGCCAACTGTGCAGCCCGCCGTCCCTGGACATACAAGGGCTGTCGCACCGTGGTGAGCGGCGGCATGGAATGACTGGCCTCGGCCAGGTCGTCGAAGCCGACCAGGGCCACCTGGTGCGGCACCGAAATGCCGCGCTCCTTCAAGGCCTGGAGCGCCCCCAGTGCCATGGCATCGTTGGCGGAAAAAATGGCGTCGAACGCGACCTTGCGATTGTCCAGCAGCTCCCCGATTGCATCATACCCTCGATCCTTCCGGAAATCCCCGTTCACCACGAGGTCCGGGTCATAAGGGATCCCGTTGCGCTGCAGCGACGTGCGATAGGCCTCCAGACGTGCCTGGGCCTCCGGATTGGTCTCCATCCCGCTGATGTGGGCAATCCGCTTGCGTCCGTGGAACTTCACCAAGTGATCCATGGCTTCCCGGACACCGCTGATGTTGTCGATCACCAGGCTGCAGCCACGCCCCCCGTCCAGCCCGATATGCACCTGGGGAATGCCTGCAAAGCGCTCGCGCAAGCTTGCCACGCCCCGTTCCCCGGCATAGTTGCAGATGGATGCCGTAAGGATCACCAAGGCATCCACGTTGGCGGCACCCACCTGATCGTAGATGATGTTGTTCTGGCTCTCGAAGCCGTAAGGGGACTCGAGCACCCCTCCCGAGAAGGAGACCAGGCTGGCCCCCACTTCGCGCACGGCATCCCTCACCCCTTGCCACAGCGTGAGTTGGTAGTTGTCGAGGATCGAATTGACATTGACCAGAATGCCGAGGACAGGTCTTTCCATCCCGACATCCTACCATTACCCGCAGGGAAGCGGCAATGCCTGGATCAGTCCCTCAGGAGCTTGATCTGGTGCACCCAGAGACTGGCCCACAGGATCAGGAGCGACGAGGCGTAGCACCAGCCCATGAACCCGATGGCCGCCGAGAGCGGTCCGTGGACGGGATTCATGGCCTGCCGCGAGAGGATGAAGTGCACGAACAGCACCCGGAAGACGTGCTCCAGGAAGGCCATGCCCACCGCCGGGACCAGACAGTCCCGGAAGGTCGGGCGCGAGGTGGGGACAAAGCGCAGGAAGAACAGGAAGGCCAGGATGGTGATGACCTGGCCGGAATAGCGGGAAATGGCCTGGAGGACCGGCAGGAACGGCACCAGGTCGGCCAGCCACTGCACCGCATCCATGCTGCCGAACACGCCAAGCAAGGTGGACAGGCCGATCAGGACCATCAGACCGATGGCCGACAGGAACACCGCCGCGAGACTGGCCCAGTGACCTTTGAAGAAGCTCTTGGGAGACACGCCGCACATGGCGTCGATGCCGTTGCGAAGCGCTGTAAAAAGTCCCATCGCCGACCACAGAAGTCCGATGGCCGAAAGCGTCCCCAATCCGCCCGCCGCCTGCTGGAGGGTGTCCAGATGGTCATCCAGGAAATCCCCGGCCACGGGCAGGCGCTCCGAGAGGAACCCGATGGCCTGGTCGGCCAGATCGGGATTGCGCAGGATCCGTCCCCCGACCAGCACCAGGATGAGCACGAAGGGAAACACTGCCAGCACGGCGTAGTAGGCGATGCCCGCCGCCCGGTCGAAGGCCCCTGAAGTCGGCAACTTCTTGAGGCTCCCGAAGGCCGCACGCGAGGCCAAGCGCAATTCTTTCGCGATCGTCTTTCCTGGTGTCATGGGCCCAAATGAACTAACGCCTTTCCCTCGGGCGGGACAAAAAGATCACGGATTCCCCGGAGGCATCGGTCCATCAGACAGCAGGTCCTGCAGCTTCACCAGGTCTGCGACGATCGGTTCGCAGAACTCGATCCCGCCTGGAACAGCCCAGCCTTGGCCATCCCGCTCCGGGCAGCACCGGACATGCCCCGCCTCCATCAGCCAGAACAGCCCCAGCAGCTGTGGATCGCCCGCCTGCCGGGACAGCAAGGCTTCCAGCAACGCCCTTCCCTCGACCCGCGCCATGGCCCCTTGATGCCGTGGCTGCCCCCCCCAGAGGTCCAGCAGGATCCGCAACAGGAACGCACTCTCGGGAGGTAGGATCACGTTAGGCTTGTGGGTGCAGCGGGACGCGACAAGCGCTTCATGCGCCTGCTCCAGCACAGCGGGTACCAGCAGCAGCACCTCGCGACCTGAGGCCCCGTCCACGATCCCGATCAACCCCTTGCGGGCCAGCCGTTCGATGGCCTTGTGGGCCTCCATGCGCGAGATCCCCTGGAGCAGCCGCAAGTCCTCGAGCAGGGACGCCAAAGGCACCCGCTCCAACCCCTTGCGGGCAGCCTGGGCCAGCGGAAAGAGCAGTCCTGGCAGGATGCGCGCCTGTTCCTGGCGTGCACGGTGCGACACCGTTTCGCGCAGACGCCGCACCAACAGAAGCAGCATGGAGCGCATCCAGTTCGGCAAGGATTCCAGCGCCGCATCAAAGGTGCCGTGATCGATCACTTCGAATTCGGATTCCTCCAGCGTGAGCACCGCCGCCGAGCGGGGCTGATGGTCCAAGAGGCTCATCTCGCCCAGGATCGCTCCAGGCCCCAGCTCCGCCAGCACGCGCGTCCGCCCGTCGTCGCGCCGGAGCACCCGGACCCGGCCCGAGCGCAGGAAGTACATTTCCTGGCCGATATCGCCTTCCAGGAAGAGGAAGGTCTGGGCCGCCAGGATCATCGTCTCTCCTCCACCACATCCGACACAGCGCGTTGCTGCAGGTATTCGTCCAGCCGCCACGCATCCACGACCGTCATCTCCCGCTGAAAGCTGATGCGCACCAGCCCCAGCTCCTGCAGCCGGAGCGAAAGTACGGTCACCTCGGCCGTGTGCAGGCCGGACACCAGCGCGAACTCGGGGCAGATTCGCTGCAGGGGGAAGGTCCGCGTGCGCGATCCGTCCTCTTGGCATTTGAGGGCCAGAAAACGGCAGAAGGCTTCCAGCCCCGACGGATGCTCGCGACCGGCCATGCTACGATTGGCCTCGCGCAGGCGCCGCACCACCACCTGCACCACCTGCATGAGCCATGGCGGCACGGCATCCAGCCATTCCTTCAGGAGCGCCGGCCCGATCACCGTCACCACCGAATCGGTGGCCGCCCGCACCGTGGCGCTGCGCGGCATCCCGTCCAGGAGGCTCATCTCCCCCACCAGCCCCTGCTTGGCCACCTCGGCCAGTTCCACGCGCGATTCGCCTTGCCCTTGTGTGACCTGTAACCGCCCGTCCTTCACTAGGAACAGCTCGCGCGACTCGTCCCCTTCACGGAAGAGCACATCCCCCTTGCGAAGCGTGAGTTCGGTCGGTTGCGACAGGACACGCCGTCCGGATTTCAGGCCCAGCGCGCCGCTTTCCGAAGGATTGTCCTGCATGGGCGAGGTCGACATGGAACCACTCTACCATCCCCAAGCGCACCGAGGCAATCGCGCTCAGGCACCGCCTAGATAGGCCCGACGCACTGTGTCGGAGCGCAGCAGATCATCTCCACAGCCTTCCATCACGACCCTGCCGTTCACCAGCACGTAGCCGCGATGGGCGATGGCCAGCGCCTGGCGGGCGTTCTGCTCCACCAGCAGAATGGGAAGCCCCTGGCGGTTGATCTCAGTGAGGATGGCGAAGATCCGCTCCACGATCAGCGGAGCCAGTCCCAGCGACGGTTCGTCCAGCATCAGGAACTTCGGCCGCCCCATCAGGCTGCGCCCGATGGCCAGCATCTGCTGCTCGCCTCCCGACAGCGTCCCTCCCAGCTGTTCCCGCCGCTCGAAGAGGATCGGAAAATGGGAATACACCTGTTCCAGCGTCTCGCGGGCCTGGGCCGGGGAACACAGGTAGGCTCCGATGTTCAGGTTCTCCAGCACCGTCAGACGTGGGAAGATCCGGCGCCCCTCCGGGCACAGGCTGATGCCGGCCCGCATCGCCTCGTCGGCGCTGCGAAAGCGCGCCGCCGCACCCTTCCAGAAAAGCTCCCCGCTGCGCAGCGGGAGGGTTCCCGAGATGGTCAGGAGCGTGGTGCTCTTGCCGGCACCGTTGGAGCCCAGCAAGGTCACGATCTCGTCGGGCCCCACCTCCAGGCTCACCTTGTGCAGGACAGGATTGGCCCCGTAGCCCGAGACCGCTTGGGAAAGACTCAAGACCGAGTCCTTCCTGTCCGCCGCGCCCGCCATCAGGCCTTGGCCACCAGAAGCGATCCCGACAGGATCAGGAGCGCACCCAGGAGGAGCTTCGTGACGTCCACCTGTTTCCATTCCGCGAAGATCCAAAGGCCCAGCACCACGGCAAGCAGGGTGTTGGTGTTGTAGATGGGATTGAGCTTGGAGACGGGGATGCCGTAGCGCATCAGGGCCAGGCTCACGAAGCCCGTACCCACCGCCCACAGGAGTCCAGACCCCAGGCTCCAGGCCGCCGCCGGAGCCGTCAAGGGACCCGACGGCAGGAAGACGTGGAAGGCGGCGCCCACCAGGACCGTCGCCAAGCCCACCAGCACCAGGTTGATTCCCGGCCCAATGCCCGCCTGCGAGGCGAACTTGGTGCAGACAGCAAACAGGGCATAGCCCAGCGCGGGCACGAAGCCGCCAATCACAAGCCCCATCCAAGATGCCGACATCCTCACTCCCTTTCCTTGCAGCCGGAATGCGCCGACCTGCCGATGGAAGATAATCGGAGAAACCGCAACGACGACCCAGGAATGCGGTATCTTGATGTCTCCAGAACCCTTTCCGGAGCACTGCCGCCATGATCCACACCCGCCTGTTCCTCGCACTTGCACTTGTCTGCGCCAGCCTGCTGCGCGCCGGGGAAACCATCCCTCCCGCCAAGGAAGCCGACATCCGCAAGCTCCTGGAAGCCACCGGATCGCTGCGGATCGGAAGCATCATGTCCCAGGGCGTGGTGGACCAGATGAAGCAGACCCTGCGCCAGAACCGGCCCGACCTTTCGGCCGCCCTGATCGATTCGCTGGGCAGCGACGTACAGAAGATCTTCATCGAGGCCATCTCCGCCAAGGGCGGCCTGATCGACCGCATCGTGCCCCTGTACCACCGCCAGTTCACCCACGAGGAGATCCGTGCCATCCTGGCCTTCTACACCTCCCCGATCGGCAAGCGCGTGAGCGCCACCTTGCCCCAGATCACCCAGGAAAGCCTGGCCATTGGGCAGGAATGGGAAGAGACCCTAACCCCAGCCATCCAGAAGCGCCTGCGAGAACGCCTGAAGGAAGTCCCCCAGGCGCCTTGATCAGGTCTTGAAGTTTTCCACCAGCTGCTGCAAGCGCATCGACTGGCCTTCCAGCTCGCCCATGGTGGACAGCATGTCGTTGCTGCTCTTGGCGGTGGCTTCCGCAGCCATCTGCACCTCCATCGCGCTGCCGTGGATGTCGCCGACGCTCTGATGGGCCTGCACCACCTCGGAGCTCACCTCTTCCAGCGCCTTGGCCGTGCGCGTCACGTTCCCGGTGATCTCACGCGTGGTGATGCTCTGTTCCTCCACCGCCGTGGCGATGGTCCGGACATTGATGTCGGCCTGGTCGATCACCTCCCGGATGCCGCGGATCTCCTGCACCGCGACTCCCACCGAAGCCTGGATCTCCCGCACCTGCAGGCGGATCCGCTCGGTGGCCTCGCCCGTGCCCTTGGCCAGGTTCTTGACCTCACCGGCCACCACGGCAAACCCCTTGCCCGCCTCACCGGCCCGGGCCGCCTCGATGGTGGCATTGAGGGCCAATAGCTTGGTCTGGTCGGCGATGTCCTCGATCACCCCGATCACCTCGCCGATGCGCTGCGAAGCCTGATCTAGCAGTTCCACATGCTGGGCCGCATTGGCCGTCTGGCCGACCGCGCGCGAGGTCACGTTGCGCGCCTCCTCCGCGCTGCGGGCGATCTCGCCGATGCTGGCCGTCATCTGCTCCACCGCCGAGGCCACCAGGATGACTGCCGAAGAGGAGACGCCCACCCGCTCCGAGACCCCGTCCATCAGGGTGTCGAGCTCGGCAGCCCGATCGGCCATGTATTTGGACTGTTTCTGGTTGGCGGTGGCGAACTGCGAGAACTCGCCAGCCACCGAAGCCAGCTGGCTCTCGCAGGACTGGATCTCCTGTTCGGTGTCCTTGAGTTGGGTCACCATCTCCGAAAGCGATCGGAGGAAACGGTTGAACAGCCCCCCGATGATCCCCAACTCGTCGCTCTCGGATTCGGGCAGGCGACGGGTGAGGTCCCCCTTGCCTGAGGCGATCTCCGAAAGCGCCGCGCTCATGCCCGACAGCGGGCCGTTCACGACCCGCGCCACCTGGTACGAGAGTGCCGTCAATAGGCCCGTCATGACCACCATGGCCGTCACGATGCCCAATCCAAGGGCCCAAAGCGGCATCTGCAGTTCCCGCCGCGAGGCGACCGTGCAGAGGGTCCACTGCATGGGAGCGAAGAAGCTCCCCCGCACCACCTTGCCGTCCTTCCCAAAGCTCACCACGGAGTCCGGGGCCTTGCCTGCCGGGAACCAGTCTCTGAGGACCGGGTCGTCGCGCAGGTTTTTCCCTTCCAAGGTCGGATGGATCAGGATCTTTCCCGAGGTGTCCACCAGCAACGGAAAGCCCTCCTTGCCCACGTCCATGGTGGCCAGTTCCTTGCGCAAGGTCGGCAGGTCCGCCTGCGGAAGCCCCACGAACACAGCGCCCACCACCGCGCCCGAGGCATCCCGCAAAGGACGGTAGGCCGTCACGAACCAGTCCTTGACCACGAAGGCCCGCCCCACATAGTCCTTACCATCGCGGATTGCTTGGTAGACCGGGGAGGACGAAGGAATGAAGGTCCCCCAGGCCCGGGAACTGTCGAGTTTGCGGACGCTGGTGGCGATACGTACCAGTCCGAAGTCGGTGAGCTGGAAGAGCGTCGCAGCTTCGCCCGTAAGGGCTGTGACCGTGTCCACCAGTGCCGTCTCGTGCCACATGTCGCGCCCGGCCAGCCGCAGGGTCGGCAAGGCATGCGGAGCGCTTTGCTTGGAGATCTGGTCGGTGAGGGTGACGTTGCGAGGTGCTGCCGCCTCCAGCTGGGCCGTACCCGCCAGGTGAGAGAACACCGCCACGTCGCGCCGGACCTTGTCCAGGTTCCCTTGGTAGGCCAGCTCCACCAGATCGCGGATGCCGCGGCTCGAGGCTTCCAAGCGGTGCGCATTGTCGCGATCGATGGCTCCCTTGGCCGCCACGAAGGCCAAGCCCCCGCAGACGGTCACAAGAAGCGCCGTGCCGCCGGCGAAATGAAACAACAAACGAGTGCGGATCTTCATGAACTCCCCCACAGACCGAAGCCAGCGATGTCGGAATCCATGATCCCATAAAGTTCCAGGGAATTCAAGCCTCCCCCGCTAAGCTTCCGGAGCCGGTGCAGCTTCCAGACTCGGTACGAACACCCAGAAAAGGATTCCCGACAGCGTCAGGACCACCCCTGCCACCCCGTAGACGGCCCGCAGCGACCAGGTCTGCCAGATCCAACCCGCAATGGAAGAACCCAGGATGCCAGCCACGCCGCCGTTGAGGATCGAGGCCACCGCCATCCCCGAAGCCTGACGCCCCGGCGGCAGCAGCCGTGCCAGGCACAGGGACTGCCCCGTCATCAGCCCCACCACCATGATCCCATGCAGGGTCTGGGAGGCATAGATCTGAGGCAGTCCGGTGGCCTGCGATACCCAGAACCATCGCAAGGCGTTGGAGAAGATCCCCACCAGTACCATGGACTTGAGCCCGAAGCGCCGCAGGAAGGGAATGCCCAGGAACATGAAGCCAAGCTCGGGAAGCGTGGAAAAGCACCAAGCCAAGTTGATGTGCCAGGACTGCCCACCCATTTCTTTCGAGGTCACCAGATTTCCCAAAAGCGATTGTCCCAGCCCCACCGACAGGTAGGCCAGTGCACCAGTCAGGTAGATGGCCAGCAACCCCGGCTGCCACAGCAGCGCAAACGACTCCCGCAAGCTGGGCACAGACGGAGCGTCACAGTCCTGTGAGAGCGGCTTGAGCTGCCACAGGAAGGGGATGTTCACCACCAGCACGCCAGCCAGGATGCCGTACACCCACGACAGCGGCACTTGACGCGACCAGAAGTACAGGAAGAACGACACCAGGAAAAAGCCCAAAGTCCCCATCCCCCGCAAGGCCAGGAACACCGACTGCGAGCGGGATGAGCCCTTTGCCACCAGAAGCGAGGTGGTCAGGGAGGGAATGGGCAGGAGCACGCTTTGCATCAGGAAGAAGCCGATCCCAAGTGCCAGGAAGCTGCCCGGCAGGTGCGGCAGGACGGCCAGCGCCACGGCAGCAAAGCCGCTCAAGGCCACCAACAAGCGCCGGGGATCGGGCGAACGGTCCAGCAGCCACCCGGCAAGCAAGGGGGTGAACAGGCTGGGAACGGCACCCAGGGCACCCATCCAGCCGATTTGGCGGGGGCTGAGACCACGCAGTTGGAACAGATAGGTGTTGTACTGGATGTTGACGTAGGCCCCGAAACCGATCAGCAAGATCACGGCACCTAGCAGGTTGCGTCGGTTCAGGTTGGACATGCGTGGGTGCAAACGTAAAAACGCGTTGCCGAAACCCCTGCAGTGGCGATAGATTTGTGCTCGATATTCGGTATGCCACCGATCCAGGAGTTTTTCATGCGTCGAATCATGTTCCTTGCAGCCTTGATCCTAGCCTACGCCGCTCCTTCGATGGCCGGCAAGCTCATCTCCAACGGTGGCGAAGTCGAGCTGTGGGAATCCGAGAAGAAGGGCGACAAGCCCGCCGCCACCGGTGGCGCCAGCGAAGTCTTCGTGGAAGTCAAGCGCGGCAAGAGCGGCATGGTCCAGGTGCGCAACAAGGCCAACCAGACGTATTGGGTGGACGGCGCCAAGCTGTCGGCCTACACCGAGAAGAACGGCCAGAGCATGGACCTGGGTTCGGGCAAGATCGATGGTTACCTCGACAACCCCAATACCCTGTTCATCTTGAAGGAAGACAACAACGGCCTCAACGGCATCTCGCTCGAGCGCGGCTTCGTGGACGCCATCCAGGGCAACATGGACCGCGAGACCGTGGAATACCGCAACGGCGAGAATCACTGATCTGACTAAGCTCATGCTTTGAAAGCCTTCCGGCAAATGCCGGAAGGCTTTTTTGTTTTCCTGACGCGTTGCCTTTTCAAGCAACTATTTCGACTCCATAGCACCCGTACGGGGAAATCTCCGAGAACCATTCTTGTGGAAACGTGTCGCGAATAGCATCATTTGATAGGCGAACCTTATCCCCTTATCATAATTTCAAGTAATCATGAAGATGAAATACAAAACTCCAACAGCATTTGCGCTTTTGGCCTTGTCATACAACGCCTGTACCCCCATAGATTCAACATCTTCAGATACGGACTCTGCCGCAGTCGCAGGCTTGTATGTCCTAGATGGGACTTCAGGCTACAGTACTCGCACCCATGACGAGTGGAATCTTTCTGCCACAGGTAGTCTGACCGTTTCCCATTTCACTTGGAACAGCGAAAAACAATCCGGCTGTTACGACTCTCACACTACGGGGGGAGCTTGGTCGAGCGAAAATGCACAACTGTCATTGACCTTCACCGGAGGACTCAGTTACCGCCCAACATGTGATAGCGCATGGCGCGACACCGTCACGGAAAGAATCGGTACCATTTCCCACAAAGTTCGCACAGATTCACTTGGATTTGATTGGCTCGATTCTGCCAACGGCAACTGGCATTCGATGCTTAAAATCTAGGGTCGAACTGTCGCCTGCCATTTTGCACATCGAAGCCTCACGGCCTGTGGATCCAGCCCCAGAACACGCCACCCAAGCACGGAATCACCCATTTTTACAATTTCCGTACGACTACCAAGTCGGAGAATGACCATGGCCGGAGAACCAGCCATGTAGCCCTCCCATGAAGGCAAATGAGGCATCACCTGTGTAGAGTCAGCCTGTTCCTTTGCCATAGGCAAGGCCTTCCCAACGGCACGCAATCGTTTCTGGTGCATCTCCTCGACGGGCAACAGCGCAAATGGGTCCCGAATGCACGAATCGCTCCGGACGGACATCTTTCTTGCTTCGATTGACTGTATCACTTGGCCAGTTCCTTGCCAAGCATTCCACAGTTGCCAGCCCGCCACACCCCATGTCAGACAAGCCAACAGAAGTAGCCAGCGGAAGAACTTACGATTCATCGAAGCGCTCTCTTTCCGCCCACTCTGAGAACGACATCGCATGCCACAGTTTGCCTTGATGCAACAGCAAAATCCCATTCCAAAGGCGTCGCTCCTTCCCGCTCCAGTGATGCCAGAAGCCTACTGACATCCAGAAACGAACCGGACAGACGAAGCGGAAGCCGACCATTATTCTCCTGCACTTCGACACGGAACTCACCTTTCAGTAAACCGCTCTGCACCACAAGATGCTGGATTCGAGTGGCTTCTGCCGAATCACCAATGGATCTGCCATCCGAAAAGGATCTTGCCGACAACAGCTTCCAGCGTGTCTTCAGTTCCGGCAGTCGACGCTCCAAAGCCGTCAATGAATCCAGGCGTCTTCGGACAGAAATCCCCGTACGGATCCCTGGAAGAAATCTCTCCTTCCAAAGATTCGTGATGAGCACGGCACCCAAGATCGCAACAAGCAAGCTCCAGCGGTATCTCTGCCATACATCGCGGATCGCCATCATCGCTCCCTGAGCTCGGCAAAGATCCTTGCCCGCTCCAGCGTCAAAGCATTCTTGCGGAATTCGATCGAACGAAGGGCCACGGATGAAAACAATCCTGTCGTTTCCAAGCACGCTTTCATGGCAAGCCAAGCTGGCTCGCTTTCTGCAAGGATCTCAAGTGTATGCCGTGAGGGTTGGTCAGCGCTCTTCCATGCCAGTAGGCGCAATTCCGGCGAAGTGCAGTTGGCGATCGCAGCCATGCTCTCTGCTCTCCCGTTGTCCCTGAGATTCGCACCACTGCGATCCAAGGAGTCCAATGACCTCAACCATCCATGTTGCTCCGAAAGCAAAAGTTCCTGCTGAGCCACCTGACGTTCCAGCCCCGATACCCAATACCTCCGAGCGAGGTCCGCTCCCGCAAGCAGAATTGCAAACGCAAGGAACCCCAATCCCAAGCGCAATGCCAAATTCACCGAGCGCGACTCCTTGTGGGCGGGACCGCTCCAATTTTCCCAAATGCACATGGTTGGATCGGTAACGGCAAGTGCCGTCACCCATCGCGCATCATCCTTAATGGTCAGTAGATCTTTGCGCCAAGGAACGTCACAAATGCCGCGCTCCAGTGACAGCAGCAGCTCATTAATCCGATCTGCAGGTGATACCGGCGCGACGCACGTGTTCTTCCAATCTGCGCGCTCCCCTTCAAGAGACTGGAATGCGGTATCCAGCTCCCGACGCAACAACGGAAGATCCTGTAGCCCTCCATCCAATCCACAGCCGTGACGAATTTCATCCCGATTCAGAAGCCAAAGAAAAGCTCCCCGATCCCAAACCCGTAGCGCACACCATTGCAATGGGCAGGCCTGTGCATCCAGACTTCGAGCAAGCAGGAACGGCATGGGCATCGCCGCATCACACCATGCAGCATGCTCCTGCATTTTAGAATCAAAGTCCCCTTGCCTCCACCACCCTCCGACCTTCGGCTGCGGTACAGCTTCGAAGACGAGCTCGTGCAGTGAGGAACTCTGCAGAATTTTCGGAGCTTCGGTATTCCCAGAGGGCGGCACAAGAAACAACGGTTGGTCGCTCGTTGCCAATTGAGCACCCATGGTCATCAGTCCTTCTTCGGCAAGCACCTTGTCCAGATCACCCGCCAGCGCCTTGCGGTGACGACTCAAGATCCATCCCTTGCGACTTCGCTTCACCTCCACGAATTCCAGGCTCCCGCCCTCCAGGAGAATTCCCCGTTTTCGGGAGAGCAGCCAAGCCTCCAAGCGACGATGCCACCCTGCCAATCGCCGCAACCGCTTCATTCAAGGCTCCAGTTCACGCAGAACCTTGACCGGATCCACAGCAGCATCTTTGCCGTAATAGATGTGCGGTGTTACGAAGATGAGCAGCTGATTGCGGGACAGCGTCGTCGTACGGTTCTTGAAGAGCCAACCCAGGACAGGAATCGAGCCGAGAATCGGGACCTGATCGTAGCTGACGTTGTTGGCTTCCTTGATCAAGCCTCCCAGCACGATGGTTTCGCCATCGCGCAAGCGCACCTTGGACTTGAGCAAACGGTGATTCAATGTCGGAGGAGTGTTCGCATCCAACGCGCCTTCGGGTTCGGTGAAGTCAGGAACGATGTCACAGGTCACTTCGTCCTTGCCCGTCACAAAGGGCGTGACGGTCAGCGTGACATTGGCTTCGATCTTCTCGAACTTCTGCGTCGTCCGAACCGTGCTGCCCGACACTTGATTGAGATCCGTCTCCGATTTGAGCAGAAAATACTGAGTCTGCCCCACTGTGATCATGGCTTCGGTGCCATTGAGTGTACTGATCTGGGGGCGCGACCGCACCGTGAGGATTTGCTCCTGCTCCAAGGCTTTCACACGGAGATAAAAGTCCTTGGGAAGGGAAACCACATCCCGCAGACCAGGCACCCCGGAAAGGAGCGAGTTGCCATTGTCCACCTTGTACGACTGATCGAAGCTTGGGTAGATCTGCCCCGTGCTCTTGCCGATTCCAGCCTTGTTGGTGAAGATGTTGACCCCGATGTTGCGCACCTTGTTCATGTTGATGTCCACCACCAATGCTTCGATCAAGATCTGTGGAACCGGATAATCGACCTTTTCCACGTACTTGCGGATGCCGTCGATGGATTCCCGCGAACCCAAGCACATGATTCCGTTGTGGCTCTTGACCAAGCGCAGCTGGACATTTTTCTGGATGGACTGCGGGATCAGATCCATGGCTTCTTCGGCCCGCAGATGCTTGAGCAGGATCAGATCCGAATTGGTCACACCCGGAGTCTCGGATGGCCCTACAACCCAGGCACCATCGCGCTTCCACCAGGTGTAGCTGGTTCCGGCAAAAAAGAAGCCCAGAACCTGTTCAAAAGGAGTCTTGGCCACTTTCATGGTCACGCTTCCCTGCAGATTGCCAAGCACCACCAGATTGACGGACAGCTTGCGGGCCAAGGCCGTCACGGCATCCTGCAAAGGAACCTGGGCCGCATCCAGCGAAACCAGCGTGTCTTGCTCGATCCACAATTGCAGGCTTCCCCCAACAGCGCCGCTGGACTGTCGTGGCTCCAGTCGGGACAGAACAAAGACGCCTTGACGCTCCCTAACATCCAGCCCGGCATTTTCAGCGAGCATTGCCATCAGAACAGCAGGCTTCAGAGGATTCAAGCGCAATCGAATGGTCGGGCTTCCTGCACCTCCATCTGCCAAGACATTGAGTCCCGCCTCCTTGGACAGGGCCTGGAGCACCTTTTCCAGCGCAATTCCTTGCGCATCGAGACTGATCAATTCTCCGTTCTTGGTCACTAGGCACAGCGGCTCCACAGGCACCGGAACCACAGGAGCCGGTCGATAGATCTTCAAGACCGCCCCGGTGCGTTGCCCCACCAAGCCGTTTTCCTGGACGATCCAGCGGAACACGTCCCGCAGCTTGAGGTTGCGCAGGCTCAAAGAGACCTGTCCTGTCACCGACGGATCGATGACCAGATTGATCCCATGCTGCATCGCCAGCGCCGAAAGCACGTCGCGAAGCTCGGACTGGCGAACCGCAAGGTTGGGCACCAGGATGCTGTCGGGAATTGCCGATGTCCAGGTCGTGTCCCCAACGACTGGAGGTGATGGCACCATGGTACGGACAGAAACGGAAGCTAGCGGAGCCGACGGCACGACATTGACGGGAACCGCATGGCTCGACGAGTCCTTTGCAAGCACCGGAGCCGAAGTGCCTCGCAACAAGGCGTCCCGTTGTTCTTCCCAGCCTGGCTTCAGGGTGTCGATCCAGACATTCTTGACCGTGATCTGCCCGAAGGTCGTGCCCAGGAACATGAAAAGGCACGCAATCACGAACAAGTCTCCCGCACGACTTCATCGAGGCAGATCAAGCCCTGCGACGCCTTGGAAAGCGCATCTTGACGCAAGGTCACCATGCCCTCGCGCAAAGCCTGCTCGCGCAGACGATTGGCATCCGCTCCCTGCGATATCAGCACGCGCAACTCCTCCGAAAGTACCATCATCTCGTAGATTCCTACCCGCCCCCGATGCCCCGACATCCCGCAACGCGCACAGCCACGTCCCCGCAACCATTGCCCCGCCGGATCTTCTCCCAGCCCCGTCAAGATGGCTCGGGCGCGATCGTCAGGAACGGCACAGTCGGAACACACTTTTCGCACCAGTCTCTGGGCCAAGATAAGATTCACGGCCGAGGAAACGAGAAACGGTTCGATCCCCATATCGACCAAGCGGGTGACAGCGGAAGGCGCATCGTTGGTGTGCAAGGTCGTGAGCACCAGATGTCCCGTCAGAGCCGCACGGATGGCGATCTGAGCTGTCTCGTGGTCGCGCGCCTCGCCAACCATGATCACGTTGGGATCCTGCCGCAAGATGGTCCGCAGGGCATTTGCGAAGGTCAGTCCGATCTCGGGCTTGACCGCCGTCTGGACGATTCCTTCCAAGCGGTATTCCACCGGATCTTCCACTGTGGTGATGTTGAGCTGCGGAGAGCGCAGCGCATTGAGCACGCTGTAGAGCGTAGTGCTCTTGCCGGCACCTGTCGGCCCGGTGATCAGGAGCATCCCGTACGGCTGCCGAAACACCTGCTCGAAGACCTCCCGCCGTTTCGCATCCAGCCCAAGCTTGGCCAGATCCAAATCCACCGCCGACTGATCAAGAATGCGCAGAACCAGCTTTTCCCCGTGTTCGGTGGGCAGCGAAGACACTCGCACATCGATCTTCTGCCCCAAGTGCGCGAAGTGGATGCGTCCATCCTGTGGGCGTCGCTTCTCGGAAATGTCCATCGAAGCCATGACCTTCAGGCGCGAGAGCACCTCGGCCTTGAAGCGCTGCGGGATCGTCTGGACCACCTGCAGGGCACCATCCAACCGAAATCGCACAAGCAGAGCCTGTGCCTGAGGCTCGAAGTGCAGATCAGATACGCCTGCATTCACGGCCCGCTCCAGCAGATCCTGGACGATGCGGACAGGATCAGAAGAAACCGGAGCCACCACCGACTCATCCTGCCCCGAAGCAAGCAGGCGTTGCAACTCGCGTGCAAAAGGATCAGGCGTTGTCGAAATAGGCATCAGGCCTCACCCAAAGTGAACGTGATCCAGCCCACAACTAGCAACAAAGTCCCAGCCCCTGAAACTGAGACATGTACCCCTTCACACCCACTCGAGGAAAGTCCTGGATTCGAATGGGAAATTCACGCTGGTCGGTCTTCATGATTTCAAAAGTAAGTCGATGCAACACTCATATTCGTCCAAATCCCTCCGACTAATGAAACGACTCAATACTTTTGTCGCACCGTACTTTTCACGAGCATTTATTAGATAAACCAGAGAGTCCCAAACAGTTCGAGCAAATGGCACAAATTTCAAGAAGGCATAAAAGACTAAATCTGGAAATATCATCACAGGGCATGACGATCAACCTTTTTCAAAATAATTTTCGCTTTCCGATCAATCAAAAAAGTGCCTACATCACCTATTTTCATTTGATCAATATCGCCATGATACTTGAAGGAATCGTTCTCAAATCGAACAAGATAGACACAAGACAACCGTCCATACGTGCCAACAGCACTTCCTCCAACACTAACTACAGCAGTGCAGCTAATGCATTCACATTCAAAAAAATCTGCACGCAGCAACTTTTTTACGCGCTGAATTTCACGCAACAGAAATACAACACAAAAAAAACTACCAGCACATACAACAATCGCCTTATTACCTACAGAATACCTATAAATAAACACGAAAACGATAATAAATAAAAGCACACGAGAAAACAATTTAAGAAAAAAATGCCCTTCTCGCCAATTTAGCTTCTCGCCTAAACTTATTCCCATTTACTATTTCCCTTGAAGATGATGCACAAGCTCATCACGGCATTGCGGATTAATCATACACGCAGAAACTGCGAAAAGTACTCCAGAAGGAGTTTGATTAATACCCGAATCGAAGCCAGCATAAGTTCCCAAAATTTCAACAAGATTTTGAAGGATTTCATCTGCCCTCACAGGATTTATTCCAGCATTAATCAAACGAATCCTAAGACTATACAACCCGTTCGATGCAGCCGCCCCACCAACTTCAACTGCTGCAGGGACAATCACAGGTGCGGCAATCAAAGCAAGAAGAAACGCACCATCTCTGCTGGCAAGCTTATTCACACCATCTTTGACAGTATTGTACTCCGTTGAAACCAAACCTTTAACAAGTCCCCAAGTCGACATATCTCTAGGCTTCGGCATCAAAGCAATAGCATCCTCAATCGACATATCAGCCACGGTTGTTGTTTGCGATTTTGCCCAACTACTTTGCACTTGATCTGCCATTCGACCAATTTCATTTATCGAAGATGCAGCACCAGTGCCCACTCCAACCAAATCAGAACTAACCGTCCAATTATTTCCCTTCCCCAAATCGACCTGTTGGCCATCGTGATAAATCGGAGCACCTGCCCAATTGTTCGTTCGATTATATGTACCAGAATACCCTACATCATCTTGCCCGCCAGGACTCACACCATGCCAACCAGCATATCCGACATGATTCACATCATAATCATCACTGAAAACTACGTACCCAAAGTCGCAATTAGATCCTGCAGTAAGAGCACATTCTGCACCACCCACAACATTCCAACCCGCAGTAGCAACAGCCGTTGCGAGTTTTGGACCGACATAATCTACAACATCTGTTGCACCATCCCATATATCACCCAACAAACTCATTCCATTCGGATCCACACCCATCTGCGGAAATGCACCATACGTGTACGGACTCGCGAATTGGTGCATTGGGTCTGGGCCTTGCCAGATGCCCAGTTCTGCGTCGTACCAGCGGGCTCCGAAGTAGTAGAGGCCTAGGCTGTCGAAGCGTTCTTTGCCGGTCCACTTTTCGGCGACGGTCAGACCCGTTTCCTTGAGTGTGCGCAAGTCACCGTACGGGGTGTAGTCGTAGCTGGAAACCGCATTGCCGTTGATGTCCACCACGCGCATGGTGGAACCCTGGTGGTTCTTGATGTAGAACTGGTACGTCGCTGTCCCGGTCTTACGTCCGATCACCGATCCCTGCCCCATCAGATTCGTGATGGCACTTGTTGCCGTGAGGTTCTTATTGTATGGATCCCACGTTTCACGAATCATCTTCTGCGTCGCACCCGCCAAGCGAACATAATGGATACGGCCTGTGGGACCTGTGATTCCTTGGTTGGAAATGGACATCATGGCTGTGACCATCTGACCATCCGCATCGTAGAGCGGATACACATACGAACCTTCCGAACCGCTTCCCAAATACACCGGCAAACCATCCGAACCATACTTAGCCCACTTGGGCTTGGAATTGTCCCGGATCTGGTTGCCGTCGGCATCATAGGTGAAGTTGTTGGCTGCCGAAGCATCGCGAGTGGAGCCGTCCTTGATCTTGCCCATGACCGCATTCAGGCGATTGCTGCCTGCGGGGTACACGTAGCTTGCCGTGGATGCACCCACAGTCTGCCCGATCAAACGATCATTCGCGTCATAGTTGTACGAAGACGAAATGGCTGGAGCTGCAGCATAAGGCACCTGTAAACTCACATAACCACCCATCCCATATCCAGCAGCAGGGATCACATAGCCTTGAGCATTGACCATCCGTCCAGCTGCATCGTAAGCATAATTGGTGGCTTTTACGCTCTGAGTCCCTGCATCAGCATTAAAATCCAATACATTTTGATCATCGCCAAACTGCTCGACCACTTGCGATAGGCGCCCTGAATAATTCGCACTTGCTGCCACATTGGTTTTCGTAGCATCCAGATATGGAGCCTCATACCCGATTTTTTCCAAGTATTGCACATTCCCATTAGACGCTTGCACCTCACTCAATTGACCATGCAGATGATATTTTAACGATACCGATCCTGTATTCATTCCACCATACGCCACATTCTTTAGCTGACCCAAAGCATTGTATGTGTAAACAGCAATGGGAGTGGTATTGTCCTTGACACCTGACAATCGCCCCTTGTCGTCATATGTATATTTATAATTGACATCAGTGACCTTTGCCAGATCGCTCAAAAGAGTTCCCGACATGTCTCGGTCCAAAATCTTCTGACTCACTCGACCAGCGCTGTCGTAGCGGTACTCGATGGCTTGGCGACGATTGGCATCGGCAGCGACCGCACCCATGTACTTGCCCGAAGCCAACACGCGCCCTTGGTCATCGTAGCCATAGAAATCCACGACCAAGCGACCAGCGGCATCGAGATCGGTCTTGGTGTATTGCGGATTCTTGTGGTACTTGGCGACCAAACGCCCCCAGCCATTCTTGCCAGGAAACGTGGCCACTCCGCTAGTAGTGGTCAGAAGTGTGGCTCCATTCACACCGGTACGAGTCGTCAGAATGTCCGGGGTCACTTCATCGTAGATGTATCCAATGCGCTCGACGACTTGCTCAATCGCTCCTGATGCAACAGGGCTAAATACTCCCAAATTGTTTGCCAATGCCTGCATGTCCGCCCCAGCGACGGCGACCAATTCGCCTTCAGAGATCACGCGCCCTTGGGCATCGTAACCCCAGTACGTGTACACACGTGTATTCGCCTGAAGGGCCGTCTTCCGAAATGCCAATCGACCTGCAGCGTCATACCAGAAGCGCACGGTGCCTTGGTCGGCACTTTGGCGAGCAATCACTCGCCCCGCCACATCGTAGGTGGTCGTGACACGACCGGCATCGATCGGGGTGACCACGGTCTTGAGTTGGCCCGTGGGATAGTATTGGTACGTGGTCAAGGTCCAGACATTGCTTGCCTTGTTGATCATGCGTGCACTTGCCAGAACCTGGCCCAGTCGATTGCTCCAAGAAAGCTGGTAGGCACCGTCACGGTCCCGAGACCAACTGTAACGATAGGGCATTTCACCCGTGACGATGGCCGGAGCCTCAAGGTTTGCACCTACCGTGGCCGATACGCTGGTACTAGAACCCGGAATCGCATTGACCATCGCCCAGCCGGATGCACTGCCATGTCCGGTGGCTGGTGCAAATGCATCACCAGGCACAAATGCTTCGCTCTTGGGCACAGCGGCAATGCTGGGTGTGGGCTGGATGCTTTGGTAAAATGGACGACTTCCGCCTCCCAACGAAGCATTTCCGTTCTTGGCCGAGGTGAAACGGTCGGCGATTGGCGCACCGATCACCGACGCATTGCCAAAGAACGGCAAATAGGTGGTTTCCGGACGCCAAAAGGCATCGTACCCCACGGATTGAATGCGGTAATTGGTTTCTTTTCCCGATTTGGAATAGCTATGGTATGCCATGCCCATCGGATCCGAAATGCTACCCGATTCGACAATCCCATTGCGATCCAAGGCAAGCGAAGACGTATCTCCTTCCACCAGCAGAACGTTGTCAAACATCAAGGTCGTTGTGCTGCTGCGGGAACCAGATCCAAGCACCAGAATGATTCTTTTGTCGGTACTTTGTGGCGGAATGGTGCATTTGTACACCAACCAAGCCGTACCTGATGTGTAGTCAGGGCAGCTTGTCATTACCCCCGATCCAAGATCTTGCCACATTGGACGAATGCTCGCACCGCCAGTGTTTCCATTGATCAGCATGGACAGCGAGTACGTCTGCCCCGCTTTGATGCTAAAATCATCAGAAACAACGCTCTGGTAACGGCCCGCAGTGGTGCCTGAAAGCTGCGCGACGAATTTTCCGGACGCAGCATTGGTCACTGCTTTGCGAACATCGGCAAGATTGCCTTGACCAGCACTCCAAAACATTTCTTTGGCCTCAAAGCTCCAGTTGGGAAGCAAGGTTCCCTGGGGCTGTGACCAGCTTTGGACCCGGACCGTCTTGGTGGTTGCTGAAGTCGGAATCGTACCGGAGAACGTGCCGGTTCCGTTGGCGGGAAGCTCTGTCAGACTGGAGATGTTGAGCTGCGCCTGAGTGAGGCTTGCAGCCAATACCAACAAGGAAAGTGTACGAAACTGCATGGTCAGTTTTCTCCCGCAGGAATGATGGCAGACTGACCAAAGATTCGCCCACGCTCATCTCGAACGGCCTTGACTTCCCCGCGAGCTCCATATTCAGTGGTCACGACGTGGCCATCCAAATCGGATTGCGTGACAGGACGGCCAAATTCGTCATAAGTCTGCAATGCCACATTGACTCCCGTTGGCGCCACTACGAAATCATCCACCCAAAGTGGGGCGTCGGTACCCAAATTCATGAAGAACACACGAGCATAGCCGCCGGCTCCCAAGGCTGCGGCATTGAGATCCTTGTAGGGAACCACGGCTTTCCAGAGTTGCCAAGTGTTTGGCTTGTAGCCCCCTACCGGACTGGCCGCAGGAGAGATCTTGGTCGCACCTGATGCATCGCGAACTTGAATGGCCAGGCCAGGCATAGTCGCACTGGTGTTGTATCCCCAAGCACTGACGACCAAACCCTCTTTTCGCGCCAACACACCGTCCAATGGCACATTGACGGTAGGACCATAATCATTCTGGACCTTGATCGACCACTTGCCCGTATGCGCACGCGTATTGTCAAAAGCTCTGGTCACCGTCCCGGTGTAGTTGCCGATTTCCCAGCGCCCTTGGAATTCGTTCACACCTGTGAAGTTTTCTGTTCCAGTGATGCTGCCATCTTCGGCGGTGAGTGCCGCGATTTCCTTGCGAGAAGCACTACCCGAGGCCACAGCCGAAGCCAATCCCCGTGCACCTTCATGAATCCGCACTTGGTAGTTCGGGAAATTCAGATTGGCAAGTGAGACAGACTGGATCAAATCACCCGTCGTGGAACGTGGACCATATTGTGCCACCAGAGTCCAAGCACCTGCTACATCATAATTGGCAGGCATGGCCACAGTGGTACCTACGGCAGCATCGCCATTTTGGGTTTGCAATCCCCAGCCAGCAACGGCGACCACATCACGAAGGTTGGCATCGTAACCAGTCTCGGTCGCGCTGACTGGTGCAGCAAGCCCAGTCACCACCGCATTTTGAAGTTGTGTACCGTAGGTGACAGTGGCCGATTTAGGATTCGTGATGTATTGAATGGCATCAGCTCGATTCTTGAACTTTGCCGAACGCACTCCCATCGGATATCCTGCCGCATTGAAGTTCTGAACTTGAACAAAATGCTTATAAGTACCATCATCTTTACCAGCAATCTGTACAGTCACTTCCGGCTGGAACGTGATTGGGTTCCATTCCGTCGTGTACGATTCCGTGACTTGGTAGGCCTTTGCACCATTGGTGCCCAACTGAAAAACCGTATCCATGCGAGAGCGCTCTTTTACCAATCGTACCGATGATGACCATGTTGGATATTGATCCGAACTCATCGTAGTATATGATGGTACAGAACGATTCATGACATTCTTTACATTATCGACGATTGTTCTGGAGCGCAACTGGCCTGAAAATTCGGGCGCACTAATGTCGGAAAAGACTTGAACTGATGCCATACCAAAACGTTCGTATTGCATTTTTCCTAGCCAAAACCAATCAGTCAAGCTCTGAAGTGATGTCGCATTTCCGCCACTAAACTCATCACTTTTACATTGTGAAGAAAGTGGGCCACCATTCATGCCGTCGTAGATCAATCCGGCATCATATGAGAATGTTCGCCTTGTTTTTTGAACCCTCGTTTGTCCAGAGTACAAAGATGATCTGTCTATTGACGAAACCATCAATCCATCCATTCCATTCACGGAATGAGTAATTCCTAATGAAAATACTGGCAAAGCCATACTGATTGGCCAATATTGACCAGACGTCAACATCGTAGGCCCACCTCCGTAGTACACCAAAGCCCCATTACATAACGCTATTTTGTAGCTAGTCGGATAGATATCTCCTGAATTTTTCGTGTATTTCGAAGTCGCGATCAAACTACCATTTTGACTTGATGGAATATTCGCATCAGGAGAAATTTTCAATTGATACAGTTTACTTGTACAAGTTGTACCAGCTTGAAGATCGCTGCTGCATGGCGCTAGATTGTCTTGAAAAGAGCTTGTGCCGAGCAACCATTCTTCACTAGGAGAGATTAGTAAACCAAACAAACGGGTTCTCGTACCATCAGAAGACGCACCAGTAATCGATTCAGTAATATTTGTTGAGTTAATCCCATTGTCTTTGAACAAAAACGAATAGTATACATCGCCAATATTTACCCCTGAAGGGCGAGGAATTTCCGCACCATTACCGGTCCTAAATTCCACTGCGGTCAGTGACATGCTCGTACTTACTAACGGATAATCGGCTTTCGTAGCATTCAGATTTCTACCAAGTATAACAGAGTTCCATGGCTGGCCATTCGTATTTGTCTCTCTGTACCTGACGACAGTCCCCAAATGATCTACATACACAAATCCATCGGAAGTAGAAAAAACCATTGGGAGCCTATTCCCCACAGCATTCCAAGGAACGTCAGTGAGAACGCGTCCAATCCAATTTCGACCGTTCCAAGTCCAAAGAAGAACAACTATCGATGTATTATTATCTTTCGTCGTTACTACAACAAAATAGTCATGTCCAACAGATACGTACAATGGATTTCCAACATCAATATTTGCAGCAGTCCCTGCTCGCATATATGATTCATTACCAGACATTAAGTATGACTGATCTATAAAATTCGTGTCGCCTGGATTTTTCCGAAAAACACCGATATTTCCAGTACTATAATGCGCAAATACAGCAATATTCTCGTTCGCTCCAACAGCCATTCTATAGCTATCCCTATTCCCAACATTTGGGCTTGCGCCAAAGACAGTGCAGGCGAAAGCATCACGCCATTCTTCATTGTAATTATACACAGGATTCAGCCCACACATACCATTTGATTGATTGGTATTTAATTGTATCCAACCCGCCGCACGCCTAACAAATGGAGAAATTTGAATATGATAATCATTCCTATTAGAAGGATTCGAATGCAATATCTCATTAACAATAAAAAAATCTTCGCCCATCGCAATACTGGGAACATCATAAACTGACAGATCGCCAAACCTATGCTGAACTATAATATCATTCTTTACGAACGAAGTTCCATTCCATTCATATATGCATATATTGTGCAAAGCAGATTTTGACACAACCAAAAAATATCCATCCCCAGGATAAAAATCGAATTCAGTATCCGCTATAATACTATCTTGCAAGTGAAGCGATCCACAAATCTTCTTATACACATAGAGTTTCTTTGAATTTCTATCTAGGCTATAAAAGAAATCTCCTTTGGCAATTTTCTTACCTCTCAATGTATCATCACCTAAAGAAATTCCACTAGGAATGTCATACGTAGCATATCCAAATTCGACTTTTGTTCTCTGAGGCGTGACAACCGACTTAAGCCACCCAGAATTCGATAAATCATATTCCATCCACCACCTTTCAGATTCATCATTAATTATTTGCGGATATTTCCCTTGTACTGTACTGAGGAAACGCCGTGGAACCCCCCCAATAGTAGATAGAGCGTACTGGCATTTCCATGTAAGGAACTGAATCCCAGCTTCACCCGCAAATGTTACCTTTTCAAGAAAACGCGTTTCTTGAAAACTCCGATCACTGACGCCATTATTGATTTCAGAAGCACTAAACAATTCATCCTTAGCTTTCACGCCACTGTAATCCATAATTACAGAGGATATTAGATTCCCACCCACAGAGAGTTCCTGGAGATTATCCAAAGCAATTGATGGTATATATCCGTCAATCCGATTCAACCAAGATTCACGATCGTATTTTGAAGTCAATTTGAAGGACAACGAAGATGATAATTTGCTCCAACTAAATCGTAAGATTCCTCGGGTCATTGGAGCACGCAATTCAGTCACATCCCAGCGATAAGGATAGCTGGCAGAAACTTCTGAGATATTCGCATCCTGAATAAGAATATTTCCGTTCCTGAGCATCTTTCGCGTTGCGTCTTCACGTCCACCAAGTATCATTATTGTGCCGTCTGGAAACGTAACCTTCCAGCCAGTAATATTATCAAATATTGAAGCCGATAACGGGATAGCTTTCACTGCAGGATTGGTTACCAACTGGAAACTAACCCCATCTGGGGAAACCAACTGACCTGAACCGTACTCCCCCAAATTTGCAAAAAAATCGTCATCACGATAATCTGTTGTACCCTTATGATTTGTGGAAATGAAAGGGAATTCCAAATGCCAACCATAGCCGCAACTACCCGTATTAACAAATTTAGCAGCCCGAGATAAATTTGCGGGGTTAGGGGCCACATACTTGAGTTCTAATGGGTAGCTGACCCCTGGTGCGGATGCAGTTCCCAGCGGAATGCTATATGAATGTCGTCCAGTCATCAGATTCACACCATCAACAGTAGATCCAGGCCCCATAATATCGTTCACTGAGTAATCATCAGAAAACTTTCCTGAAAATCTAGCAGAAGCAGTTGGTGATAAATCCATGCTCTTTGTGACAAGCATCTGCTGCTTAAACCCAGCTAGTTGCCCTTGGCTACAAGCAGCACCCCATAGAACCAAGCCAAGCAATCGGGAACGGAACACGGACATCACAACCTCCAAGGGCATTGCAAACGGGCATTTGAAATGCAATGGAATAAATTCTTCGGAGATTTCCAATCACTTTGAACAATGACTCAAAATCGAAACATCGCCTCATCTCCCACTCCCCGCATGCTGTCGGGGCCTTGCCGCCAACGCCAATGACTTCGTCCGACCCGCCACTGTTCTTGGAGCGTGTCAGATTCCTTGAGCCGCAAATGAGCCTGTCGACTGCCTGTAGCAAAGACATCCCACGCAATGCCTATGGCAATGGCGGCGACGATGAGGGTCACCATCAGCTCGATCAAAGTGTGCCCAGCACGCGTCACGGCCACCACCTCGCCATCCACGCTTTGCGCACCATGGTCCCATGAGCATCCAACACCTCGCCACACAAAGACCACCCATGTCCCGGCATCGGATACCAACGCCAACGCACCGACCAACCACCGTCCAAGGGAACCAACTCCTCCAGTCCCACTGGAGGAGTTGCCAAGCGAGCCTTCATGCCTTTCTCAAGCTCTTGTTGCGCGCGCAGCTTGCGGCGAGGAGCCTGATTCCAAGGAGCCTTGTATGCCCAAGTCGAAAGGGTTGCCAAAGCACCAGCAGCAAGGATCGTGGCGATCAGAACTTCCAGCAGAGTCATGCCTCGTCTACTTGCGCTCATGTCCCCACCATCGCAGACCAATATCCTTCGCAGAATCGGCCATCGACCAAGGCAAGCACCATCGCACGCTGTCAGGCATTTCCTGGATGCGTCCAGGCGTCCGTCCGTCCCAAATCGCACCATTTGGTGCGCGCCATCGGATCCCTTCCCCGAGCAAAATTCCTCTCAGGCTTCCTGAATTCTCAAGTGCTCCGTGAATGCACCATCCACCATCCCAGCTCGACAGTGAATCCACGCTCATGCGCGTACGGAGATCGTGAGAACCTCCCGAAAGCCCCGTAGCAAAAATCCACCCTTTGCCATGCGATTGCACCACCCTCACAAAGGAAGAACTCAGGCTGTCAGACGTCGCGGCGCCACGCCCCAAGCTTGCATAAACCATGTGTGTCCCCCGTCCATGCAAGCGTTCCAGCACCAACGAGTCTCCCGACAGCATTTGGCCATTTCCCTCCAAGACATCCTGCAGATGCATCGTCTTTCTGGCCCAGGCAACACTGCCGTCCAAATTTCCAATCCCTCGACTCTCGATGCGGTCGGCCAATAGGATGCATTGCCGACATCGCACACTTTCCAACTCAAGCGTGCCGCTCACATGCAGCTCAGTTCGATCTGCAACAAGCCCACTGAGTCGATGATTTCCCTGTACCCGTGCCTGAACCCAGTCGTTATCCAACGGTTCACCGCCAGCAAGAGCAACTTGAGCCAAACTGTCCCAAGTCTTTGCCGCTTCCAGCCCTGTTGTGCTCCACAACAACGCATCTACTCTATTTGAGTCAATGCGCCGTCCTGCAACGTCTCGTATCGCCATGCCTTCGGCCTGCAGCAGCCCGTGCGACAGAAAGTATCCCCCATCAAAACGACCTCCCTGCAACACTCGATAATCACTTTCCTTGCGCAGCAATAAGATCGGAGCCGGTGCCCCTTGATACACACGAGCGATTTCCGACCAGCCAAACAACGTGCTATCGCATTCCTCTCCTAGAGCCTTCACCTTGACTCCGAGAAACAAGCCATGAGGACGAATGGATACATCAAAACCAGCGTTTTCAGGATCGAGCCATATGCGAGCAACGTGATTCCCCAACATGGATGGCTCTATCCCTAAATGCGCCAAGGTCCAGGACAGTCCAGACTCCCCCAGCATGCGACTGCGACACTCCTTCCAGCCCTTGGCCACCATGCGGCCATCTTCAAGCGCAACGTTAAAGACCAAACCAACGACTAGCCCCAACAACAAGATCAAACCAAGCACTACAGCCAGCGCCATGCCTGTTCTGTGAACAGTGCGATTTTTCAACGCACGCCATCCGGCAATTCCCGCCGCAACTCTTCCAAGAAAGCTTCCAGGAACGCGGTGCGGCGGCGGGCCTCAGCACGGCCGGCCGGGGTGCGCATGGTCGCTTCCAGGCGCAGCAGCTTCACCGGCAGGTGGTCCAAGCTCCAGCGCCCGTCGTCGGGTTCGCGCGCCTGCCAGAACGGGTCGTCGGGATGGAAGAGGGGGCGGTTCATGCGCTCGCCGGTGGCAATGCAGCGGCAAAGCCCGATGGCGCCCAGCGCTTCCAGGCGGTCGGCATCCTGCACGATGGAAGCTTCCAGAGTGGTGGGTTCCAGCCCCGCCGAGAAGCTGTGCGCCTCGATGGCGTGGGCGATCGCATCGAGCAGGCTCTCGTCCCACCCACACTGTCTCAGGAAGTCGCAAGCCGCCCGGGCCGCCAGGCGCGAGGCCTGCGAACGCAGCGGGGAATCCTTGGGCACGGCCACGCAGTCGTGCAGCCAGGCCGCCGGCATCACCACGGAAAGCTCCGCGCCGTCCGCGCGCGCGAAGCGCTCGGCCGCCAGCGCCACCCGCCGCACATGCCCCAGGTCGTGGGCCCCGTCCGTCTGGCTCCCGGCCAGGAAGGCCTCGAAGCGCGGCACCCAGGTCAATTTGTCAGATTCTGTCCAATCCATGCGCAGCTACTCCAGCGTGATCCGGCAGGTCGCCGTGAACGACTCCCCACCGCCAAGGATACGGGTGCCGGGGCGGTCGACGCACTCGACCGGGCCGCCAACCCGGTCGGGTCGCCCGTACCAACCTTCCGGGCACAGGAAGGGAGCACCGGGCGGCGCCCAGAACACCCACAGCTCCGGCATCGGGTCGTACTCCACCCGCACCGTCGCGGTGCCCGAAGCCACGCGCACCGAGGCCGTAGCCAATCCGGCGCACACCAGGGCCGTCGGACGATCCTGCCACGCAAGCCGGGTGCGATTTCCCAGCGGCTGCTCCGAGCCGTCCAGCAGTCCCAAACCCGCTACCACACCTAGGGCCACAGGCTCGCAAGGCGTCTCCCACGAGAGTTCCACCGGCACAGCCCCGGTGGCAAATCCCGGATGAAAGCCCAACTGGAAGGGCAGCGGCGCGCTCGAAGGGTTGGCCACCCGCACCGACCACACCAAGCTCGCCTCGTCCAAGGCGTATTCAACTTCCAGACGCCAATCCCATGGGAAGCGGTAGTCGGCCGCGTGTTCGCAGGCCAGCCGCACGCGATCGGCCGTCTGGGATTCCACGACGAAGGTGCGGTGCCTGGCCAGGCCGTGCATGGGATGGGGGCATGCGCGCCCGTCGGCCAACAGTCGGTCGTTCTGCAGCTTCCCGACCACCGGAAAGAGCAGCGGCGCCGAGGAAGGCCAGATATCCGGACTCCCTGGCCAGAGCGTTTCGCGCCCGTCCAGGCGGAAGCTGCGCAGCTGCGCGCCCAAAAGCTCGATGCGAGCGCTTCCCCGCCCGAAGCTCAATGTGACGGAATCCGTCATATTGCCCGGAACCGAATCACGGGTCGATCCGCATCGGCAGGATCCATCCCATCGGATTGACCGGCGTACCGTGGTCCAGCACCTCGTAGTGCAGGTGTGGTCCGGTGGAGCGCCCGGTGCTGCCCATCAGGCCGATCAGGTCGCCCCGCTTGAGCACCTGCCCTTGCTTCACCTTGACCGCCGACATGTGGGCGTAGCGCGTGGCCATGCCACCGGCGTGCCGCAGCAGCACGTAGTTGCCGTAGGTCGGACTGAACTCCTGCTCGATCACGGTGCCGCCACCGGTGGCGTGGATGGGCGTGCCAACGTGGTTGTCGAAGTCCATGCCCGCGTGCAGCTGGTACACGCCGGTCACCGGGTTCACCCGGTAGCCGAAGGGCGACGAGAAGTGCCCCTGCATGGGGTAGATGCTGGGAATCCTCTCCCAGTTGCTAACGAACTTCTGCTCGGCCTCCCGTGCCTGCAGGACAAGACCCGAGCGGGACTCGAGACGACCGGCCAGCCCCTGCATCTCCTGCGCCAGCTCGCGCGAGACGGTCTGTTCCGGGAACAGCCGCTCCAGGAGCGAGCGCTGGGCGACCTCTCCCGCCGCCCCTCCCGTGTTCCAGGCCAACCCAAAGCGGGCCGCCTCGCGCACCGACATGGAGTCCAACAGCTCTACCTTCGGGCGCAGTGCTTGGGCGTTTTCCTCCTGCTCCCGCAATTATTCTTCCAGACGGACCTTCCGACGATCCTCGTACCAGGCCAGCGGATAGCCGTGGGCCAGTGTCCAGGTCACCCACACCAATCCCCCGAACAGGCCCAAGAACACCAGCACCAAAAGCGCGATCCAGCGTCGCCACGAGGCCCGCAGGCGCAGCTCGTAAGAGCGGCCCGTGCCGCCCCACCGCACCAGATACCGCTCCCGAGAGTCCCCGGAGGTCACTGAGGCAGTCGGACGCTTACCCATTGCACCAGCTTGGGCCATTGCCCTTGCACCAGATGGTTGCCGATCCAACTGGAGCGGATCGAGGTCTGGATCGAGGCCACCGGAAACGCCAGCACCAGAAGGATGGTCATGGCCGAAGCGAAGACCAGCCCCTTGACCATTCCCAGCCCCAGGCCCAAGGCGCGATCGATCCAGCCCAGCGGCGTGAAGCCCAAGGCCGTCTTCCAGATCCACACCGTCACCCGCCCCAGGATCCAGCTGGCCACCACGATCAGGAGGAACCCGGCGACCACGCGCAGGTTCAGCGGCAAGAAAGTGCCCAGGTGCCCGGCCACGTTGGATGCCAGCGGCACACCGGCAAGCAAGCCAGCCGACAGGAATCCCGTCTTGAGGAGGCCTGCGACCAATCCGTCGCGCAGTCCGGAGATCAGGGGCCAGCAGAAGCAGGCCACCAGCAGCGTGTCCACCCAGTTCCACATCAGAGAGCGCCTCCCCGCAGAAGCAGGAACAGCGCAAGGAGGAGCACCAGCCCGGTCCCCAGTCCGCCCAAGAACCAGGTCCAGCCCGACACCGTCCGGCGCGGCAATTCCGACACGAAGGGCTTGCCCTGGCGCACCGTGGCCATGTACGAGGCCAGGTAGGCCTCGCGGTCGCTGGACTTGCCGGCAAGCAATCCGTCCAGGCGCTGCAGGAACTCGGTGCCGTCCTGGGGGCGCTTGGCGGCCTTCTTCTGCAGGCAATCCGCCAACAGCCGGGAGAGCCTGCGTCCCGAGCGCGGGGCCAGCATCCACAGGGGTTTGACAGGATCCGTCAAGATGGCCGAGAGCGTGGCCTCGGGCCCGTCCTTGCGGAACGGATGATGGCCCGAGATGGCCTCGTAGGTCAGGAGCCCCAGCGAGAAGAGGTCGGCGGGAGGTCCCACCGTCTCGCCGCGCGCCTGCTCGGGGGCCATGTAGGCCGTGGTGCCCACCACGCTGCCGGGGATGGTCAGCTCCGAGTTGACTTCCAGGCGCGCCACCCCGAAGTCCAGCAGGAACACCTGGCCGGAGTGGGTGATCATGATGTTGGCCGGCTTCACGTCGCGGTGGATGATCTCGTGCAGGTGGGCGTGCCGCAGCGCCTCGGCCACCGTCTGCGCCACCAGGAGCATCACGTCCACGGGGATGTTCCGGCGCAGGTCCATCAGCTCGCGCAGCGTGACGCCGTCGATGAACTGCATGGCCATGGCGGGGCGCCCGTCCAGCATCCAGAAGCGGTACACGTGGGGATAGCCGGGGTGGGCCACTCCGGAAAGCAGCGCCGCCTCGCGATGGAATCGCTGGACGATCTCCTCGTTAGCTCCCTGTGGCACCCGCTTGACCACCACCTTGCGGTCCAGCGACGGGTCGTAGCACAGGAACAGCTCGCCCATGCCTCCGAGGCCTTGGCCGATGGGTTCGAGCACGCGGTAGGGTCCGAGGGCGGCGGCGGGGAGTTCAGAATTCTGCAAAGTGTCGGTCTCGCGCTTCTAGGAGTTTGTCCAGAACGGCCCGGCTCACCCGCACCGATCCGATGCCGGGAATGCCGGGCTTCTCACCGTGGCTGTCGCTGCCTCCGGTACACACCAGGCCGTGCTTGCGGGCGATGTCCTGGTAGCGGCGCGAGGCCGACTGGGTCATCTTCCAGCAGTGCAGCTCGATGCCCGCCAGCCCCGCCTCCACCAGCTTGGGGATCAGGTCGTCGCGGTTGGTGTGGTGGGGGTGCGCCATCACTGCCACGCCACCGGCGTTGCGGATCAGCGCCACCGCCTGGGTGGGGGTCAGGCCTTCCGAGTCCACGTAGGCCGGCTTTCCCGGCGAGAGCCACTTCTCGAAGGCCTCCTGGAAGGAGCTCACGAACTCCTCCTCCAGGAGCGCCCGGGCGATGTGAGGACGTCCCACCGTCCCGCCCTGCACGTAGGAAAGCACCCGCTCCAGGCGGATCTCCATTCCCAGCTTGTTGAGCTTGCGCACCATGGCCTTGGCCCGCAGCACGCGGCGGCGCTTGATCCGGTCCAGCGTCTGGTTCAGCACCAGGTTGGTGGGATCGAAGAAGTATCCCAGGATGTGCACGTCCGAGGAGTCCTCGTAGCTGGAGATCTCCACCCCGGGCACCAGGTCCAGGCCCAGCTCGCGGGCGTACTTGCTCCCCACGTCGTAGGCGTCGATGTTGTCGTGGTCGGTGATGGCCAGGGCCGAAAGCTTGCGCCGAGAGGCCGTCTCGATCATCTCCCGCACCGAGAGCGTCCCGTCCGAGAGGGTGCTGTGGCAATGCAGGTCCACCAGCTCGTGGTCACGGCTGCTGGATGCATTCCTGGGTTGCCACGCGCAGAAGGCCATAGTAAGGGAAAGGTACCAACGTTGCACCGTCTCCGACACAGGATTTGGGCGCTGGCCCCGCTTCCCGCCCTATGCCGCCCGGCGGGCGGCACCAAGCCTCCTCGGCCGTTCCCAGTGTCGGCGGCTGCGCCGCCGGTCCGAAGGGGGCCTGCGGGGTCTTGGCCCTGCCGGGTAACGGTCGGGGGGAATCCGGCAAATTCTTCCCCTTGCAGACCTTTCGATCAGCGAATCGGCTTCAAAACGACTTTGGCCCCGAATTTGATTCTTCTCAGGCATCGTCGCACGCACAATCTTCCAGGAGGCCTTCCATGGCGATCGGATCGGCAACCGCCGCACCTTCCACTCCCCCGTCCCACAGCGCCCCGGCGGCATCCAAGCCCGCCGCGTCGTCCAAGCCATCCAGCGCCCCGGCCGCCGCAGATGCGTCCAAGCCCAAGAACGGCGTGGGCACCCTCCCCAAGCACCCCGCGACCACCGCACCCGCCCCGGCCGCAGCGGCATCTGCCCCCGCACCGACAACCGCCGTCAACGCCCCTACCCCCGGCGCCGCCACCGGCGGCAGCTTGGACATCAAGGCGTGATCCCCGCCGCATCCGCCACCAGAAAGGAACCATCATGAACGTCGCCGCCACCCCTGCCGCCGCCCAACCGACCTTGCCCCCCCTGGACGGCAAGTACCGCTCCGGCAAGGCGGGAACCGCATCCGAACCCACCATACCCACGACGACCGTTTCGGCACCGGCGGCGCGCGACCCGAACCAGATCGCCGGGACCGCCTTGGACATCGCGGCCTGAAGGAATCCGACATCCCGGATCCGAACAAAGCGCGCAGAATTATCTATCTTTCCCGCCTCGCTTGAGAACTGTCTTGAGCTTAACTGCGCCGGCGTCAAGGCTTGGCGATCCAACCAACACATAAAAGAAAATTAAGGGACCAACTTTATGGCCACCATGACCACGGAAAAAGTGAACGCGATCGTCGCCAAGTTCGGCGCCAACGAGAAGGACACCGGCGACGTCAAGGTCCAGATCGCCATCCTGACCGACCGCATCAAGGCTCTGACCGAGCACCTCAAGGTCCACAAGAAGGACGTGCACACCCGTCGCGGCCTGCTGAACCTCGTCTCGCAGCGCCGCCGCCTCCTCAACTACTTCATGAAGCGCGACATCCTGGGCTACCGCGAACTGATCGCCAAGCTCGAAATTCGCCGGTAAAGGATCAATACATAATGGGACTCCTCAACGACACCAAGAAGGAAGTCTCGATCGAGTTCGCTCCTGGACGCATCATGACCATCCAGACCCAGAAGCTTGCCAAGCAAGCCCATGGTTCTGCGGTCGTGACCCTGGGCGATTCGGTCGTGCTCGTGACTGCCTGCGAAGGCAACCCCGCTGCGTTCGACTTCTTCCCCCTCACGGTCGAATACCGTGAACCCGCCTACGCCGCTGGCAAAATCCCGGGCGGCTTCTTCAAGCGCGAAGGCAAGCCGACCGAGAAGGAAGTGCTGACCTGCCGCATCATCGACCGTCCGCTGCGCCCGATGTTCCCTGACGGCTACAAGCGCGAAGTCCAGGTCATCGGCACCGTGCTGTCCTCCGACGGCGAGCACGACACCGACGTGCTGGGTCTGGTCGGCGGCTGCACCGCCATCTGGGCTTCCAGCCGCTTCCCGGTCTCCGAGCCCGCCGCCGGCGTGCGCGTGGCCCTGGTGGATGGCGAGTACATCGTCAATCCCACCTACGAGCAGACCGAGTGTTCCGACATGGAACTGGTCATGGCCGCCACCGAGCGTTCCATCACCATGGTCGAAGGCGGCGCCTTCGAAGTCTCCGAGGACAAGCTCCTTGAGGCCCTCGAAGTCGGTCACGCGGCCATCCGCAAGATCATCGCGGGCATCCGCGAGCTGGCCATCGCCATCGGCGCCGAGAAGCCCGAGTACGTGGCTCCGGTCCGCAACGAGGATCTCTGGGCCCGTGCCGAGACCGCCGTCAAGGCGCAGTACCTCGAGACCTTCGCGTCCAACCTGCCCAAGAGCCAGCTCTACCCGGCCTTGGACGTGATCAAGAAGACCTTCGTGGAGAGCCTTGCGGATCTCGACGCCGACACCGTGAAGCTTGCCGTCCGCTACCAGGACGACATCAAGCGCTCGGCCATGCGTTCGGTGATCCTGGAGAAGGGCCTGCGCCCCGACGGCCGCGCCACCAGCGACACGCGCGCGGTGGAATGCGAAGTCGGCGCCCTGCCCCGCACCCACGGTTCGGCCATCTTCCAGCGCGGCGAGACCCAGGCCCTGGTGAACGTCACTCTCGGCACCAAGTCCGACGAGCAGCGCATCGACGGTCTGCGTGGCGACACGTTCAAGAACTACATGCTGCACTACAACTTCCCCCCCTACTCGGTGGGTGAGACCAAGCGCTTCGGATCGCCCGGACGCCGCGAGATCGGACACGGCCACCTGGCCGAGCGTTCCCTCTCCCCGGTGCTGCCGGTTCCCGAGAGCTTCCCGTACACGCTGCGTGTGGTTTCCGAGATCATGGAGTCCAACGGTTCCTCCAGCATGGCTTCGGTCTGCGGCGGATCGCTGGCCCTCATGGACGCCGGTGTCCCCATCAAGGAGCCGGTCGCCGGCATCGCGATGGGCCTGATCATGGAAGGCGACAAGTACGCCATCCTGTCGGACATCACCGGCACCGAGGACCACCTGGGCGACATGGACTTCAAGATCTGTGGCACCTCGGTCGGCATCACCGGTTTCCAGATGGACATCAAGCTCGACGACGGCCTGCCCGCCGACGTCATGCGCAAGGCCCTGGACCAGGCCCGTCAGGGTCGCGCCAACTTCCTGGCCTCGATGAACGCCGTGCTGGACAAGCCGCGCGAACAGCGCAGCGAGTACGCACCGACCATCATCTCCCTCAAGATCCCCGAAGACAAGATCCGCGAACTGATCGGCCCCGGAGGCAAGGTCATCCGCGGCATCCAGGACGAGTCCGGCGCCACGGTGAACGTGGATGACCAGGGCAACGTCACCGTCTCGGCTATCGACCGTCGCTCGGGCGTCAAGGCCCGTCGCATGATCGAGGAGATGATGATGGAAGCCGAAGTGGGCAAGACCTACACCGGCAAGGTGAAGTCCATCACGTCCTTCGGCGCCTTCGTCGAGTTCCTCCCGGGCAAGGACGGCCTCGTCCACGTGTCCGAGCTGGACTTCAAGCGCGTCGAGAAGGTCGAGGACGTCGTGGCTCTCGGTGACACCCTCACCGTCAAGTGCATCGGCATCGACGGCCAGGGCAAGGTCCGCCTGTCCCGCAAGGCCACCTTGGGCGAAGCTCCCAAGGCCTGATCCGAGACCTCCTTCGGGAGGTTTTGACAAGATCTGTCACTTAAGCCCCTGTCCGCAAGGACGGGGGCTTTCTCGTTCCCAAAAAGCGATGCGGCCTTAGCCTACCGGCCGGCCAACCAGTCGCGCAGCATCGCATCCCACTGCAGACAGAAGCTGCGGGTGGTCTGGCCCTGCGCGATCCAAGCCTCGATCCCGTCGGCATCGAGGAAGCGCACCTCGTCCACCTCGCCTGGATTGGGGACGAAGGGACCGCGATGGAGCAGCGCGAAGGTCTCCACCCGTTCCCGATCCAGGGGGCTCTCCAGGAACCAGTGCCGCCCCAGGGAGGTCAAGTCCTCGGGTCGGACCGTCACGCCGATCTCCTCGCCGCATTCGCGCAGGGCGGCAGCCAGGTAACTTTCGCCGGCATCGAGATGACCGCCCACCGAGATGTCCCAGAGTCCCGGCGAGGTGTCCTTGCGGCTCGAACGCTTCTGCAGCAGGAGGTGTCCCGCATTGTCGCACACCGCCACGTGGACGGAGCGGTGCAGCAGTCCCAGACCGTGCACCTGCGAACGCGCCGCCAAACCGGCATCGCGATCCTCCTCGTCCACCAGCTGGAGCAAATCCCCTGGCGTGGACGACGGATCGTTCACCAGGTGCCGGCCCCCAAGGCCCTGGCATCCTCGCGGGAATGCCCGTGGGCCAAGGCCAGGGAAACGATGTCCTTCTCCAAGTCCGGCACCCAGGCTTCCATCACCAGGCCGCCGCGCAGCTCCACCTCGCCGCCCACCGGCAGCAGCACAGTCTGCCCCTTGGAGAATTTCTCTTCGCCGCAGGCACCGACCAGCGTCCCGCCATCCTCGAGCTGCACCAGGATCCGGAAGCCCGAATCGCCACGCACCGTGCGGGAAGCTCCCCAGTTGCGCGCGAAGGCAAAGCTCTGGCAGGCGCACAGCAGTTCGCGCCCTTCCCCGACCGAAAGAGGAGCAATCTTGAGTCCGTCCCGAATGGCTGAGTTCACGTCGCGGATGGCCTGTTCGATGTGGAGGGCCCGTCCGTTCCCGGCCGCATCCCTGCGATCCCAGTCCCACACCCGCCAAGTGGTGTCGCTGGACTGTTGCACCTCGGCCACCACCAGCCCTTCGGTGAGGGCATGCAGCGTGCCGCCTGGCACGAAAACCACGTCGCCCGGCTGCACCGGAATGCGACACAACAGCTCCATGTCGCCCTTCGCAACACCTTCGATCAGCTCGCGCGCTGAAAGCTCCCTGGCCACGCCCAAAAGCACGGCCGCACCGGCAGGTGCTTCCAGCACCAGCCACGCTTCGGTCTTGGGCAATCCGTCGTGTGTCTCTCGGAAGGGATGCAGCTGCACCGAAAGGTTGGTGCGCGCATCGAGGAACTTCACCAGCAGCGGAAACGGCTTGCCGCACAACCCCAGCGGGTCGGCAGGATCGGCGACGAGGCTTCCTAGCGTGAATCCGTCTCCCAGATCAGTGGAAAAGTCCAACAAGTCACCCAGTTCCCAGGACTCCCCCACGTTGTCCGAAGCTAGTCGTTTGCCCCAACGGCGCAGGGCATTCCCGCCCCAAGGGCGCTCGAATAGCACAGGCTCGCAACGGTAGTGTTGGCGTGGGGTCTCAGGCATCGGTGGCGCAAAAATACATTCCCGCATCCCTCGGCACGGGAAGTGGGCGCATCGCGCTGCATTTGTCATTTTCTGACTTCACCTCTTTCCTGGAGAACGCCCGTGTCCGACCAACCCCATCACCGCCCGGCGGCAGACGAATGCGCCCCGCATCACCTCAAGTACCTGGAGGAACTCTCCGAAGTCGACGTGATCAGCGCCTTGACCTCGACCTCCAGGGCCCTGGGGGAGCTCTGCTCGCGGTTCCCGGGAGATGCCTCCCTGCACCGCTACGCCCCCGGCAAGTGGAGCGTACGGGAACTCGTGGGCCACCTGACCGATGCCGAACGCGTCTTCGGCTACCGGATGATTTCCATCGCCCGGGGATCGGACCTGGCCCTGCCTGGCTTCGACGAGGACGCCTACGTCGCGGCCGCGGAATCGGACCGGCAGGAGCTGCCGTCGCTGGTCTCGGAATTTTCCCTGCTTCGCGAGGCCAACCTGCGCCTGCTGCGCACCGTTCCCGATGCCGCCTGGGAGCGTCGGGCGGAGGTCAACGGCAGGAACGTCTCGCTGCGGGCCGTGGCCTGGTTCGCCGCCAGCCACCTCCGGCACCACCTGGGTGTGCTGGAGGTGCGCTACCTGCAGCCTTGAGTCAACCCCGCGCGAACAGGCACTTGAGGTAGGCGCCGCCCTCGAAGGTGCACGGGTGGTCGGGGGCGTGGCCCGTGCGTTCGATCTCGCGCAGCGGGCGTCCGACCGCCTGCGCAGCGGCAAGGACCGTGTCGAAGAACTGTTCCGAGGTCACGCGGTTGGAGCACGAGGCCTGCACCAGGATGCCCCCCGGCTCCAGCACCGCAAGGCCCAGCTGGGTGAGGCGGGCGTAGGCCGCCAAGGCCGACTCCACCTGCGCCTTGGACTGCGCGAACATGGGAGGGTCCAGGATCACCAACCCGAACCTGCGCCCCTGCTTGCGCATGTGCTCCAGCGCCGCGAAGGCATCCTCGGCCAAGGGCTCGTGACGGCAGTGCGCCACCGCCGGATGGGAGGCGTTGTGTGCGAAGTTGCGCTCGGCCGCCTGCATCGCAGGAGCACTGATGTCCAGGCTCGTGACCTGGGTCGCACCGCCACGGGCCGCATAGACCGAAAATCCGCCTGTGTAGGAGAAGACGTTCAGGACCGAAAGTCCGCGCGAAAGCCGCTCCACCCGGGCGCGATTGTCGCGCTGATCCAGAAAGAACCCCGTCTTCTGTCCGATGACCGGCTCGGCCTCGAAGACCACGCCGTTCTCGCGAAAGAGCACCGGCCCCGAGAGCGGGGCCCCGGACAGAATCTGTCCGTCCCGCAGCCCGTGCAGGAGCTCCGGACGCGCCTGCATGGCGCGGTTCAGACGCAGCACCGTCCGCTCCCAGTCGTGCATCTCCTGCAGGATCCCCAGGATCGTGTCCAGGTGCGGGATCCAGGCCAGCGTGTAGATCTTGACCACGCAGGTGCGATCGAAGCGGTCCACCACCAATCCCGGCAGGCCGTCGTTCTCGCCGTTGAGCATGCGAAAACCGTCGGTGGTCCCCGCGTCCGAATCCCGGACCGGACGCCTGAGCTCCTGCGCCGCGAGGATTCTCTGCCGAAACCATTCCTCGTCGATGACAACCGGGCTGCCCTGGTGCAGGACGCGCAGGCGGATCACCGAGGTCGGGTCCCACAGCCCGATGGCCAGGAACTTCCTGCGGTGATCAAACGCCACGGCAAGATCCCCGGGAGCCCCGGCACAGTCCTCTTCCAGCCAAGTGTCGTAGAGCCAAGGTGAGCCGTGGCGGAGGGCGCGTTCGCCAGCCGGAGTGATGCGCAAGGCATGGCGACGCTCGGAGGGGCGAGGCAATTTGAGCGTGATGGACATAGGCACGCAAAGGTACCTACGCGATCAGAGCCTCTCCTCGGGGAAGTTGGAGATCTCGTCCTTCTCGCCAGCGATGCTGCGAATCATGGCCTTGATCAGGCTGTCGCGACGCTGGTTGGGGTCGCGCGACTCAAGCAGAAACTGCAAGTTGGAGTACGGTAGGCGCAGAAACGGCGAAAGCGCCAGCGTCAGCTCCGGCAGCGGCAGCTGGAACAGGGGGGATTCTACCCAGGCCGACATGGTCTCTTTCGGGATCCCCAGCACGTCCTGCAGGTAGCGCTTCCAGATCGACAGCAGCTCCTCCCTGCGGCCGTCTCCCGGCACCAGGTCGGGATACTCCTCGCATTGGGCCTGCAGGTACGATGCCGCTCCGTGATCGAAGCTGCGCATGTAGACGCGCCGCAATCCCAGCACCTCGGCCTGGAAGCTGTCGCCTTCGGGAACCACGCCCTGCAGCTTCATGAGCGTCCCCACCCGGTACGGGACGGCCGAACCGCCCACCTCGTGGCCCCGCCAGATCCGGCCCATCACGAGCTCACCGTCGCCTTCCCGCAACGCGACGAGCATGTCCTTGTAGTGGGCTTCGAAGATCCGCACCGTCACCGTGTGGTATGGAAAGGGCACGACGTAGAGTGGAAAGACCGGCAGCATTGCCCACCACTTTAGCATGATCCGATGCGGAATGCCTCAACTTTGAGCACTGCACCGGACATTTCATTGAGTGCCTCCGATCAGCGCCAGCCGTGGGAGAAGTCGCTGGCGTAGAGCCGGGACGGGGCCGATGCACCCGCCAAGGCCCATCCCACCAGCACCATCACCTGGCGATCGAATCCCGCCTCCCGCACCTGGGCGGCAAGCGTCCCCAGCGTTCCCGTCACGTGCCGTTCCTCGGGCCAGGAGGCCCTCCAGACGGCTGCCGCCGGGCAATCCTCCCCACGCGCCGCCGCGATGCGGGCCAGCTCCTCGTCCAGCACCAGCGCCGACAGGAAGATGCACAGCGTGGCGTTGGAAGCCGCGAAATCTGACGGATTCTGTCCGGCGGGCACCGGCGTCCTTCCGGAGGTGCGGCACAGCACCACCGCCTGAGCCTCCTCCGGGGCCGTGAGTTCAGCTCCCAGAGACGCTGCCGCCGCCTGGAAGCTGCTCACCCCGGGAGTGACCTGATACGGGATCCCCAGTTCCTTCAGGACCCGCATCTGCTCGGCGATGGCGCCGAAGAGGGACGGCTCCCCAGTGTGCAGCCGCACCACATCAAGGCCCCGGACATGCCCGTCCCGCAGCAGCTGGGTGGTCTGCTCCAGGTCCAGACGCGCCGAGTCGTGGACCTCGCAGCCGGCCGGCAGGAAGTCCAAGAGGGCCGGATTCACCAGCGACCCGGCCCACACGCACACGCCGCAGCCGCGCAGGAGCCGTTCGGCCCGGCGGGTCAGGAGTTCCGGATCGCCCGGCCCCGCACCGACGAAGTGGATCATGGCCGGACTCCTTCCACCAGCACCACCGACAAATACTCCGCCTGCGCATCGCGCAGCAGGGAAAGGTCGCCCACCACCCGTTCCTCGGGAAGCGAGGCCCGCGAGACCAGCACCGAGCGCTCCAGCGCTCCAGCCTCGTCCAGCGCCTGCACCACCGTGGCGATGCGGCGCCCCACCTTCATGAGCACAGCGCTGCCCCGTCCGACCGCCTCAGCGATGGCCAGCGGCTCGTCGCCGGCCGCCGGCACGATGGTCAGGATCTGTCCTTCCTCGGCCAGCACATGCCCCGTCCGGGCCGCCGCCGCGCAGAAGCTCGTCACACCCGGCACGCATTCCAGCCGCACCTGGGCATCCAAGCTCCGGACGGCCCGGGCCAGGTAGATCCAAGTGGAGTAGAGCGAGGCGTCCCCCAGAGTGGGAAAGGCCACGTCGCCCTCCTCCAGCAGCTCCAGACACAGTCGCGCCGCCTCCTGCCAGCGGGCCTCCCTCAGGGCCCGGTCGGAGGTCATGGGGAACTCCACCTCGTGCACCTTGGCCTGGGGTCCCAGGTGGGGCGATGCGATCAAAAGCGCCAGACTCCCTTCCCCGGTCCTGGCGCTGGGAGCCACCACGTGCCGACACGCCCCCAGGATCCGTGCCGCCTTCACTGTCACCAGCTCGGGATCCCCGGGTCCAATCCCGATTCCCCACAGCGTCCCCTTCATGCCTTTCCTCCCTTGTCCACCGCTGCCGGGCCGTTGCCCGGGCGCAGCACCAGTACGCTCAATCCACCCATGTCCACCACCTCCTCGGAAGTCGCCGTGCGGACCTCCTCGTCATCTAATGACAGATTCCGGCAAATGATCGCCTCCGTCCCGCCCAGGTCGGCGCGCAGCTGCCGCGTCCTTTCCGTGGCGTCGCGGCTGCCGCCGATCACGAACACGTTCGCGCAGTCCGGACGTCCCTCCAGCACGTGGTGGCTCACCAGCCGCGCACCGCCCCAATCCGCACCGGTGCGGGCCGAGGCCAGCTGGAGGCTGGAGATGCCCGGATGGATCCGGACGGCATCGATCCCCAGCGCCTTCACCAGGGGCGCCGCCAGGCTACACACCCCGGGATCTCCCGAGACCAGCACCGCGCAGCGCAGGTGCGCGTGCCGTGCCAGCAGCTCCAGCACCTCGCCCACCCGGACCGTCTCAAGATGAATATGTTCCCCTTGGCGGAACTGCGAGAGCAAGCGCCGCGAACCGATGCGCACCTGCGCCGCGCGGATGGCCCTCCAGGCCCCGAAGGTGAGGAACTCGCGCCCCCCGGGGCCGCAGCCCACGATGTCGATCACACCCACGAGAGTTCCCCCCATTGCCCGATCGCCTCGCCTCGCATGTCCACGAGCACCACGGCGCACGGGCATCCCGCGCGCGACGCGAGCGCAGATACGATCAATTTTGACAGGAATTGTCCAAGAAGCGGCTTTTCCGATTCCGGCAAGGCGGCGAACAGGCCTTCCACGGTTCCCGAAGGCAGGACAGAAAACCCTGCGGCAACGCCCTGCTGGTAAACCCAGTCCACCACGGGCGGGGACTTGCCCGAATGGGTGTCCCAGTCGCCGGCCGCGAGCTTGGCCAGCTTGCCCGGATGCCCCACCGCCACAAGGCGCCGTGCGCCTCCGGCCCGCAGCGCATCCACGGCCGCACCCCAGGCGTTGGAGACCTCCAGAAGCGATTCCGCCGCCAGGCCCGGCCACAGCATCCGCGCCCCGTTGGCGCCCACATGGCCGGGCGTCAGGACAAATTCTGTCCGACCCGCTGCCAGGCCCACCGAGACCAGCGACCTCACGGTGGCCTCCACCGCCTCGTGACTAAAGGGACGCACCCGCCCTGATGTGCCCAGGATCGAGATCCCTCCGACCACCCCCAGGCGGGGATTGAAGGTCCGGGACGCCACCTCCTCGCCGCCCGGCACCGACACCGTGACCAGGGCGTTTTCCACGCCGACCTCCGCCAAGGCCTGGGTCGCCTGCCGACGCGGGGCCGGGTTGATGGCCGGCTCCCCCACCGCGACCTGGAGTCCCGGCTTGGTGACCGTGCCCACACCGGCACCGGCCGCGAAGCGGATCCCCGACCCGTCGTCGGGCTCCAGCCGCACGAAGACCTCAAGCCCGTGGGTCGCGTCCGGGTCGTCACCCGCATCCTTGCGCACCACAGCCACGGCAAAGCCCGGCCCGATCTCCACGACCCGGCACGGCACGTGCATGCGGGTCCCGCCGGGAAGCGGGATCTCCACCGAATCCGGCATCTCGCCGCACAGCGCCAGGGCGGCCGCCTTGGCCGCCGCCGCCACGCAGCTGCCGGTGGTCCGGCCGTCCCTCAGGGCGTCTGCCACAGGGTCTCCGGCAGGCGTTGTTCCAGGATGTCCAGCAGCGCCTCGTGGAATCCCAGCGGAGGGCAGAGCCGGACGCGCAGCGACGGATGCCGCCGCCGGACCGTTTCCAGGATCGTCGGGATGTCCTCGCGCAGATGCATGCCCAGGTGCAGGAAGTACGGCAGCACCGACACGTTGCGGATGCCGTCCAGGGCGCACCGTTCCAAGGTCTCCTCCAGCGTGGGCTCGGCCAGTTCCATGTGGCACACGCGCACAGCCCGGTCGGGATGCCGACGCTGCAGCATCTCCCCCAGCCTCTCCATCGGTTCCGAGGCCCCGACGGCCCGGCTGCCGTGTCCCAGGAGCAGGATCGCTTCCATCAGTCGCTCCCTTTCTTCAGCCCGCACAGGGCATGCAAGGCCGCCACCGCCAGCGGGCTCCCGCCACGGAGCCCCTGCAGCGCAATGCCGGGCAGGTCCATTCCCAGGAACTCCGCCTTGCTCTCCCGCACGTGCACGAACCCGACCGGGAACGCCACCACCAGGGCCGGACGGATGCCTTCCTCCACCACCAGGCGGCACAGCTCGGCCAGTCCCAGCGGGGCGTTTCCGAAGAGCGCGATCCCGCCGTCCAAGCGTCGTCCCGCCTTGCGCACCGCGTGGATGGAACGCGGCAGGCCGGTCTCACGCGAGGCCGCCGCCACGTCGGGGTCGGCCACGTGGCAGAGGATCTCGCCATTCCAGCCGGTGCGCTCCAGGCGCTGGCGCGAAAGCCCCGAGCGGATCATGTTGGAGTCGCAGTATACGGTACACCCTCCGGCCAGCGCCTCCAGGCCGCGTTCCTTCCAGTCGCCCCGGAAGCGCAGCGGGCGCAGGATCGAGGGATCGGCGCAGGTGTGCACCATGCGGCGGGCCACGGCCCACTGGTCGTCGTCCAGTCCCCCCCGGACGTCGTAGCGGTCGATCCGCTCGAAGCTGGCGCGCTCGACCTCCTCGCCGGTCATCGGGTTTGACAGGAATTGTCTCATCACGGCTGCCATGGGGCGGCTCCTTCCAGGTTTGCGATCCAGCTTCGGATGGCCTTGGGGCGCGAGCCCAGGTGCAGGTGGGTCCAGGAGGCGACCGTGCCCCCTTCCATCCAGCCCACCCCTTCCGAGCGCCCGCGCCGCAGCGACGGGGAGAAGGCCGTCTCCCAGCCGGGTTCCTCGCACAGGCTCCCGTAGTGGAACTCGTGGCCGCGCAGGCGGTCCCCGGCCTCGCCCAGGAGGGAGTCCCGGGAGAGTTCCACTTCCACGTAGCCCAAGGCCGCGAGCTTGCGCCCCATCTTGGCCCGCGCCGGAAGCACCTTGCCCAGCGCGTGGGTGGCCCCGTTGCGGTCGGTCACCGACAGCGAAAGCAGCATCATGCCGCCGCACTCGGCCAGCACCGGGCGGCCCGAACCGCAGAAGTCTCGCAGCGCCTCGAGCCATCCCCGGTTGCGCGCCAGCTCCGCGGCATGTTCCTCGGGATAGCCTCCGGGGATCCAGAGCCCCTGCGCCCCAGCGGGCAGGGAATCGTCGTGCAGCGGCGAGGTCCAGGCGATGCGGACACCACCCTGCCGCAGCGCATCCAGCGTGTCCTGATAGAGGAACCCGAAGGCCTCGTCGGATGCCACGGCAAGCACGGGCCCCGAGCCTTCCGGATCCTCCGGGCGTTCCGTGCCCATGCCGCCCAGTCCCAGGCGGGACAGGTCCACATGCGTCTCGACTGCGTCGGCTAACTGCTCGAGGACGGCATCGTCGCCCGGAGCCACCAGCCCCAGGTGGCGCGAGGACAGCTCCGGCACGGCTCCCTTGGGAATGTGGCCAATCAGGGGCGGCAGGCCGCTGGACTCCAGGGCGCGCGCCAGCAGCTCGGCGTGCCGGTCCGATCCCGTGCGGTTGGCCACCACGCCCCGCACCGGCAATTTGCCGAAATCCGTCAATCCGTGCACGATGGCCGCGAAGGTGCGGGCGCAGCCCGAGGCGTCCAGCACCAGGAGCACGTCGGCACCCAAGAGCCGCGCCACGTGGGCGCTGGATCCCTCGTCGCTCTCGGGCTCCGCCCCGTCGTAGAGCCCCATCACGCCTTCCACCAGCAGCAGTCCCTCGTCCCGCGCCGCACCGGCCAGGCGACGGACGTGTTCCTCCCCCATCATCCACGGGTCGAGGTTGAGGCAAGGGCGCCGCGCCGCCGCCGCAAGCCAAGCTGGGTCCAGAAAATCCGGTCCGCACTTGGCCACGCGCACGGAATGTCCACGCCGCACCAGGGCGCGCACCAGTCCCACACACAAGGTGGTCTTGCCGCCGCCCGAACCGGCGGCGGAGATCAGAAGTGGTTTCGCATGTCCGTCCGAAGGACCCGATGTCGCCATCGTCCCGCTCCTTCCTACACCCGTTTCCAGAGGTGCGGTTGCCGTCCGCCCGCAGCTCTTGCCGCAGGCATCTTGGGGCAGGTCTCCTGACTCGGGACAGAATCTGTCCGCCTTCCCAGGATCTCTCCCAGTGGCGTTTGGACAGCTCTTGCGGCCTGACGGCCGCGCATCCCTCACAGTGGCTGGTCCGTTGTCGATTCGCACGACATTCCCGCCAAGGCATCAGATCCTCAAAAGGACTCCGCTCCTTGGCTGCCTCGTTGGGCAGACCCGAAGATTTCCCAAAGATAGATCCACGACGCCGAATTCTACCTTTGGCCCATGAATTTCCTCGCACGCGCCGCCCTTGGGCTGTTCCTTGCAGCCTCGGTGGCGTCCGCTCTCGAAGCCCATGTCTCCATCTATTCGCACGACCTGAAGAACCTGTCGGGGCTGCGGACCGTGCTCCTGCACACCGGCAACGCCGCCCTGGACGACGCCCTGGAGGACGGCTTTCGGCAACACTGGAAGCTCACCCGCTGGAGCTGGGCCGCCGACACGGGCTTTCCCAAGATCGCCTCGGACTCGAGCATCCTGGTGTTCGGGAACTTCCCGCTCTACCGCTGGCGCGTGCGGGGACTGTTCGGATGCTTCGACGGATGGCAGGAGCGCAAGGGGCTGTGCTACCAGAACGACTCCGCCAGCAGCTTCTCGCTCTACAAGCTCACGGGAACCCGGCAGGAGGAGCTCTTCAGCGAGATCTCAGAACTGCGCAGCTGGCCCCGAGGAGACGCCATGGCCGTGGACGTGGTGCGGGATTTCCACACCGTGCTGGCGCGGCTCGAGGCCGACTCGCTCGCGGACGACAATCTGTTCTCGAACAACGTCATCTGGCCCGGCCTGATCGCAAGCTTTCCACGACGTGAGGCCTGTCCGTCGTGCACCGTCTGGGTGGCCCGCGAGTACGACAGGAGCTTCAATGTGGCCCAGGCCTCCAAACTCCTGGAACTTCCCGTACGCACCATCGGGATGGACAGCCTGGACGGGATGCTGGGAACCGGGCGAAAAGGCATCTACCTGGACGCCGGGTCGCGCTCCAACTTTGCCCAGAACCTGCACCTGCGCACCCTGGACAGCGGTGTGCTAGTGGCAACCCACACGGAGTTCGACAACCAAGGCAACGACCGGACCAAAGGGCTGGATGCCGACGACCTCGCTCCGCTGGCGCATCGCCTGAAGGGAGAGGAGAAGCGCGTCGTGGTGAGCGTGTCCTGGTTCGTGCAGATGTCGGAGAACACGCTGGTGTCGATGGGCCTGGTGGGAATCGAGTTCGCACGCGGATGGCACGGCCTGCTGGGATACGGGAGCGGCAGGTCGCTCCTGAATACGTCCGCCGACGAGAGCATCGACCAGCTGCTGGTGGGCGTGCGCTGGTATCCGTTGCTGGGATACGAGGCCCGCGCGCTGGCAAGCCGCGTCGTGATGGATCTGACCCTGCTGCAGCCGCTGGGAACGCCCTCGAAAGCCCTCACGGACTACGGGGACTACAGCACCTGGAACGCTCCCACCACCCTCGGACTCCAGTTCACCACCAACGCCTCCATTTTCGAACTCGGAGTCGGGTGGCAGCTCCCGTTGGGCGACGAATTCACCGTCGGCCACTCCGTGAATTCGTCGGATCGGCCGGACAAGGCCAACTGGAACATCCGCCTGGGCATCCGCACCGAATGGCGCGGCTGGCGCAAGGCGCCGTCCCTCTTCACGGATCGCCGAACTCCATCCTCGGAGCAGCCCTCTTCGAGGACTCCGGACTCGTCAAGCCCTTGACCAGAGCCTGCCCGTCCTCGCGCAGCCGGTCTGGAGCGGGCTTTTCCGAGGTCTCCACCGTGGCAAAGCGCTCCGCGCCCTCCCTGCCGTCGAAGTAGCCGGCCATCAGCGCAGGCTGCGTCTCTTCCCACACCTTGGCGGGGTCCCCCCACAGGCTCACGCCCAGGGGCCACATGGGATTCTCCACCTTGCCTGTCGGCGCCCGGCTGGCGCAGACCACGAGGATCCCCTGGGCCCGATGACGGGACAGAATCTGTCCCAGGGCCTGCAGGCGCGGACGGAAGCGCGATGCGCCCCGCGAATCCATCCGCTCGCGGATCCAGCCCACGGCCTGGGCCATCTCGGCCACCGTGGCGGCGTCGGAGGCGGTCCATGCGGAAGGGTCGATGCGCTCGACCACCACGCCCTCCGCTTCCAACGACTTGGACAGATTCCGTCCCAACATGGCCTCGGCCGTCGCCCGTCCTCCCAGCTTCGCGACCGACGGCGAGCTTCCCCACTGCACCGGCATCAGAAGGACCTTTGTCTCCTTGGCAAGGCGTGCCGCCCCCACCGTGTCGGGTAGAGTCCAGTCCCCATCGGGAAACGGGGCCAACGCCCGGCGCTGAAGATCCAGAACAGCCTTCTGGGAACGCATCGAGCGCGGCACGGCGCCCGAGCTATCGCGCAGCACCTGCGTCTGGCGTGGCCAGGCCTTGGGGAAGACCGCCCACAGCTCACGCACCAGGGCTGCATCCAGCGTATCGGCGAGGCCGTCCTTCTCGAGCCGACGCATCTGGTCCATGGCCAAGGTCGGGAGCAGCAGCCCAGGAGAGTGCTCCAGGAAATGCTCAAAGGTCTGGTAGGCACCGAAGGAATGCACGCGGCGCGCACGCGGCGAGGCGTTGCGGATGGCCGCCTTCTCCAACGACAGCTCCACCAATGCCCGCGCCAGCACCTGCCGCTGGCTCCTGCGCATGGGATCCGTCTCCAGCTGGGACCAGGCCTCGAAGGCCGCCACGGCCGGCTGGTTGGTCTCCAGGAAACGCGCCGGGAGATCCTCGCGCGCCCGTTCCTTGAGCCGCGCGAACACCGCAGCCGAGACCAGGAACTCGGCGCTGCCGCCCTTGTTCTGCTTGAGCTGCCGCGCAAAGGCCTCGCGGCGCTTGGGAATGGCCGGGTGGGTCTCGAGCGAGTCCTCGTCGTCCTTGGGTGCCGGACGGGCACGGGCAGGATCCATCCAGGAGGAATCGTCCCAGCCCGCCTTCAGTCCGGCCAGGGCGCTGCGATCCCAGGCCCGCGTGCCCAGCGGGTTGTCGCTGGCGCCCAGCATGCCGTAGAGGCTGTCGATCCTGGCCGTGGAGTAGCGGGAGCGCAGGAAATGGCAGAGCCCCAGACTGTCGGCCATCATCTCGCGGTTGCGCGAATGCTGCAGCCGCGTCCGCTCCCACCGCTCCGCGAAGCCGCCCCAGCTCCAGGTCGACTTGTTGCGCTGTTCCTCGGTCCATTCGTCGGGCAGGTGATGGAACCAGTAGTGCGAAGCCTCGTGGGCCAGCACCATGGCCAGCTGCGCCTCGGTCCCGAGCCGGGCCATCATGCCCTGGTTCACCATGATGGTGCCGTCGGTCAGGACGTAGGCGTTCACGAAGGGCGACGGCGAGAGGTGCACCCGCAGCCGGGAGCGCAGGGCGGGCTGCCCCGCCAGCACCGAGTCCAGCACCGAGGCGAAGTAGGCGTCGGCCTCCGGGGAAAGCAGCACCTCGCCCCGCCAGGCCATGTCGCGCCGACGCTCCAGGCGGAAGTCCCATTCGTCGGCCCAGCGCTCCCGCAGGTCCTTCGGGACCACCGTGTCGAGCGCCGCCGCGCGCGGAACCCCTCGGAAGTCCTCGGGCAGCGGCGCCCCGAAGAGTTTGACAGAAATCGTCAAGGCAAGCGGAAGGAACGTCATCGGAGGAACGGTCTGCAGGGAATCGGAGAAGCCATGTCCCGAAACTAATCATCCAAGAGCCACTCGGGATTGCGTCGGGGCACCCAAGGGCTCAGGAGCGCATCACGTCAGGACATTCTCCCAAAGGCCTTCGGGGATGCGGGGACGTCCGCGCGCGTCCAGGGCCGTTCCGGTCATGCGGGCCGAAAGCACAAGCGTGCCGTCGTCCTTCAAGATCTCCTGCACGAAGACCATCCGCACCCGGCCTTCGGGCTCCACATGCACCCGGATCTCGAAGCTGTCGCCCGACCGGAGCGAGCGCTTGTAGTCGAGCTCGGCCCGCACCAAAACCAGGTTCACTCCTTGCGCCGAAAGCGCTGCAAAATCGACGCCACGCGACTTCAGGAAGGTATGGCGTGCGTGCTCTAAGTAGTTCTGGTAGACGGCATTGTTGACCACACCCTGGAGGTCGCACTCGTAGTCGCGCACCTGAAAAACAAGGCTGAAGGGTTCAGACACCGGAGTGGCCTGCCGTTCCCTGATCGTGCCCTGTTTCTTGAAGCGCCTCCTGGAGCGCCTCAAGGTAACGACGTCCCCAGCGTTCGCACGGTTCCAGGTGATTGCCTTCGCCCCATTCGTTCCAGGCGTTGACGAACACCAACTCATCGTTTCTCTTGGTAGCTTCCCGGATGGTCGCGACCAGCCACTTTTTGAAGAGCTCAGGGGTCGAATCGATGAAAATCTTCGCACCGCGCTTGCGCCTGGGGGAGTTGTCCCACATGGGAGTCACGCAGAGGTGCTGCGGCCATTCCGGGGCCGGCATGCGCAGGGAATAGTTGACAAGCTCAGAGTACGGACGGATGTCGTTGTCGATGAACGTCCGATCCAGCAGCCCGGTCTTCGCAATCCACCTGCGCAACGTGCTTCGACGCAGGGACCGGCCGTCCATCGTGCAGGATGGCTGGAAGAACATGCTGGCATCGTAGCCGGCAGGCAACGGACCGCGCTCGCTTGAGAAGCTCTCCACCCGCACCAGATGGACACCTTCGAGACCGGCGGCGATTGCAGTCTCGCGAAGCACCGCAGCAAAGCGCTCTGTACCCTGTATGACCGATGACCGATAGACCAAGAACACCGGCTTGCCGTTGTGCCGCAGATAGCGCTTGTCCAGAAATGCCTTCACAAGCCACTGGGCATGCCGCTTGAAGTCATCCTCTTCGTAGGATTGCGCCAACAGGACGTTCTTTTCCCCGCCATCCCACGTGCGCGTCCAGTTCTCGTTGGCCCAGCACAAGCAGAAGGGGAAGTCAGGCTCGCCCGAAGCAAGGATTTCGTCCACAGGCCGTTCCAGGATGCGCTTGCCCGAGAACCAGTAGTGGTAATAGCAGAAGGCATGGATCCCATGTTCGCGCGCAAGGTCGGCCTGCGCCTTGCGCGCCTCGGGCAGCCGCAGGTCGTAGTAGCCGAGGTCCGTCGGCAGGTGCGGCTGGGTATGCCCCGGAAACAGAGGCCGAGCTTTGGCGACGTTTGTCCATTCCGTGAAGCCCTTCCCCCACCATTCGTCATTCTCCGGGATCGGATGGAACTGCGGAAGATGTATCGCAACAAGTTTCGTCATGATCGCCCTAGGATTCCTCTCTACTCTGACTTTTGCACAAGGCCTCAGCAAAAAAACCAATTGCACGGGAACGAAGTTGACTGAACTCCATTGCGGAGGAAATTTAGTACCCCTTGAATATGGATGCATGACAATCTGAATGGCATTGCTGGCATTTACAAGAACTATGCATGCGCTTTGCAACGCCATATTGATACCTTTCGACATGCTTATGAGCAATATCCCCGTCCTCACCATTGCCATCCCTACATACAACCGAGCTAGGTTCCTTCGCGAAACCCTCGAGCACCTCGTCCCGCAGCTCGATGACCGCACCGAATGCCTCGTACTTGACAACGCGTCCTCCGATTCCACGACGGAATTGATCGCGACCTTCGGCGACCGAGTCAAGCACATCCGGCACTCCGAGAACATCGGCTCCGACAGGAACATGATTTCCTGCATAGAGCGCGCATCGGGGCGTTACGTCTGGATTCTATGCGACGATGATCTGCCCGTCAGCAATGCGGTCCAGAAAATCCTTGAAGGAATCGAGGCGGATGCACCTGCATTCCTCTTCGCCACCCAAGACTGGCAGGACGCATTCTGCAGCGCCTACCGCGGCGAAGCGACCGACGCGCAATGGCTGAGCCTGGATGCCAATGGATTCCTGGAACACGCCTCCTGCTATTTCACAGCAGCCTCGGGCATCGTGATCCGCAAAGATGCGGCTGATCTTGAATTCATCCGCTCACGTATCGGATCATACCTCGTTCCTGCTGCCATCACGCTGCGCACAATCGCCGTCCATGGACGCGCCCTGGTCGCGACATCTCCCATCGTCATCTGCCGCGGAGGAAATTCCGGGGGGTATGACGGATTCACCGTCTTCACTCGGAACTTCCTTGACCTTCTTGAGAGCTGCAGCGCCGCGTTCAGTCGGGAAGCGATGCGCAAGGTCTACGAAGAGAACCTGCGCACGGTTGGCATGCACATCGTGCGCACCATGCCCCTCACGGCAGCAGGCCTTGCGAACCTCTTCCGCCTATCATGGCGCACCGGAGCGCTCTGGAAGGTGCTCGTGCCAGCGCTCCTCCGGCGCTGGAGAAAGAGCTGGGGACCGGCAGCGCTGTGGAAGCTTTGGAAAGCCCGCTGTTACATCAAGGCCCGTCGCAGCCAGGACCGCAATGCCCACGAAGCTCTCCGACACACAATCGCCTCGCTGGGCAACGGTGGCAACGTGCAGCATCCGTGGCACGTCATCGGCGGACGATATATCAGCATCGGCCACGACTTCTGGGCAGGTCCCGGCGTACGCATCGAGGCATGGGATCGATACGGCAGCACCAAATACTCCCCGCGCATCGTGATCGGCAACAACGTATCTCTGAACAACGGCGTCCACATCGGGGCTATCGACCGCGTGGAGCTCGGCAACAACGTGATCGTCGGTGCGCACGCACTGTTCACCGACCATTCGCACGGCGACATGGGTCCCTCGATGCTCGAGACTCCCGCCCGTGACTGCCCTCTGTTCTCCCGAGGCCCCGTGATCGTCGAGAGCGATGCTTGGATCGGAGAAGGGGCATGCATCCTTTCCGGTGTTCGGATCGGTAGAGGCGCTGTGATCGGAGCCAATGCAGTTGTGGTTCGGGATGTGGCCCCGGGAGAGATCGTTGTCGGCGTGCCCGCACGCAGGATCCGGCACCTGAGCGAATCCCGCCAAGGCAACTGATCAAAGACGGCTCATAAATCGAACCATCCGGACTGGATCGGATACGAAAAGTCCTCTGACAGAATTTGTCAGAGGACTCTTTTCATGGGTACGACCGGGATCAGATCCCCTCGCCCGCCCCGTCCACCTCTCCGCCCGGATGGACGGACTTCTTGTCCAGCAGCTCCAGCACCGCGGCGACGCTCTTCTCGATTGTCCACTGGTGGGTCGGAAGCACGAGGTCGGCGGCCTTGGGGGTCTCGTAAGGCGCCGAGATGCCGGTGAACTGGGGGATCTCGCCTGCGCGTGCCCGGGCGTAGAGGCCCTTGGGGTCGCGCTTCTCGCACTCCTCGACCGGCGTGGAGACGAAGATCTCCTTGTAGTCGGCGTCGCCCACGATGCGGCGGATCTGGGCACGGTCGCTTTCCAGCGGCGAGATGAAGGAGGCCAGCACCACGAAACCGGCATCGGCCAGGATCTTGGCAAGCTCGGCGGCTCGGCGCAGGTTCTCGGTGCGGTCGCCGGGGGCAAACCCCAGGTCCTGATTCAGTCCGTGGCGCAGGTTGTCTCCGTCGAGTAGGTAGGTCTGGGCCCCGCGTCCGAAGAGCTTGGCCTCCACGGCGCGCGCCACGGCGGACTTGCCCGATCCCGAAAGGCCCGTGAACCACAGCACCCCGCCCTTGTGGCCGTTGCGGATCTCGCGGGCGGTACGGTCCACCTGCGAGGCGCTCCAGACCACGTTGCGAAGCTCCAGCGGCTGGTCGCTTGCGATCATGCCCGATCCCGAGGACTGGTTGGTCTCCGGGTCGATCAGGAGGAACGCGCCAGTCTGACGGAACGTGTCATAGGCATCGAGTGCGACGGGCTGTGCGGCACGGATGCGGATGCGGGCGATGTCGTTGAGGTTCAGTTCCTCGGCGTCCATCTTCTCCAAGGAGACGATGTCGCGGCGGTACACGATCTTCGAGACCTGGGCGCGCACCAGGCGCGATCCGATCTGCAGGAAGTACGGGCGATTGGTCCGCAGCGGCTGGTGATCCATCCAGACGATGTCCGCCTCGAACTCGCGCACCTGGTTCGGGGCCTCGCCGTGCTTCACGAGCAGGTCGCCGCGCGAGATGTCGATCTCGTCTTCCAAAAGGATCGTGACCGACTGCGGGAAGTGGGCTTCCTGAAGGTCGCCGTCCAGGGTGTGGATGCGCTTGACGCGGGAGGTGCGGCCCGAGGCTAGCACCTCTAGCTGATCGCCCACCTTGACAGATCCTGTCGCAATGCGACCGGCAAAGCCGCGGAAGTCGAGGTCCGGGCGGATCACCAGCTGCACGGGGAAGCGGAAGGGGGCTGCGACCTCGGTCTCGCCCACCTCGACGGTCTCCAGGTGCTGGAGCAGCGTCGGGCCTTCGTACCAGGGGGTCTCAGCGGCGCGGTCCACCACGTTGCCGCCTTCGAGAGCCGACAGCGGGATGAACACGGGCTCCTTCGCTCCCACGGACTTGGCGAACTCCAGGTAGTCCTGACGAATTTTGTCAAACACGTCCTGGGACCAGCCCACCAGGTCCATCTTGTTGACGGCCACGACCAGGTGCGGAATGCCGAGCATCGCCGAGATGGCCGTGTGCCGGCGGCTCTGCGGCAGCACGCCCTTGCGGGCGTCGATCAGGATGATGGCAAGGTCCGCGGTCGATGCACCCGTGGCCATGTTGCGGGTGTACTGCTCGTGCCCCGGGGTGTCGGCGATGATGAACTTGCGAACTGGCGTTGCGAAGTAGCGGTAGGCCACGTCGATGGTGATGCCCTGCTCGCGCTCGGCGCGCAGGCCGTCCGTGAGGAGGGAGAGATCGACCTCGCCGGCCGTGCGGTTGCGGCTGGCGCCCTTGACTGCCTCGAGCTGGTCCTCGAAGATGCTCTTGGAATCGAACAGCAGACGCCCGATGAGGGTGGACTTTCCGTCGTCGACGGATCCGGCGGTGGAGAAGCGCAGCAGGTCCATTAGAAATACCCTTCCTTCTTGCGGTCTTCCATGGCGGCCTCGGAAGCCTTGTCGTCCACGCGGCTGCCGCGTTCGGTGACGCGGGCGGCGGCGGTCTCGGTAATGATGTCGGCGGCCGTAGATGCGTCGGACTCGACGCAGGCCGTGCAGGTGATGTCGCCCACGGTGCGGAAGCGGATCGTGCGCTCGGTCACGACCTCCCCATCTTTAGCAGGCACGAGGTCGGAGATCGGCATCAGCACGCCCTGGCGCTCGGCCACGCGGCGGCGGTGCGCGTAGTAGATGCTGGGGATCTCGAGGCGCTCCTTTTCGATGTACTGCCACACGTCCATCTCGGTCCAGTTCGAGATCGGGAACACCCTGAAGTGCTCGCCGGCGTTGTGGCGCCCGTTGTAGAGGTTCCAGAGCTCGGGGCGCTGGTTCTTCGGGTCCCACTGGCCGTTCTCGTCGCGGTAGGAGAAGAAGCGCTCCTTGGCGCGGGCCTTCTCCTCGTCGCGGCGGGCTCCGCCCAGCAGCGCGTCGAAGCGGAACTCGGCAACGGTATCCAGCAGCGTGGTGATCTGCATGCGGTTGCGGGAGTTGTCGGCACCGGCCTTCTCCACGATCCGACCACGGGCGATCGAGTCCTCGACCGAGCGCACGATGAGCTTCTCGGCAAGCTCTGCGGCGCGGCGGTCGCGGAAGTCGATGACCTCGGGGTAGTTGTGCCCCGTGTCCACGTGCACCAGCGGCATCGGGAAGCGCCCGGGACGGAAGGCCTTCTCGGCCAGCCGGAGCATGACGATCGAGTCCTTGCCGCCCGAGAACAGGATGGCGGGCCGTTCGAACTGGCCGGCCACCTCGCGCATCACGTGGATGCTCTCGCTTTCCAGCATCTGAAGGTGTGTGAGCTTTCCCATGGTCTCCCTTTGTGGGTTGGATTCCGGCCCGGGTCCGCGCCCAAGCCGTACAAATGACAATTCCTGTCTCAGACAAATTCCGTCAAATACTCAGATCTGCGTGTGGATCCCGCACTCGCTCTTCCCTTTGCCCTTCCAGCGGCCCGAACGTTCGTCCTCCCCGATCCCCACCGGTGCGGTGAGCGGTGCGTCACCGATGCTCGGGTATCCTTGGTCGTGCAGGGGATTGTAGGGCAGCCCCTTCTGCAGGATGTAGGCCCAAGTCTCCGACTTTCCCCAGTTGGCCAAAGGGTTCACCTTCAGGCGCTCGCCCTTGGGCTCCAGCACCGGCAGGATCGCGCGTCCTTCGGACTGGTCGCGGCGGCGGCCAGAGATCCAGGCGCGTGCGCCCAAGCTCTCCAGGGCGCGCTTCATCGGCTCGACCTTGGTGATCGTCTGATAGAGATCCACATCGCGATCCCACAGTTTCTCTCCATGGACGGCGGCAAGCGCCGCAGCCGTCTCGAAGCCCTGCGGCTTGAAGATCCGCAGGTCGATCCCGAAGAACTCGCGGGCCGTCTCGGCCAAGGCCAGCGTCTCGGGGAAGTGGTGCAGGGTGTCCAGGAACACCACGGGGGGGTTCCAACCGAGCTCCTTGAGGAGATCCAGGATCACCAGGCCCGAGGGCTGGAAGGAGGTGGAGACGATGGTGCCAGGGACATGGTCGCGCACCCAGGCCAGGATTTCCCGGGGATGAGCGGATTCCAATTCGACCGGGAGTTTTGGCTGAGTGAGAGTGTCTTGGCTCATGCAGAACAATATATTCCGATTATTCATACATGGCAAGTATGTTTATTAGACTACCGATTCACCAGAGTGGTCTTTCACTCTCCGCGCAGGAGCCTGTGATTTCGATCTTGGACGTACCTATGCCCAAAGCCACCCATGCCACATTCGTCCGCCGCTTCACCGACATCCCCAACGTCGGGCCCGCCATGGAGCGCGACTTCCTCGCCTTGGGACTGCGGACACCCCAAGAGCTGATCGGGCTCGATCCGTACCAACTCTACCTGGACATGTGTAAGCATTCGGGAACACGCCAGGATCCGTGCGTGCTGGATACCTATCTGGCCGTGTGCGAATTCATGAACGGTGGACCGACGCGTCCGTGGTGGGAGTTCACCAAAGTCCGCAAGGAGCGCTGGCCGGATCTTTGAATCGAGCCTGACTCAGTGCTTCTGGGCCAACTTTCCGCCCTTGGCCCAGAGACTGAGTTCCTCGTAGAAGTCGGCCCATTCGTCCTCGCGACGCTGCCGCTTCTCACCTGCCTTGAGGTACTTGAGCAGACGCTTGCGGGCCGATTCCTGGAACAGCCGCAGGAACTGCAGGAGCCCCACCGAGTCCAGGGCCGTGAGCAGACCTGGCAGCAGGAAGCGGTTCCAGCCGCGCTCGGGCATCCAGGCCGCCGGGATCGCGCTCACCATGGCCTCCAGGAAGAACTCGACGTACTTCCAGGCTTGGAGCATGCGCGACATGCCCACCAGGCCCATGGCTTCCCAGTAGGAGATCTCCGACACGTCCAGCACCGCCGGAAGCATGTGGTTCCAGATCCAGCGCAGCGGAAAGGCCAGGAAGATCATCGAGATCACCGTGACCACCGCGAACACCACGATCTGGAAGCGGATCTCCTCGGATGCCTTCACCAGGCTCGGATCGAAGAGCGGAATGGCGTAGTCCGTCTCCTCGTCCAGCGGGTCCTGCGTGTGTGGGTTCAGAGGCATAGGGTCACTTCGACAGCTTGGCGCGGTCGGCCAGGCGGATGCCGTCGGCGGCCGAGGTGACGATGCCGCCCGACCAGCCGGCACCTTCGCCCAGCATGTAGACGCCTTGGACGGTGGTGGAGGAAAGCGTGGTGCCGTCGCGCAGGAAGCGCAACGGACAGGAGGTGCGGGTCTCGGGAGCGATGAAAAGCCCTTCGCGCACGAAGCCCGGGATCTTGCGGTCGAACTCCCGCAGCGACCCGACCAGGCGCTGGGTCACGAAGCCCGGGAACAGTTCCTGCAGGTTGGTGCTGACCAGGCCGCGGGCGTAGCTCGTGTCGGGAAGGGTGCGGCTTTCGTGCGAGGCCAGGAAGTCCTCGGTGCGCTGGGCCGGGGCCTTGAGCCCGGCACCGCCGATGAGGGCGGCCCGACGCTCCAAGTCGCGCTGAAAGGCCATGCCGGCAAAGACGTCGTCGGGCGTGCCGGTCTGGGCACACCAGGCGCGGAGGTCCTCGTTGCGGACCGGAACGACCAAACCGGAATTGGCAAAACGGCCGGCGCGGGCCCGGAAGCTCATGCCGTTGGTGGCCAGTTCATCGACCGAAGTGGAAGTGGGAAGGATCTCGCCGCCGGGGCACATGCAGAAGGAGTAGGCTCCCGGATCGCCTTCGGGCAGTTGCGAACAGGACAGGAAGTACTCCGCCGCCCCCAGCACCTTCGGGTCGCCGCCGCGTCCGTACTGACGGGCATTGATGAGCTCCTGGGGATGCTCGATGCGGGCACCCACCGCGAACTCCTTGCGCTCGGCCGCCAAGCCCCGCTCGATCAGCATCGTCAAGGTGTCGCGGGCCGAGTGCCCGATGGCCACCACCAAAGCCTCGCAGTCCTGCCACACGCCCGAGAACCGGGCGCGCACCAGATGGCCGCTCCGGACCTCGATGTCCTCCAGGCGGCTGGAAAAGCACACTTCGCCACCGGCGTCCTGCAAGCGCTTGCGCATGGCCGCCACCAGCACGCGCATGCGGTCGGTGCCCAAGTGGGGCTTGGCCTGCCACTGGATGCGCGGCTCCTCGCCGCAGTCCACCCACATCTTCAGGGCCGCCCGGATGTGCATGCCGCGGGTGCGGGTGGTGAGCTTGCCGTCGGTAAATGTTCCGGCTCCGCCTTCGCCGTACAGGAAGTTCGTCTCGGGATCGAGGACACCCTCCTTCACCAGGTGACGGGCCTTGCGGGAGCGTTCCACCAGATCTTCGCCGCGCTCGTGCAACACCACCGAAAAGCCCTTTTCGGCCAAGGCGATGGCGTTGGCGATGCCGCAGGGCCCGGATCCCACCACGTGCACCCGCCGGGGCATCGGGACCGTATCGGTAAAGTCGGCGTCGGCGTCGGGCTTCTGGTTCACCAGGGGCTCCAACAGATGTCGACGGTAGGGGCGGCTGGTGGTCAGTTCCAGCGTGTAGCGGTAGACGGGACGGCTGGCCTTGCGGGCGTCTAGGCTCTCGCGCAGGATCTCGGCCGACACCAGATCGGAGGGTTCGATGCGCCAGTCGTGCAGCGCCTTGGTGATGGGGTCGCGCTTGTCCCCCGGCTCGAGTTCGAGTCCATGGAGGCGGTAGCGGAAGGTCTTGGTTGGTTTCAAAAGGCTTGCCCGAAGTCGATGTAGATGGATGGGAAGAACGAGGCGTCGAAGGCGGTGTTCCAACCCAGGTCGCCGCGCAGGACGGCGTGGCGCTCGTCCAGGAGCAGGCGCATCCCCCCGCCGAAGCCGTAGACCGGAACCGTGCCCCAGACCTCGTCGGCTTTGCCCGCATGGGCCGCCTCGCAGAAGGTGGTCAGTTCGAGGTCGTACCCCAGGAGCTCCAGCGGATGGCGCAGCTCCAGCCCCGCCACTTGGACAGCCCGGTCGCGCACGCGGTGGTTGTCCACGCCGCGCAGCACGTCGCTGTTGCCGGCTTCGGGAACTTCCCAGAACGGGACCTCCCCGAAGACCTGCTCGTGCCACAAGCGCAGCGCCACGATCGGGCCCCAGCTCAGCGGCGTCCGGACGAAGGTGCTCTGAAAGCGCATCAAGCTCCAATCCGAGACCACCCCCGGCTCCACATGCGCCGTGACGGTCATGCCTTCGTGCGGATCTTCGGGATGGTCCAGGTGGTTCCATTCCAACTCGAAGGTCGGATGGAGATCGCTGCTTGCGGTCACCGGACCGGGGTTCCGGTGGTTCCACCCGGCAAAGGCCCCCACGGTGTCGTCGTAGGCGATGCTGCGCCGATCGAACATCAAGCCTACGTCGATGCGCACGCCACCCGGCAACCAACGGCCGGCATACGCCGAAACCGTGCCGTAAGTGGGAGAATAGAGCGCCAAGGCCTCCTTGGAGCTGGGACTGCCGATGCCGCCGTACATCTCGGGGAAGACGCCGCCTTCCAACCGACCACCCAGGCGCCAGGCCCCGTCGATGGAATCGCGCAGGCCCGTGGCCGTGGCCTTCCACTGGCCTTTGGTGGTGTAGAGGGCCGTCATGTCTCCGTAGCCGGAGCCACCCAGCAGATTGCGGCCGCGCGCCTTGGCCCCGAAGGCCACCCCGTATTCGGGCGAGGTCATGGCAAAGGGAATGAAGAGCCAATGGACATCGGCCTTGGCTCCGATGCACCCCAACAACACGAGGGCAACCCACTTGGACATCTTCAGCATGCCCTGGAGTTTAGCAATCCACAGCCCTTCAATCGAGCCCCTTGTGGGTTGCTGCCGTCGGTTCCGGAAAGATCTGCCCCAAGGCGTTGGGCAGCCACTCTTCAAAGCGAGGATGACCCGCTCCGAACGCCTCCAGCACGCCCTGCAGACGCACCCCAAGGACCTTCGGTCCATCCGGAGTGCGCACGATATCCACGCCGCAGATCGAAAGCCCGAAGGCTTCCGCCGCCTTCGCGGCCAAGGCGAACTCGTCGTCGGTGAGCTGCTCGCGGGCTTTCCGGGGCGCCGTGGCCTCGGTGCGCTCCAGGTTCCAGGAAATGGCCCCCAAGGCCTCCCCCTGCACGCACAGGATGGTCAGGAAGATGCCTTCCGGGCGGCGCATCAGGAGAAACGGCCCTTCCGGGTACTTTTCCCAAAGCTCCACCAGACGGGCACGCACGTCCTCGGACGGATCGATCCAGGTCAAGAGCGCTTGCGACTCCATCGCCGGCGAGCGATGGACACACCCTTCCGAGGCTGCGAACTCGACAGCTTCCTCCAAGCTCTCCCCGATGAACAGAGGCAACCGCGCCACACCGCTGGTGGCCAAGCGCAGCATCATGCGCACCGGATCCCACACCGTTTCCAGGCGGAACGGATCCGGCTCGACCCTCAAGCCCTTGCGGGAGAGCTCCTGGAGCACGGCCAAGCGCCAATGGAACATCTCCGGCTCGCGATCATCGCAGAGAGCCAACACAAAAACGCCGTCGAGGGACTCGAACGGCGTCGCGAAATCTTCGTGGACGATCTCCCCGCTGGGACCCAAACCGAACCCGTTGCTGGAAAGCCACAGAGGCGACCAACCGGTCGCACCCAGATGGCGAAAGACCGTTCCGGCCGCAGGATCCCACGGAGGGGCGACAAACCCCAGGCGCAAGCCCGCGGACGCGATATCAGACCTTCTTGGCAGTGTGCTCGGTGTGGCGACGCAGACGCGGGCAGTACTTCTTGAAGGTCAGACCCTTGTGGGTCTTGTTGAGGACGACGGTGTAGTTCTGTTCCTTCGTTTCCTTGCAAACGAGGAAATAGATCTCCTTACCCGACTTCTTCTTGTTGCTGGCCATTAGATCACTCCACTGAAATTATGAGAGTGGCGTAATATAACAATTCTTTGCCCAAATGGGGAGATCGAGTTTCGGGTCGGCTCAAGCCACCCACGATCGCGTGGACACCTGAACCGGACGCGCGTAGGCGTAAATCGGCCCACGAAGCGCATCTACTGGCGGTGACGACGGCATTTCCCGACCTCCCGACGAATCCGCACCATCCCAAGTCACCGATTCCTGCGGCGCAGATTCTTCGGTCGGAAGCGTCCCGGCAGCAAACATCTGCTCCTGCGACAGCGGATCGGTCGGCGGCAGCACCTCTTGCGGCACCGGCGCAACCGTCCGTGCAACCGGTTGCGACTCCTTTCCCGGACGGACCACGGCAGGCTTGCGGGCCTGCGGTTCCTCGACCACTGCCGGCTGCCCGGCGGCGCGCGCCCGGGAGCTGATCTCCACCGTATCGCGCACCTGCGACGCCTGCCGTTCCAACAGTCCTTGGGCAGCATCCACAGGCCTCGGGCGCGGTGTCCCGACCCAATCCTGCCCGATCGCCGAGGCGCTGTCCAGGCTCCCGATGGTCATGGCCGAAAATCACCCGTTCCGCACATCGCCAGCCTCATCGCAGGAACCGGCGCAGGCGCGCCAAAAGTTCTCCGGGATGGAACGGCTTCACGACATAGTCGTCGGCCCCGTTGTCCAAGGCCAGGATGAGGTCATGCTCCTGTCCCTTGGAGGTGAGCATCACCACCGGCACATGCTCCCAACCCTCCAAGGCCCGCAATGCCGCCATCGTCTGGCTTCCGTCGAGGGAGGGCATCACGAAATCCGTCAGCACCAATCGGGGTGGCAGTCCCATGGCCTTGGCCATTTCCAGAGCTTCCTGACCCGAGGCAGCCATCTCCACCTCGCACCCCTCGCGCACCAGCAGGTGCCCCAGCAGGGTGCGGACGACATCGTCGTCGTCGATGATGAGTACGCGCTTGGACATGACGATCCCCATGATACCACCAACACTGGCACAATGCCACCCCACAGAGCCCCCCCTGGAAGCGTAGCCGATGCGGCAAAAGTTTTCCCGAGCAGACGGCAACGGCCTTCGGAGCTGCTGTCCTCCCCATATCTTCAGAGCATGAAGCGCATCGTCACGACTCTCGGAATCCTTCTGGCCGCAGGTCTTGCCCAAGCTGCCGACACCTACACCTGGGGCAACGTCGCCTTCGAAGGCGGCGGCTTCGTGGACGGCATCATTCCCAGCCACACCCAAGCCGGCTTGGTGTATGCCCGCACCGACGTGGGTGGCGCCTACCGCTGGGATTCCACCGGCGGCAAGTGGATCCCGCTCCTGGACTGGGCGGCCCAGAACGACGGCGGCATCTTCGGGACCGAGGCCCTGGCCCTGGATCCGCAGGATTCCAAGAAGCTCTACATCACCTGCGGCATCTCGTACTTCAACAAGGGCAAGACGCTCTTCCTGCGCTCCTCCGACTACGGAGCCACCTTCGACACCTTCGATGTGACCTCCAAGTTCCAGGCCCACGGCAACGGCATGGGACGCCAAGCCGGTGAGAAGCTGGCCGTGGACCCCCAGAACAGCGGCATCCTTTTCTGCGGCACCCGCACCAGCGGCCTGTTCCGCAGCGCCGACACCGGCCGCACCTGGAATCTGGTCGCAGATACCAAGACCCTTTCCGGCACCGACATCGTCAACCACAACGGCATCAGCTTCGTGCTCTTCGATCCCAAGAGCGGCAAGGCCGCCAACGGTGGCACCAAGACCATCTACCTGGGCGTGGCCACCTCAAGCGTCGCAAGCCTGTGGGTGAGCACCGACGGCGGTGTCTCGTTCAAGGCCGTCGTCGGCAGTCCTTCGCACATGGCCATGCGCGCCGTGCTGGTGGGCGGCGAGATCTACGGCACCTACTCGGACGGCCCCGGCCCCCACAGCGAACACGGCGGCAGCGTCTGGAAATACGCCACCTCCAGCGGCACTTGGACGAACATCACGCCCAAGGACGACAGCGGCTACACCTACGCCGGCAGCCACGCCAGCTACGGATACGCCTTCGGCGGCATCAGTGTGGACCCGAAGAACTCCAAGCGCTTCGTCCTTTCCACCGAAAGCTGCTACGGCGGCAATGCCGCTTGGCCCGACGGCAAGGGCAACGCGGGCGACGTGATCTTCCTCTCGGAGGATGCCGGCGCCACATGGAAGGTTCTCAATCCCTGGAGCGCCAAGCAGACCTTGGATCCCAACGGCAACAACTGGATCTCGGGCAGCTCCATCCACTGGGCCGGAACCCTTGAGTTCGATCCCTTCGACAACAAGAAGGTCTGGGTGGGCTCGGGCAACGGCATCTTCCGCACCGACGACGTCTCCGCGACCGTTCCGGTCTGGAAGTTCCAGTCGCGCGGCATCGAGGAGACCGTCCCGATGGAAGTCGTGAGCGTTCCCGGCGGCCCCTTGGTCACCGCCATCATGGACTACGACGGCGCCACCTACGACGACATCACCGTGACCCAGCCGGTGCACGACCACCCCATCGGCGGCAGCAACTCGCTGGGCTACGCCGCACTGGTGGGAGGCTTCCTGCGCTCGGGCCGCGTCACCGACTACGGTGTCAGCCCCTCCGTGACATACGACGTGCTCTACCACTCCGCCGACAGCGGTCGCACCTGGAAGGCCACCGACACAGCTTCCCTGCCGGGATCCGCCGGCTCCTTGGCCATGTCGGCCGACGGACGCGTCTTCCTGCTGCGCCCCTCGTACACCCACAACGGCAAGAACGCCAGCACCTCCACGTTCTACCGCTCCACCGACGCAGGCAAGACCTGGACGGCCGTGAAGGGCATCAACAGCCAGAGCGGCAAGCTCCTGGCCGATCCGGTGAACCCGGCCAACTTCTACATCATCGTCGACGGCTACCAAGGCGACGTGTTGGCCAGCACCGACACCGGAGCCACTTTCGCCAAGGTCAGCAACCTCAGCAACACCGGATCCGGCGAGTACTCGGCCAGCTCCGGCCTCCTGCGTGCCGCGCCCGGCGCCGCCGGCGACCTCTGGGTTGCCCTGGACGCCGAGCAGCCCTGGACCTCCACCGGCTACAGCGACAACGGCCTGGCCCATTCCACCGACGGCGGCAAGACCTGGACCCGCATCAAGACCATGACGGCCTGCCTGTCCGTCGGACTGGGCAAAGCCGCTCCCAACGCCGACTACTACGCGCTCTACATGTGGGGCAAGGCCAACGGCGACGCCTTGGGCATCTACCGCTCCATCGACAAGGGCGCCACTTGGACCCGCATCAACGACGGCAAGCACCAGTACGGCGGCCCGGCCAACGGCGGCTTCGTGGTGGGCGACTTCAACACCTACGGACGCGTCTACATGAGCACCGCCGGGCGCGGAATCGTGGTCGGCAACATCGGCCCAATTCCCACCACCGGCGTTTCCGGGAAGACTGTCGCAAACGTCCGGCACATCATTCTGCAGGGCCGCAGCCTCCAGGTCACGGCTGCCGGCACAGGTGCCCAACTCGAACTTCGCAGCCTGCAAGGTCGCCTGATCTCCGCTTGGCCCGTCTCCGGTTCGGCAAGCATCGACCTTGGCCGCACCCACGGCCTGGTGGTGGCCCGTCTGGTCAATGGCACGCACACCATGGAATCGCGCAGCATCGTTCTTCCCTGATTCGGGGCGCCTCCCCGGCCTTCGGCCGGGGCCGCCGTGCTGCGGGCTCGCCTATCGGCTCGGTCCCGCCCATCGCATCACGCCCAAAGGGGCGCTCCGCCGGAGCGCCCCTTTCCGTTTCCGTCCTCCTGGACGGGACCCGCTATGCGGCCCTGCGCATGGCTGGCGCGGGCCAGCGTCCTATCTGCGGTCCTTGGCTCCGGCGACCCGCAACCCCACCAAGCGCGTCTCCTCGCCCTTCTGCAGCTTGAGCGCGACCATGCCTCCGGGAGCCAGCTTCTCCAGCCGTCCCGCCGCCGCCTTGGCCGACCCCACCGGCTGGAAGCCCTTATCGTCGGGTCCCTTGAGCATGGTCAGCACCCAGTCCTCGGTCACGCCCTTCTCGGCCGCAGCCGATCCGGGCAGGGCCTTCACCAGCGCGCCCTGTACCTCCTTGCCGACCTTGGCTCGCTCACGTCCCTTGGCGTCCAGCTCCGACAGACGCAGCCCCAATCCCTTCAGAAGCCAGCTGCCATCGGCGTCCTGGGACGAGGAAACGTCATCGCTGTCGTCCGCACTTGCGGCATCCCCTTTGAGACGCCCCACCGTGACGGAAACCGTCGTCTCCTTGCCGTCGCGCAGAAGCCTGAAGGGAACCTTCTGGTTGGGCCGCAAGGACGCTACCCGGTTGCGCAGGTCGGCCGAGCCTGCCACCGCATGGCCATCCACCGACAGCACCACGTCCCCCGCCTGCAGACCCGCTCGCGAGGCCGGCGTGCCGGGATTGACCTGCACGATCTTGGCGCCGTTGCGGCCTTCGATGCCCAGGGCCTCGGCCAGCTCCGGATCCACGTCCTCAATGCTCACACCCAGCCAGCCGCGCGAGACCTTGCCGTCGTACACCAGGTCTTCCGCGATGCGGCGCGCCTGATTGATGGGGATCGCAAACGAGATGCCCTGGTAGCCGCCCGAGCGCGACCAGATGCTGGAATTGATGCCCACCACCTCCCCCCGCAGGTTCACCAGCGGCCCGCCCGAGTTGCCCGGATTCACCGCTGCGTCGGTCTGGATGTAGTCGGCGTAGGCGTCGCGGCTGGCCCCTTCCGTGCGGCCGGTGGCGCTCACGATGCCCATCGTCACCGTGTTACGGAACAGGAATGGATTTCCGATCGCAAGCACGATCTCCCCGATCCTCAGACTGTCGGAATCGGCAAACGAAGCGGACACGTAGCTGCCGCCGCCCTTGCGGGCCGGCAACTTCAGGAGCGCCACGTCGGACTTCTCATCCACCCCGACCACCTGGGCGTCCAGACGGGTGCGGTCCGACAGTTCCACCTTGATCTCCTCCATGTCCTTGACCACGTGCGCATTGGTGAGCACGTAGCCCTCCGGATCCACCACGAAGCCCGAACCGCCACCCTCCTGCTTGCGGCTTTCCGGCTTGGCTTGGTTGCCGAACTCGGGCCCCAGGAAGGGCAGGAAGGGGCTGATGCTGGGGGCTTCCACCGTGCGGGAGGTGTAGACGCTCACCACCCACGGCGAGACGTGCTTGGCCACCGAGGAGAACGCCTCCGACAGGGCCAAGGCTCCCGCACTGGGCCGAGCCAGCGAGCTTCCGCCACCCAGGTGCAGGCTTCCCCGGACCGGCCGCTTGTCGTTCTTGCCATCGGCCACCGCCGCCTGCGAAAGGCCCGCACCCAGGGCCAGCACACCAAGCAAAGACACCTTCATCGAGTCCTCCGAGAGAAGGGCGGCGACCGTTGCCGCCCGGATTTCGATGGAAGGAATCTATCGATCCTCGCGGCCATCGGCCACGGCTGGCCGACGCGCTTACGGAACTTTTACAGAGGTTGCAAAGCCGATACGCTCCGGCTCACAGCTGCGCCAGGGCTGCAAGCACCTCGTCCACGTGGCCCTTCACCTTGACCGGACTCCAGACGCGGGCGACCTTGCCCTGGGCGTCGATCAGGAAGGTGCTGCGCACGATGCCCATGCCTTCGCGCCCCATGAACTTCTTCATCTGCCACACGCCCCAGGCCTCGCAGGTGGCGGTGGACTCGTCCACCAGCAGGTCGAACGGCAGCCCCTGCTTCTCGCGAAACTTCTGGTGGCTCTTGGCGGAATCGCGCGAGATCCCCAGCACCACGGCCTTGCCGGAAAGGCGCGCCAGGTTGTCGCGGAAGTCGCAAGCCTCGGTGGTGCAGCCGGGCGTGCTGTCCTTGGGATAGAAGTACACGATGGCAGGCGTTCCGAGCCTCGCCAGGTCGATGATCGCACCGTCCTGGTTCGGGAGGCAAAGCTTGGGAGCGGGGCTGGACGGGACGGGCAGGCTCATGTCGGATTTCCTTGGTTCGTGGACAGTTCGGTTGGAGCCCACAAACTACCGATTCGCACGCCTGCGTTGCCACTTTTCCAAGAGTCCCGGCAGCACGCGTTCCATCGGAGCGACCCAGAAGCGCTGCAGCAGGTAGGCGGTAAAGGCCGTGAAGCCCAGCAGCAATCCGGGCAGCCAGAGCATCAAGCCGTGACCGTCCATCCACACGCAGGCCCAGAAGCTCCACGGCGCCAGCAGCATGGCGATCCATGCCATCCCCGCCAGTTCCCGCGCCGCGTCACTTGACAGAAACTGTCGAAACCTCGGAAAGCCCGACCGGATCGCAAGCAAGGCCGCAAGCCAAGCCGGCGCCATCAGAAAGGACTGGGACAGCAACCAGCCCCGGTCGCCGCCCAGCACATCCAGGCCCAGACCGGCCACGGCAAGGTTCCAGCCCAGACCGGCTGCAAGCAATGCCCTTCTTGCGGCCGCTGAGGCCACCAGCAGTTCCCGCACTCCTCCCCGGCGATGGGGAAAATCGAAGGCCAGACTGCCGAGGGCGCCCAGCGCGAATTCCCACACCCGCAACCCCGGAAAGATCCCGAACAGCCACATGCGGCCGCTCACGTCCACGATCTCCTCCGGCACCAGCGACAAAAGACCAATCACCAAGCCAAGGCTTCCCGCCCACAATCCGGCCGCCAGCCACCACACCGGCCCACTCCAATTTTTCAGTCCCCACTCCAACCCACGGATCAGCGGCACGGCCAGCTGCACGCAGAGCAGCCCGAGCCCGGCGATCCACAGGTGCGGATTCCAGAAGAACAGGAAGACCCCGGCAGGGAACCAGCCCTGCACCAACAGCAGGTTCGCCGTCCCCGAAAGCCACTGCATGGCCGGGGTGTCGCCAATAGTCGAAAGTCCCATCGATCGAAAGACCAGGGCAGCCAAGGCGGAGATCCCCGCCACCGCAAGATGCGCCGGCAGAAAGCGCACGGCGGCATCTTCCAGCAGCTCCATGCCCGCAGTTCCCTCGCGCCCCCGAATCCGGCGCGCGCAGGTCCAGCCCAGCAACACCAGAAGAAACGATACCGCCCCGTTGTAGCTGCTGGCAAGTCTCCCCAGCCACTCGGGTGCACCCAACTGGCTCACCCACGGCAAAAGGCAAATCACTAGGCAGGGAAAGACGACCAGCGACCATTCCCAACCGCTCTCCCACGAGTCCAGGGCGTTTTGAGCACAGGGGCATGCGCCGTCGGGACGCTCTGCCCGCGCGGACACTACTTCTTTTTCTTCTTGAGCGCCTTGGCCACCGACATGCGACCGGGCTTGTGCTTGCCGGTGCGCGCCTGGGGCACCGAATCCTGCGTGAACTTCCAGGCCTTCTTGATCCAGGAGGCGTAGTGCTGGGTCTCGTCGACCATGCGTTCGGGCACCACCACCCACTGGTTGCTGCGTCCGGGATCGCCCTCGAACACCAGCCGCTTGGCCCCGGGCAGGGTCAGTAGGTGCAGCTGATCCTCTGGAGACAGCCGCAGCGCCGCTCCCTGGGGGTGGATCAGCGCGATGAAATGCCCCTTCACGGACAGGCCCGTTCCCCCCAGCATCTTCATCTTCTGGATGGCCGTGCTCAATCCGGCGTGGGAGAGCGCATCCTCCAGCAGTTCCAGGTGGATGGCCAACGTGTACAGGCTCTCATTGGAATTTGTCATCTGGCTGCGAACGTAGGAATTCCCGGAGCCCTTTGGTACCTTTGCTCGGTGACCGAGACAAACACGCCAGGAACCTTCCAGATCTTCGCCCGGGCCGGGCGCGCCCGCACCGGCGTGCTGCACACCGCCCACGGCCCCATCCGCACCCCGGCCTTCATGCCGGTGGGCACGACAGGATCCGTCAAATCCCTCTCGAACCCCGAGATCGGGGCCACCGGCGCCGACGTCATCCTGGGAAACACCTACCACCTCTGGCTGCGCCCCGGCTGCGACTTCCTGCGCGACTGGGGCGGCCTGCGCAACTTCTCGGGCTGGGACAAGGCGCTGCTCACCGACTCGGGCGGATTCCAGGCCTGGAGCCTGTCCGCCAAACGCAAGATCGACGACGAAGGCATCACCTTCCGCTCGCACCTTGACGGGGCCCGCTTGCGCTTCACCTCGGCCACGGTGCTGGAAGCCCAGCGCTCGATCGGTGCCGACATCATCATGGCCCTGGACGAGTGCACGCCCTCCGAGGCCGATATCCCCACCGCCACACGCTCCTGGGAGCGCACGCTCGCCTGGACCCGCACCATGGCCGAGCTCTGGCACAAAGACCCAACAGCCCACGGCCATGCCCAGCTGCTCTTCGGCATCGCCCAAGGTGCCCTGCACGAGGGCTTGCGAGAGCGTTCCTGCCGGGAACTGGCCGAGCTCGACCTGCCGGGCCTGGCCATCGGCGGCCTTTCCGTGGGCGAGCCCGAGCCCGAGATGTATCGCATCGCATCGGTCTGCACCGAGATCCTGCCCGAGCACAAGCCACGCTACGTGATGGGCGTCGGGACCCCGCGCAACCTGCTGGAGCTGATCGACCTGGGTGTGGACATGTTCGACTGCGTCATGCCCACCCGCAACGCCCGCAACGGCATGGTCTTCACATGGAACGGCGCCTTCCACTACAAGGCTGCCAAGGTCGCCAAGGATCCGCGCCCCTTCGATCCGGGCTGCACCTGTCCGGCCTGCCGCAACCACTCCCGAGCCTACCTGCGTCACCTGTTCGTCGCGGGCGAGATCCTGGCCCTGCGCATGGCCACCGTCCACAACATCCACTTCTACCAGGAACTGATGGACGCCTCACGCCGCGCCATCGCCGACGGCACTTGGCCGGAATTCAAGCGTTCAACCCTCGAACGGCTGGAACGCAAAGGAGAACCCCTGTGAGACTCTTCCTGGTCCTGATCCTCCTGTCTCTTTCCTCCCACCTCACCGCGAAGACGCTTCCTAGCGCAGCCGCCAAGCCCGCCAAGGCGCTGTTCCCGGTCGTCCTGAAAAAGGACATTCCCCTCTCCATCGAAATCGCCGACAACGACTCGCTGCGCCAGAAAGGGCTTTCGGGGCGACGCACCCTGGACTGGGACCAGGGGATGCTGTTTGTCTTCCCCAACAGCGCCCCGCGCAGCTTTTGGATGATCGACTGCCACTTCGACATCGATGTCGCTTACCTCGACCGCAACGGCACTGTGCGGGACATCGTGTCCATGCACATCCAACCCGGCGTACCCATGGACCAGCTCCAGCAGTACCCCTCCGCCACCGGAGACATCGCCTACGCCTTGGAGACCAACCGAGGCTGGTTCGAGGCCCATGGCATCCGGCCAGGCGATGTCCTGCACAGTCTCATCCGCTGGAAGACTAGTCGCTGAGTTCGACGATCCCGTACTTGAGCAGCCAGAGGGTCATCCAGGCGATGTCCTCAGGGTTGCGATGGAATTGCTGACAGGCCTGTGAACGCAGCGCCCCGAAGGCCTGCTCGCCTTCGCGCTCCAGCTTCCGCACGATCCAGGTCATCAGGCGGCCATCGGAGATGGGAGCCAAATCGGTCCAGGTGGCGGGCATGGGCAGCGTGCCCGCAAGCACTGCGCGCCCGTCGTCGCTGAGATTCAGACGATGTCCCACCTGCAGCGAGGAGGTGGAATAATGGCCGAAGGCATCCCACGGATCCCAGTTCCAATCGTGCACCTGTAGGTTGTCGCAGCCCTTGGCATTGTGCCGCAACTGCCCCCAGAAGAGCTCCAACTGGGAGACGACCACGCTCCAGTGGAAGCGTTCCCGGGCCCTCTGGGCCGCGTGCGCACCCATTTCACGGTTCTTCTCAGGCTGGTTGGCCAGCTCCGCCATCCGCCCGGAAAGGGAGACCACATCCACCGCCACGCTCTGGGACAGGACCAATTGCGCCAAATCCGGCTCGAGGATCTCGCGCAGCCAGACATGTTCCCGGGGCGGCTGATTCCAGAAGGTCGGGATGCGGTAGCCCGTAACGCCCTCCTCCACCAGGTCCTTGTAGCCGTCCCAGTCCGAGACGATCACAGGCAAGCCCGCCGCCATGGCCTCCACCACCGCCAGTCCGAAGGTCTCCTGGTGGTTGTCCACCGGCGACACGAAGGCGTCGCAGGCTCCATAAAGGGTGGCGCGCTGCGCATCGGTGGGATTGACCGTCAATTGGACGAAATTTGTCAATCCCAGTTCTCCGATCATGGCCTGGTAGGCCTGCACGCTGCCGGCATCGCTGCCGCCCGCCAGGACCAGACGCACCTGGGGGCATAGCATCCGGACGCGACGGAACGCGTACAGGAGAGGCCCCAAGTCTGCCTTGCTGGAAGCCGACAAGCGGCCGAACCACAGGAAGACGAAGTTCTCCGACGCGAAGCCGAGCTTGGAGCGGGATGACTCGCGTGCAGGTGCGTGGAAGCACTCCTCGTGCACCCCCAAAGCCAGCGTGAACAGGTTGCCGTGATAGCCTCCGCCGCAAAGGCTCAACTGTCTAGCAAAGGCGTCCCTCCCCGCCGTGGAGCTGCAGAAGACCGCGTCGCACGAAAGGAACTGCGCCGACAGGAACTGTCGGACCCGCGAGGACATCTCCGGCCCGTTCAGACTGTGGATCATGCCGGTGATGGGCATCGGATGCGGTGCACATCGCGACCTCAAGCGCGCCAGTCCCGAAAGGTAGCGGCTCCAGCCGGCGCTGTGGAACAGATCGACCTCACCGGCGCGCAAAGCCTCGGGAAGCTCCATCTGCAAGCTCAACCGGACGCGCTTCACAAGTTCCGGAGCAAAACTCTGTGACAACTGTGAAGCGAGGGTCTCCCGCTCCACATTGGTCGGACAGAAGATCCTCAGTTCCCGGAAGGTCCCGTACTCGAGCAGTGCCCGGAGCAGACCGGCATTGGCCGACAGGCGTCCCAGCTTCAACTGGGACGCTCCGGCTTCCAGGAAGGTATCGAGCGAGCCGAGGACCATTCCCCCGCCCTCGTTCATGTCAGTGATGGATGCCGACCTTGACCACATGATTCTCGATGGCACCTGCACGCGAACCCTGTTCGGCCTCGAATCCAGTCAGCTCTCGTTGGATCACCAGACGAACCATGTAGATGCCGTCCGCGACACTCGCTCCGGTCTGCGAGGTGCCGTTCCAGGTCACGCCGATCATGGTCTCGCCGAGCTTGTTCTTCTGGGCCTTGGCCAGGAAGGCCTTGGTTAGCTCCAGACGGAAGGCATGGACGAAGGTGCCCATCTGGTCGTAGATGTAGAACTGCATCACCGAGGGCATGTTGGACGAGAAGGAGATCACGGCCCTTCCTGCGGTCGGGTCCCCCGGATTCGATACACCACCGGGAGTGACCGGACTCCACTTGCTTTTGCCGCTGCCACCCACGCCCGGATTGGCCGTGACGACTTCGAAGGCGTTCCCCTTGGGGTTGTCCTCGATCTTGACGATGGGCGTCTCCACTTCGGCGATGGGAGGCAGGATGCGAGGGCGAATCTCCTTCACTTCCGTGGACTTTGCATCCTGTCCGGAACCGTTCCCGGACAGATCGGTGACCCCTTTGCCGGGAGCAAACCGGATCGAGTCCCCATCCACCGGATGGTTGTCCCCCAGAGGCTTGACCAGCACCACCCAGGTTCCTGTGAGGGAGTCAAAGGTCACTTTCACCACGTCCATGGTGATCACGATCGAGGAATCGCTTCCCTTGGGCTTGTAGGAGAAGCTGATTCCCTTGCTCGGATCGAAGTTCACTAGCTCCGAAGCCTTGAATCGCAGCGTGTCGGGCACCGAGCCGTCTCTGACGCTTGAGTTGGCGATGGTCGGATCCACGATCACCGGCGGCACGCTGTCGGACAGACCAAACTTGGCCGTATCGTTGGTGACCTTGTCGATGAGCCTGGCGTAGGTCCAAGGCGAGACGGAGGTGACGTTCTCGCCCCACGGCTCGATGCTGAATCCGATCACATCCCCTTCCTTGCCGGTCACCACGTACTGGCGAACCTTGTCGGTCAAGCCCGAAGGGTCGCTGACCTCGATGACCGAACCCGGCGCAGGCGTCACCGTGAAGGCCATGGCCACGCTGTCGATCCGACCATCGTGGTCACGGTCGTAGTAAGCCGACAGGTAAGGCGGGCGCGGCGTACCGTGGATGATCTGGAACGGATTGTTCTTGCTCGGCGCATTGTGCGAGGCGGTCGCATCGAAGACCGAATCGGCAACGGACAACCGAACATAGTCACCCGGCACCGGACGGTACTTCGAGGACGTCGAGACGACCAAGTAGCAGTTCGATGCGTCCGGGCAGTTCAGCGCCAGGATCGAGACCGTGGAATCTGCGATCACCTTGCTTCCGCGACGGAACTGAACGATCAGTTTCGCCCGTGTGCTGGGATTGATCTGAGCCGCCACCACAGCTTCGGAAGGCGTGATGTGCAACGTATCGGGATAGAGGCTCGTGTTGGAGTTGTCCGTCAAGTAGGAGGAGTCCAAGAGCACCGGCCCCACGCTGTCGATCATCGGGAAGCGGTAGGTGGTGGAGCCCAAGGTGGGCAACTGCTCGCCCAAGGCAACCTTGCTCGCCACGCTCGACCCGGTGACACCGAAGCCGAAGGGACTGAAGCTCACCCGCCACAGAAGGGAATCCTTGGCTGTCGTGTCCAGCACGCAGACAGCTTTCAAGCTGGGCGAACGGGTGGAATCCATGGTCGGCCAATGGAACGCATACTGGGCACATGCCCCACGCGGATTCTGGACGAAGCGCAGAAGCGCCGTCTCGACCCGTCCATCTCCATTGGTGTCCAGGTACCATCCCTTCAGAGGCGGGCGGATGTCCGCTTCGATGCGCACCCAGGGATTGAGGTCGCCGGCAGCATTCTTGGCCACACTGCCGTCGAGCACCTTGCCGCCTTGGCTGCCAGGCTTGACGCGCAGCGAATCCCCCCGCACGATCGGCTTGACCACAGTGTTCGGGACCGCGATCCGGACCTGGTTGCCAGAGACGGAAATCAGTACGGAGCCGTCTGGGAAGGCTCCCGACTTCAGCAAGAACCCGAGGCTTGCGCTGTCTCCCTTGGCAATGCCCTGGATAGCCTCGCTGAGGCCAATGTCCAGCGTGTCAAATCCGCTGTTGGCCTGATCATAGACCAGTTCCGCGCGGACGGCCGCCGGTCCGATCGAATCGCGGATGCGCACCTTCACCAGGCCCGCATTGAAGTAGGCCGTGTCGGCCGGTCCGGCCGTGCGCACGTGGGTCCAGGAAAGACTGGAGGCCGGGAAGGTTCCCTTGGCCACACCGAAGGCGCTGGGGAGCGGGATCCCGATCAGGGTGTCGCCGACTCCGGATCCATCAGTCACGCGGACATTCCACTTTTGCAGCATCTCACTGGTGACGGTGAAGGTCTCGGCAGCAGTGCCCCAGCGAATTTTGATGCTGTCGGGATACTGGGCCAGCGGCTCGCGCAGCACAATGAAGACGGAATCGCCGTTGCCGTCGCCGTCACGGTCCACGATCCAAGAATCCTTGGGGAACAGGCGACCAACGATGGTGGTTCCCGGAGTGATGCAGCCGTTGGTGGCCGGCAAGCCGTTGCTGCCCACGAAAACGCCGCCGCTGGTCGGAAGGATCAGCGTGTCGTTGGGGACGATCTGATTCTCCTGACCGTCAAATACGAAGGCATACGTGCCCTTGGCGCCGTCCACGACCGCAACGTCTCGCAAAAGAACGCTTTCCTTGTTGATCGGGGCCTTCACGCCGTCGCGGAGGATCTCAAAGGGGAACAGCATGCCCGCTGGGATGAACTTGGTCTGGATGGGAGAGCTGAAGGTCGCCACAACGGAGTCGCGCGGAACCGAGACCCCAGCCGCATTCTTGTAGTTGAACTGATAGACGTTCACAGCAAGCAACACGGGAGGCGTGCTGTCCACCAGCACCGGAATGCTGCGGGAAACGTATCGGCCCGCCAGCGGATTCCACAGTGTCACGACATTGGTGTCCGAGGTTCCCGCACCGACCGCGTTCCAGCTGATGGTCAAATCCTTGCCGTCCTGGGACAGCAGTTCCTTGCTGGCCGCTGCCGCAATCGAAGGCTGCAGCCTCTGCCCTGCGAACACGGCACGGATGGAGTCCTTCACGATGGCGTTGTCGTGAAACCACAGCGAACTGTCGAACGACACACGGATCTGGCTCGGACGGTCACACTCGCCGGTAAACAGAGCCTTCACTGCATTCGGATAGCTCAGATGGCTCAGCAAGAGGCCCGGAGCATCCAGCTCGGAGGCGACATCCGCAACCAGCGTGTCCGTGCTCCGCAGCGAATCCAACGAGCGCACCACGAACGGGGCGCTCACGCCCGCAACCACGTCGATCGACTTCAGGGCCACGCCCGGAGCACCGGGAGCGTAGGCGACGTAGTTCGCCGGGAGGGTCAAAGGAATCGTGGCATTGTAGGTCTTGGAAATCGCATCCTTGAGAAACACCCCGATGCGATAGGTCATCGCCCGACCGACGGTCGACGAGACTTCATACACCTGCGTCTCTGAAGAGGCCTCGATCCACGCAACTTGGACACCTCCGCTGATCACCTTGATCCAGGTCGTGTCGTTTCCGTAGAGTGCCTTCTTATGGGTCGGATCAGTGCTGGTGTCCACGATGGTCGTGACCAAGGGGAGGAAACCTGCTGACGCCGTCGGGAAGAGTCCATCGAAGGTTATCTGCGAATTGTCAGGAATCGTGAAGAGCGAGTCGGCCTTGCCTCCGCTGGCTCCGTCCGCGCCAAACATCAGCATCCCAGATGGGGCTGTGACGCGGATCATCAGGCCACGCTCACGGGCCACCTTGCCACTGTCGACCATTGCATTGCCGTACATGTCGCGCAAATTGATCACCACATGGGCCTTGGATGTCGGCTTGCGCGGCAACTCGGTCACATTGGTGGAATCCTCTTTGGGACGGACCGAGTTAAGCCCTTTCTTGGTGGGATCCGGAGTCGTGGTGTCCGTCTCGTAGATGACAGTATCAACCGTCGCCTGGTAAATGGTATTGGGCAGCACGCGCAGTGCCGGTGAATTGCCCTGGATGAAGTACGGCAGCAGATCGCCATTGCTGGCCTGGAAGATCGAACGATAGACCAAGCTGCCGATCGCAGGACTGTACTTCGCGCGGATGGTGTCCGTGACGGTCTCGTTCTTGGCGAAGTAGTTTCTGATCGTGTCGTTCGGATGCAGTGTCTTCCAAACGGCAGCGCTGATGCGCTTCTGCAGCCAGTTGCCGTCGGGACCGTGCAATTCGCCCGCGTTGCCTATCTGTAGGTTGGCGTATCCTGAAAAGTCCACAGGCAGCTTGGTGGAGGTCTTCGCGGAGATCTTCACAATCAAGGGCTGACCGGCCAGCACCTGTCGCGAGATGCCGTCGCCGTCCAAAGGAAGGTCACGTCCATTGATATCCGTCACAGTCACGTTGAGCTGGAAACGCGGGCGGCTGAACATGAATACGCCAGGATTGGAGTAGATGACGGTGCCGTCGTTCAATGTCGCTTCGAGCACCACTTCGGCGCGGGCGTACAGGGAATCGCTGGGCAGCCACTTCGCAGGATTCCCGATCTCACCCAGGAACACATTGTCAGGACGCAGCTTGTACTTGCTCAGGGAGTCGTCGAGATTGTAGCCCGCCCGATTGTAGTCCACGCTTCTGAAGTCGTAAGGAAGCGGCCACGCCTTGGCAGAAAGGACCGTGCCGGGACGCTGCACATAATAGGGCTTGCTCTTTAGAGGATCAGGTCCTTCGGTGTACATCGTGTCGGAGACAGGCACATCATTGTAGAACTTTGCGGACTTGACTCGGAGGGACTTGATGTCTGCATCCGAGATGCCCTCACCGGAGATGTTCATGCGGAAGCGAACCATGCCGCCTTGCACAGCTTCAATCAAGGTGTCCTTGAGAACAAGACGCCTGTCAGGAGCCATCCACGCTCCTGTCGGTGTCAACGCCCCGATGCCCAATGGCTTGGTGTCCGTACCTTCGTAGGTAGGCCAGCCACCGGTGGGAATTTTCAGCTTGGCCGAAGCTACCGCGTCCGGACGCAGGAATCCCGATGCCGTCGGTGTCGCAGTGTTGACCAACTGAAGGCTGTAAGCCCAGCGAATATCAAAACCGCTCACGTCGCGAAACACGCTCGGATCCGTCAATTGAGGACGGACAGATTTCGGAACATAAGGAGGCGACCAGCAAGCCGTACCATTCGATCCACAACCTCCCGGCGTCGCATTGCCATCCATCGGATCAGGCCAAGTCCCCGACCAGAAATTGTGCCGGATGTACTTCACCAAGCCACCGGTATCGGAAATCTGCTGAAGCGTTGCCGTGCCGTTCTCGTCAGGAATCCAGGTCATCGCCAACGAATCTTTGTCACTGTTGTCGTTGCTCCAGCCCTTGTTATTCCCGCGCCAGTTGAACGAAGACTGATTGTCCGGCTCACGGATCATGCGCATGCGGAACAGTCGGAAGTTTGCCGTACTGTTCCACAAGTTCATTGCCGAAGTACGCGATCCAGCAGCCACCACGCCGTCCTGGGGAACAATGCGGTTGGCTCGCTGGTGCTCCGAAAAATACTGGAGCATTTCGGTCTTGCGTTCGGTTTGGGTATAGCCATCTCCGTTGACTTGAATATCAGGCGTAGCATTGTGGTACTTGAATGGCGCCTCGACCAAGTTGTTGTAGAACAGGTGCTGAGTCCCACTCTTGTAGACGGAGCCGAAGACCGTCGCGTTCCTCGCAAAGGTGTTGTTGTGGATGCGGTACGGGGTCAGAGCCACGTCGTCCATGAGGAAGGCTCCCCCCACAAGGCTCCAGCAGAGGGCGTCCTTGTCTCCTGCGGGACGTGGAAGATCATCAGCAGCCTTCAGGCCAGTGATGTAGCCTGGGAAACTCTCCCAATGGCGCAGGTAGTTGCCCCAGATGAGGTTGTTTCGGAAAACCGAAGCCAGATCCCAGTCGCGCTCCAGCAATGTCCCGAAGACGTTGTCGTAAATGCGGTTGCGCTCGATCAAGTGGTTGCCATAGAGGCCGGCTCGCGACGTGGGAAGGGTTGCCGCGACTTCATTGATCGGATCGTTCGGATTGGGGTAAGCGAATGCTCCTCCCAAGTTGCCTCCATCAACACGGATGCCGTACCAAGTATTGGTCAAGCTGGTGTAACGGACCTGGACATTGCGACTGAGGCGGATATTGATGCCGACGTTGCCGCGGATCGTGACGATCGGAGCTGTAGCCTCATCCTTGTACGAAACAGGATAGGCAAAGATGCGATCGGTCGTGGTCGTCGCCACATCACTGCCACCATCCACCAGAATGCCCTGGATGCGGATATTGTCCGAATGATTGATCCAGAACGTGCCGTTGAATTCAAAGAATGTGCCCGTTGCTGTCGTATCCGCACGCAATGATGCGTTTGGACCATTGTAGACGTGCTTCCTGTCTTGGTACTTGAATCGAGGACGGGTCGCATCGGTCGCAGCCGAACTGGTGTCGCCGATGATCCAGAGGTTTTTCTTCGCCAGGATACTGATCTGCTGTCCCGAATAAGAGCCTCCCTTCGTCAACTGAACGACCACAGTGTCTGCATTGGCCGTGCCATAGACCGGTGCGGAAGCGATGCAAACGTTGAGACTGGCAACATCGGGAGCGGAACAAGGAATGACCTTCGCATGCGACTCCGTCGGCAAAAGCGTCAGAGCAGCAAAGGCAAGGCCCATGCACTTCACAACGCTCTTCACCTTGTCGGTTGGATTGATCATTCCCTGCTCCTCGCTCGTTTACCTGTAACTTGGCATCAACAATGCCGCAAAACTCCAGAAGATCTTTACGTCATTTTTCCTCTAGAAGGAAAAACACACAAGAACCTTCCATGGCGTGACGTTTCCTTCCTTACGGACAGATGGAACTCACGACCTTGCATCCCAATGTAGGGAGCCTCCTGCGGCATTGCAGGAAATTTCCAGTGTCCCTAGCCATTTCCGTTCACTGCACGTTCTCCCGCAGCACTACACACTTTGGGCGGCGATTGTCAAGAAAAAGGGAACCGAACGCATCCGATTCCCCGTATCTCATTACCAATCAGTGACTTGCATTCACTTCTCGGAGTATTCCTTCAGTACGGCCGAATTGAGGACCTTCAGCTCCACACGGCGATTCTGAAGCCGTCCGGCCTCGGTCTTGTTCGGCGCCTTGGGCTTGGAATCGCCGTATCCCTTGGAACTGAGCACCCCCTTAAGTTCCGGCGCGGCCTCGATCATGAAGGCCTTCACAGCATCCGCACGCCCTGCGGAAAGCTTCTGGTTGGCAGCCTTCTTGCCCTTATTGTCGGTGTGCCCACCCACTTCGATCTTGAGCTTGGGATACTTCGCCAGGATCTGGCCGACCATCTGCAAGTATGGCTTGGAATTGATGGCCAAGGTGGTCTTGCCGTTCTCGAAATACACCGATTCGAGATTGGCGACGCCGGTCTTGAGCAGATCGCGCTCCAGGCTGCTTCGCTTGGACTTTTCCTGATCCAGGGCATTGGCCATGGCGATGGAATCCTGGATGCGCTTAGCGCGGATGGAGTCCGAGATGCCCATCTGGCGGCGGCGTTCCAGCTCCTCGGCGGCCAGAGCGGCCTCCTTGGCCTGCAGCAACTTAAGTTGGGCCTGCATCTCCAATTCGCGGCGATTCAATGAATCGGTCATTTCCTTCTGCTTCAGACGCATCGCCTCGTCCTGACGAGCCAGGGCCTGGGCCTGGTCAAGCGAATCCTGATGCGCCTTCTCTCCCAAAGCACGCTTGGAGTCGGAAAGCGAACGAGCCAGCTCACGCAGACGTTCGCGTTCCAAGGAATCTTCCGCCGCCTTCTTGCGGGCACGCAGTCGGCTTGCCGCGAACACGTCGAAGGAGGCGCTGAATCCGCCGAACGCCCGCCATGGAGCCAAGGCCTTGGCCTGTCCGACCGGCGTGCCCGAAACGACATCATCTCGGGTGGAGCGGTTCTTCATGACGGCGATGTCAGCACCGCCGTGGATGCTGAATCCCACCGGCGTCTTGATGTGGATGGAAGGAGTGATCCAGACCGGGTCCCCTGCGCTGGGCACCGTCGCCCAGGAACGCCAGTTGCCTTCCAGTCCAAGGGACAGATAGCGTCCCGGGGCGATTTCCAGGCCTCCAGCCAGAAGACCGATGGGTTTGCTCGCTGAGTCGAGCGTCGTGGCGAGGCCCTCGTTGACATGGAAGCGGACCTTGATGTCGTCGTTCCCGAAGACCAACGATTGCAGCGCCATGGCCATGAAGTCGTAGCCCGTACGGGTTTCGTAGAAGTTGTAGCCGTCGGGCCGCAAGCTGCCCGTGGCACCGTTCTGACGATCGATCACCAGCTGGCTGCCGGCGAAACCTCGACTGAATTGTCCCATCACGCCCAAGCGCAACGGAAATTCCTGATCGAACGGGATACTCAGCTTCATGCCCACCGCGACGGTCCCCATCCCGACCGAGTTTTTGAGCACGCTGTCCTTCTGGACCGAGTACACCGTCCCCGATGCGTAAAGATCTGCAGCGCTATTGAGTCCGTAGGAGAGCGAGCCCTGATAGGTGGTGACCACGGCACTCTTCTGGACACTAGTCGAGGGGTTGGCCCCATTGATGCCATTGAGATCCTGGTTTTGGATGAAGCCCGAGCCGTGAAGCATCACGGACAAGCGCCCCTCGCCAAGTCCTTCCGCAGCCTGGACTTGGCTCAAGCCCTTCAGGCCTTGCCAGTTCAGTACCGGACTGAAAGCCGGTTCGGCAGCAAGTCCCAGCACGGGCAGCAGGCTCAAGGCCATGGCAAATCTGCGCATCATCTGAATTCCCTCCGACAAAAGACGGTTCAAGCCGGTATCCCGGGCTTCGACCCTCGCAACCTTAACAATCGGCACCATGTCCGCCAAGGCCACTCCACAAAGCTTTGTTGACCATTCTTTATCGGCCTTGGCAAACCTAGATTTGCGGCGTCTTCCGGGTCCTCCGGCAAGCGCTTCCGATCCGTGCGGGCACTTTTCCCGCCACGATCCCTTCATAGGAGATTTCTAGATGAGTGGCAAGAATCCGAAGCTGATCCTCCTGGGTGCCCAGGGCTCGGGCAAGGGAACCCAGGCCGAATTGCTGTGCAAGGCCTTCGATCTGGAGCACATCTCGACCGGCGACCTGCTGCGCTGGCACCGTCAGCACCACACCAAGCTGGGCGGAAAGGTCGGCCGCATCATGGCAGAAGGCCTGCTGGTGCCCGACGAGATCATCTTCGGGCTGCTCTCCGAGCGCATGAACCAGCACGACTGGAACTTCGGCCTGATCCTGGACGGCTTCCCCCGCACCGTATCCCAAGGCGAATTCCTGGCCGAGAACTGGAACTTCGACCGCGTCGTCTACTTGGACATCCCCCGCGAGGTGGTGCTGGGGCGCGTGCTCAAGCGCGCCGAGGAGATGGCCGCCCAGGGCAAGCGCCGCGACGACGACAACGAGGAAGCCCTCAAGGTCCGCCTGGACGAGTACTACTCCAAGACCGAACCGCTGGTTTCCTGGTACGAGGCCAAGGGCCTGCTCTTGCGCGTCGACGGCACCCAGTCCATCGAGGCCGTGCAGGCCGACATCCGCAAGGGTCTGGGGCTCTGATTTTCCCGTAGCGGAACCGGTCGTCCGTTCAGGAATGGACGACCGGTTTTGTCCCTTTTTCATTCCGGATAGAACGATCTATTGACTACCTTTTCTGCATCCACTTCGAAAGGAACATAGAGAATGGCCACGAAGATTGATCACCTGGGCATCGCAGTCAAGTCCCTCGAACAGTCCATCCCCGTCTGGGAAAAGGCTCTGGGCGTGAAGTGCGAGCACATCGAGGAAGTCGTCGAGCAGAAGGTCAAGACCGCCTTCTTCAGTGTGGGCGAATCCCACATCGAGCTTCTGGAGCCCACCAGCCCCGAGAGCCCCGTCGCGAAGTTCCTGGAAAAGAACGGCGAAGGCGTCCATCACGTCGCTTTCGGCTCGTTGGACCTGGTCGCAGACCTCGCCAAGGCCAAGGCCGACGGCATCCGCCTGATCGACGAGACCCCCCGCAAGGGCGCCGGCGGCAAGGACATCGCGTTCCTGCATCCGAAGTCCATGGGCGGCGTTCTGACCGAGCTGTGCTCGGGCGGAAATCACTAAGAAGCGCAGAGGAGAAGCTTACTAATGGCTATCGATCCAAAGCTCCTGGCGGACCTTGACGCCCGTCGCGAGAAGAATTTCAACAGCGGCACCCCCGAAAAGGTGGCTGCCCGCCACGCCAAGGGCCAGTACACAGCCCGCGAGCGCGTCTCCGCCCTGATCCAGGACGGCACCTTCCTCGAGATGGGCGCCCACGCCCAGCACAACTGCCACGAATTCGGCATGGAGAAGAAGGACATCCCCGCCGACGGCGTCATCACCGGCACCGGCTACGTGGACAACCGTCCCGTCGCCGTGTTCGCCCAGGACTTCCTGACTTCCGGCGGCACGCTGGGCAGCGTCCACGCCCGCAAGATCTGCGACGTACTGGAGATGGCCCTGAAGAACGGCACCCCCGTCGTGGGCATGAACGACTCGGGCGGCGCACGCATCCAGGAAGGCGTCGAGTCCCTCTCGGGCTACGGCAACGTCTTCTTCCGCAACGTGCAGCTCTCGGGCGTGGTCCCCCAGATCGCCCTGATCCTGGGCCCTTGTGCCGGTGGCGCGGCCTACTCCCCCGCCCTGTGCGACTTCCTGATCATGACCCGCAAGAACGCCAGCATGTTCATCTGCGGTCCGGAGGTCATCAAGGCCGTCACCGGCCAGCAGGTCACGCTGGACGAGATCGGCTCGGCCAAGGCCCACGGCTCGGTCTCGGGCAACATCCACTTCATCGCCGAAGACGACGCCGATGCCATCCGCATCGCCAAGGAGCTGCTCTCCTACCTGCCGTCGAACAATCTGGTCGACCCGCCGCACGACGTCTCCAAGCCCGTCACTGTGGGCGAAGACACCTCGCTTCGCGACCTGATCCCCGAGTCGGCCAAGGAAGGCTTCGACATCTACCAGGTGATCGCACGCTTGGTGGACGGTGGCAAATACCTGGAATCCCAGAAGGACTGGGCCAAGAACATCGTCACCTGCTTCGCCCGAGTCGACGGCGTCTGCGTGGGCATCATCGCCAACCAGCCCGCCCACATGGCAGGCGCCTTGGACATCGACGCCTCGGACAAGGCAGCCCGCTTCATCCGCTTCTGCAACTGCTTCAACCTCCCGCTGGTGAACCTGGTCGACGTGCCGGGCTTCATGCCGGGCGTGCAGCAGGAACGCGGCGGCATCATCCGCCATGGCGCGAAGATGCTCTTCGCCTACGCGGCAGCCACCGTGCCCAAGATCACCCTGATCCTACGCAAGGCCTACGGCGGCGCGTACCTGGCCATGTGCTCCAAGGACATGGGCGCCGACCTCGTCTGGGCCTGGCCCACCGCCGAGATCGCCGTGATGGGCGCCGAAGGCGCGGTCAAGGTGCTCTACAAGAAGGAGATCACCGAGGCCGACGATCCGAAGGCCACCGAGAAGCGCCTGATCGCCGAGTACAAGGAGAAGTTCGCTTCCCCGTACCAGGCCGCCGGCCACTCGATGATCACCGACGTGATCGATCCGGCCGTGACCCGCCAGACCCTGTCGCTGGCACTGCGCAACCTGCTTGGCAAGCGCGATCCGCGCCCGGCCAAGAAGCACGGAAACATCCCGCTATGAGTTTCGGCTTCAATCCCGAGACCGCCATCGCCGTGTTCCTGGGCGTCATCGCCTGGGGACAGTTCCGGAAGAACGGCTCCTCGCCGTGCTGCCAGGACAGCTGCTGCTCCGAAGCTCCCCTCGCCGCACCTGCGGTGGTGGCAGCTCCCGTTGCGGTCGCAGCCCCGGCACCCGTGGCGACGCCAGCTCCCGTGGTTGCCGCCTCGGCTCCGGTCGCACCCGCCCCGGCTCCTGTCGCCGAGGGCGAGGATCCGACCTTGCTTGCCGTCCTGGCCGCAGCCGTCGCCGCGACCCTCGGCCCCAATGCCCGCATCGTCGGCGTGAACCCTGTCCTCCAAGGGCAGAGCATCTCCGCGATCACGGCATGGTCGATGGAAGGCCGCCGCGAGATCTACCTCTCTCACCGCATCCGTTAACGAGGAAACAATGACCAAGAAGCTTCGCATCACCGTCGACGGCAAGGCCTACGACGTCCTGGTCGAGACGCTTGACGCCCCTGCGGCTTCAGCTGCACCGGCCGCTCCTGCAGCTCCTTCGCTGCCCACCCTGGGAAGCGCTCCCGAAGCTCCCAAGGCAGCTGCTGCGGCAGCCGCCCCCAAGGCCGCCGCAGCTGTCGCCGATTCCGGCGAGGGCGTGGCCGTCGAGAGCCAGGTCTCCGGCGTGGTGGTCTCGGTCGACGTCGCCGTGGGCGACACCGTCCAGGCCGAGCAGCAGCTGTTCACCGTGGAAGCCATGAAGATGAACACCTACGTGACGGCTCCCAAGGCCGGCAAGGTGACCTTCATTGGCGTCGAGAAGGGCTCGCCTGTCGGCTCTGGCGACGTGATGGCCCGCATCGGCTGATCTTCGCAAGAAGCGGAAAATCGCAAAGGCCCTCCGTCAGGAGGGCCTTTCTTGTATCCGGGGATGGAGGTCTCGCAGCCGGTGAGCCGGCCGAAAACCTGTGGCTCAGTGCTTGCCGCCATCCTTCTCAGCAGCCAACGCCTCGGCTTCGGCACTGTAGACAGACACGCGGTTGCGACCAGTCTTCTTGCTGAGGTACATGGCCTTGTCGGCGTTGTCGATGAGCTCCTGCTTGGTCGAGGCCTGCGCTGGATAGGTGCTGACACCGATCGATACCGTGACTTTTAGATTCTTGCCTTCGTGCGGGATCTCCATGGCCTCAATGGCCGCACGGATGCGATCGGCACTCTGACGCGAGGCATCCTCGTCGCTCTTGGGCAGCACCACCACGAACTCCTCGCCGCCGTAACGAGCCACGATGTCGGTGTTGCGGCTGGTGGCCGACACACAACGCGCCACCTGTTTGAGCACCAGATCTCCCACCGCATGCCCGTAGGTGTCGTTGAAGTTCTTGAAATGGTCGATGTCGAAGAGCAGGAACCCCAGAACCCCACCGTAGCGGTTGACCAGTTCGATCTCCTTGGAAAGGAGGCCTTGGAAGTGGCGGTGGTTGGGAATGCCCGTCAAGCCATCCATGGTCGCCAGCTTTTCCATCTCCGCATACATCCGCGCCTTCTGGAGCGCGATCGAGGTGATGCCGGCAATGGCAGTCAGCAGCTTCAGGTCCTCTTCCTGATAGGCGCCTTGCAGGTCCGTCTCGATGCCTAGCACCGCCACGGCGCGGTGGTCGTCATTGACCAGCGGCACCGCAAGGACATCCATAGGATGCCAGGTCATGTGGGCATCTACCTCGGAGTCGTAAAGACGGTACGACGGATTCTCCCGCACGGAGGTTGCAATTTCCGCCGTCTGCTGCTTGAAGATCCTAGCGTAGAGGCCTCCCTGAGCAAAGTCGAAGGATGTTCCCGGCTCCAGACCAAGCATCTCGCCCTTCACGTGGGCCACCGTGCCGCGCTTGGTGCTCGGGTTCCAGGTACAGAACACCAGACGCCGATAGTCGAACAGGTTGGCCAATTCCTCGGCCAGAATCGGAAGGATCTGGTCGGCCTTGAGGTGGCGGGCCAAGCGTTCCTGCACGTTGTAAAGCACCTGACGGACAATCTGCTGGCGCGACAGCAGGGCACGCGAGCGTTCCGCCGTGATCAGGGCGGAGGTCACTTTCGAGAAGGTGCGCATCGCAATCACCACATCGTCCTTGAAGCGCTGCTGCCCATCCATCACAAGCAGAGCCTCGGGGAAATCGCCATCCTTGGCTTCACCCAAGAAAACGGGCAGGGCAATCATGCCCAAGATGCGCTCCCCTTCCCGGTAGTATTCCGGAGGTCTGCCGAAGGCCGTGACATCTCCCGTCGTGAACGGAGAGGTGCGGTACAGAAGCCCACCCAAAAGCCCTTCGCCGTCGCGGATCACCGCATCCGGCAAGAGTTTGTCGGAACGGGAAATGTGCGCGTTCAAGCGCAGGGAATTCGGGGAATCCCGCAGGAAGGCAAGGGCCGAATACGGCTTCACGATCGCGCTCATGAACTCGACCACAGGTCCAAGCAGAGATTCCAGCTGTTTCTTGTCCTTTTCTTCCTGCTGCTGCAGCAGGGATCGGGCCACCAACTGACTGGAGCTCGCCACCTTGAGAGCCATTTGGGTTTCGCTGAGCAGGTCGTCTGAATTGGCCGCTGAAACTGCGGCATGGACACCAGATGCCGCCGGACGCGAGACCGGAGCATGGAATCCCGACGCAGAAGGCAAGGCCGAAGGCGCAGCGACCACGGGGGGCAGCAAAGGCGCAACCGGAGCCTCGGAAGGCGCTGCGGCTTTGCGGGAAACCGCGAGCATTCCACCCACCGTCGCAAGCACAGCGCAGGCGCAGAGCATCCACAGAGGCTCCTGGCGCACGTAGCCTGCAAGGCTCAGTCCCAGGCACGCCACGATCAGGAGTGCCGGAAGGATGACCGTATTTTTGTTCTTGGTGGGTATCATCAGACTTATCTTACCCCATTCTACCATGCAACGCCAGAACATGCATCCCAATTTCTTTCCCAGCAGCCACTGGTGGTGCTGGCCGCTCTTGGCCCTGCCGGAATCCCTGCTGGCCCGATGGCTCCGAAAGCGCTTGAGGAATTGGAGCCCTGGCGACCAAGAAACACCTTCGCGCGATCTCTGGCAAGGCAAGGGCTCCATTCTTCTCCTTACGGAAGACCCCAGATCCTTCCAGCTGCTGGGGTGGATGCACAGCTTGGCCTCCCGCTTTCCCGGCCTGCGGCTCGTGGCCCTTTCAGAACAGGCAACTTGGTGGCAGGCTCTCGCACCCACATTGAATGTCATCGCATTGCCTTCCGCCCACGTCTTCGGCAACGGCGCTTGGTGGCGGGAAAATCTGTCCCGCTTGGCAGGAGACTGGTGCATCGACCTCCATCCATCCCCCGCCCACCCGCTGTCCTTGGCCTTGGCGGACGTCGTCGGGCGATGCTGGCGGATCGGAAGCGGCACGTCCTCGTTCCGGAATGTAGCGATCGAATCCTCAGCCGCCACCCCATTTGACGGAGCCTTGTTGCGCTCGCTTGCCAGCACCTTCCAGTGGGAGGATGCTGCCTCCACTGCGGTCTTGACCGGGCATCGCACCTACCTGCACCTGCCGACCATCCCGCCCAAGAAACGCCCATCCTGGATTCCCGCCTTGCAAGAGCTGCAGCGCAAGCATCAGGCCACGGTGGTCGGAACGGGCGATCTCCAGGGATGGGAGAGCCTCTCACCAGCCCCGATGCCTGCCCCATCCCATCTCCTGCAGCAAGGCATCGGCACCTGGATCGGCCCGCGATCAACCGCATCGGGGGCCTTGTCCGCGTCGGGGGCCAGGCACATCGAGCTCCCAGAAAGCCCGGACAAGGTGCAATCGCTGAACGATTGACCGGACGGCTTCGGGCTTCATGAGGTTAAATTGAATCCCACATGAAGCGCTTCGAAGTCAAAGTATGCGGAGTGGCCACTCCCGATGGCCTGGACGCCTGCATCCAGGAAGGCGTCGAATGGGTGGGGCTCAATTTCGTTCCCCAAAGCGTCCGTTACGTGGATCCCGCCAGAGCCAAGGAGCTCTTGGCCGTGGCACGCGGCAAGATCCGCCTAGTGGGGGTCTTTCAGAACGCATCCCTCGAGCAGATCCGCGCCGTCCTCGCGACGGTGCGCCTCGATGCCGTACAGCTGCACGGGGACGAGACGCCCGAGGACTGCATGCGCATGCCGCTGCCAGTCTGGAAGGTGTTCTCGGTCTTTTCGGGCTGGGATCCGACCGTGCTGCACAAGTACAAGGGGTTGGCGGTCCGGCTCTTCGACACCCGCCATTCGGGGCAAAGCGGCGGCACCGGCCGGGTCTTCGACTGGTCGCTGCTTCCATCCAACCCGCCGCGGCCGTGGTTCCTGGCCGGTGGACTCACGCCCGAGAACCTCAACGCTGCCGTGTCCACCACCTACCCGGATGGCGTGGATCTCAACAGCGGAGTCGAAAGCGCACCCGGCGTGAAGGACCCAGTCAAGCTGCACCGCGCCATGACGATCCTGGCACGCTGGCGCGAAGGCGCGAGCAACGGCCTATCCAAGACCCCCTCCATCGCATCCGTTCCGTTCGAAGGCGAGGAATGGTCGGCATGGACGGCTTCGGACGACCGCAGCCAGATCGACGAGAACGCCATCGCGGCCTTGGCCGAGGCCCATCCTCGCTTGATCCTGGACTTTCGCAAGTGCGAGGACTGCGCCTCCCGCCTGGGACAGTTCATGCGCCTGCAGATGCAGGCCAAGTCCAAAGGGCAGCGCATCAAATTCCGCTTCAGTGAAGCGACCATATCCGCTCTCATGAGGGTCTCCATGCTCACCGCCTTGGACATCATCGAATGAAACGCCTGCGCGTCCTGACCCTGACCTCCGTCTACCCGCGCGCCGAGGGCGATCCGGAAGTGCCCTGGCTGCGCACGCTGATGGGAGCCATCGCCGCCAAAGGCGCCTTCGTCAAGATCCTGGCCCCGGCCTGGAAGGGACTGCCCGATCACCAGATCGAGGGCCTGGACGTCCTGCGCTTCCGCTACGCCACCAAGGAGCTCGAGATCCTCACCGGTGAGGAAGGGGCCCCGAACAAGATGGCCCGCAAGCCTTGGCTCAAGCTCCTGGCGATCCCCTACATGGTCATGGGCAGCATCAGGTGCATCCGGGAGACCTGGAAGTGGCGGCCGCACGTGCTGTACGCCAACTGGCCCTTTCCGCACACGCTGATGGCGATGCCGGCCTCCTGGCTCTTCAATGTTCCCATCGTTTCCCAGTTCTACGGCGCCGAACTTCTCCTGCGCAAGAAGAGCCCGTGGATCGAGCGCTTCCTGCGCATGGCTGCCCTCAACTCACGCCGCAACCTGGCCAATTCCAGCTACACAGCAGGGCAGGTCCGGGAGATCGAGCCTGTGCAGGTGCAGATCGTGCCGCACGGCGCCTCCTGCCCCGCTCCCATCGATGAACCGCTACCGCCGCCCGAAGGACAGCCCACCATCCTCTTCGTGGGACGCCACGTGGAGCGTAAGGGCATCCGTTTCCTGATCGATGCCATGTCGCACATGACGCTCGAACCGGCACCAAGGCTTGTGATCGCAGGCCACGGCGACCTCACCGAAGAACTGAAGGCTCAGGCCGCAGCTTCACCCGCAGCCGACCGCATCGAATTCCCGGGACGGGTGAGCGCTGAGGAGCTCGACGCCCTGTACAGCCGCTGCCATGTGTTCGTGCTTCCCTCCATCGTGGACTCGCGCGGCGACACCGAAGGCTTGGGAACCGTGCCTCTGGAAGCCTACGAGCACCTGCGCCCGGTGGTAGCTTCCCGCGTGGGCGGAATCCCCGACGTGGTGAAGGACGGAGCCACCGGATACCTGGTGCCCCCGGAGGACCCCAAGGCGCTGGCCGAAGCCATCGAACTCATCCTGCGCGACCCGGAGATGGCCGCCGCCATGGCCCGCCAGGGCCGCAAGATGGCTCGCGAGCACTTCAGTTGGGACCGCATCTCCGACCTGCTGCTGCGGGCCATGACAGATTCTGTCCGCGAGGGGAAGTAGATGGATCGCGTGCACATCATCGACTTTCCCATCGTGCACGAACCTCGCGGCAACCTCTCCTTCATCGAGAGCGAACGCCACATCCCCTTTTCCATCCAGCGGGTGTATTACCTCTATGACGTGCCGGGCGGCGCCACGCGCGGCGGCCATGCCCACCGCACCATCCAGCAGGTGATCATCGCGCTCTCGGGAAGTTTCGACGTGGTGCTGGACGACGGCAAGGAAAAGCGCAAGGTCAGCCTCAACCGTTCCTACCACGGCCTCTTCCTGCCCAACATGATCTGGCGCGAGTTGGAGAACTTCTCGTCGGGTGCCGTCTGCATGGTGCTTGCCTCGGAGTACTACAACGAGGCGGAATACGTCCGGGATTACGAGGAATTCAAGCTCCTGACCCGGGCATGATCGAACTCATCCCTTACCAGGAGTCCTTGCGGCAGGAATGGGATGAGTTGGTCGAACGTTCCCGCAACGGGTTCTTCCAGTTTCGGCGGGCGTTCATGGAATACCACTCCGACCGGTTCCCCGACCGTTCCTACCTCGCCTGCGACAAGGGGCGCTGCGTGGCCGTGCTGCCAGGCCACCTCAATGGCGCGGACGGCTGGGCGACCCACCTGGGCCTGAGCCACGGGGGCTTCGTGCTGGCACCGGAGACCCGACTGACGCAGCTGGAGGAGCTCTTCGGACAGCTCCACGCGAGCCTTCGCGAGCAGGGGATCCGCACGGTCCGCTACAAGGCCATGCCCTGGTGGCTCCAGCGCGAACCCGCCCAGGACGACCTCTACCTGCTGCAGTCGCGATTCCAGGCCCGCCGCCAGGCGGTGTGGCTGAACACCCTGATCTCCCTGGATGCCGACCTCTCCCTTTCCAAGCGGCGCCGCGACGCCCACAAGGCACAAGCGGAAGGTGTTGAGATCGCGGCATCCCAGGACTGGGAAGGCTTCTGGGCGATCCTCGCGCAGCGGCTCTCGGAACGCCACGCCGTGAAGCCGGTGCACTCCAGCGACGAGATCGGGCTGTTGGCTAGCCGTTTTCCCGAGCACATCAAGCTGTGGTGCGTGCTGGAGCACGGAAGCATCCGGGCCGGGATGGTCGGATTCCTGTACGGCGGCACCTTCCACGTCCAGTACTCGGCGACCGACGCCCGCGGCCGGGAACTGCGCGCCCTGGACCTGCTGGCCCTGCACCTCATCGACCGTGCGCGCCCGGGCCACCGCTGGTTCTCGTTCGGAACCTCCTGCGAGGACGGCGGCGCCGTGCTCAACGAAGGGCTGCTCGCCTGGAAGGAAGGCTTCGCGGGACACGGGGCCGTCTACGAGGAATTCGCCTACGACGTGCCGGGAGTCGATCACCATGCCTGAACCCCATTTGCCCTGGCTTCCGCTGGGCGAGATCAACCGGGCCCACCGGGAGGCCTTCCACGCGGCGCTGGACCGGGTGCTGGACAGCGGACGGCTGTTGTTGGGACAGGAACTGTCAGGCTTCGAGACCGCGTTCGCGCACGTCTGCGGCACTGCGCATTTCCTGGGGACGGCGTCCGGGCTCGACGCCCTGGCCATCGCCTTCCTGGCGATGGAGCTTCCCGAGGGGAGCGAGGTGCTGGTGCCGGCTAACTCGTTTGTGGCTTCGGCCCTGGGCATCTCGCGGGCCGGCCTGGTCCCCGTGCCGGTGGACATCGATCCCGCCACGGGCAACCTCGATCCGCAGGAGATCCTGCGCAAGTCCACTCCGAGGACCCGCGCGGTGCTGGCGGTGCACCTGCACGGCATCCCCGCTCCGATGGACAGGATCTGTCAAATAGCGGAGACCGCCGACCTTGCGGTGGTGGAGGACGCGGCCCAGGCCCACGGAGCCGCGCTGCACGGCAGGCCCTGCGGAAGCTTCGGCGCGGCGGCGGCCTTCAGCTTCTATCCCGGCAAGAACCTGGGCGCCCTCTCGGACGCCGGCGGCATCGCCTGCCAGGACGTCGGCCTTGCCGGAAGGATCGCCCTGTGGCGCAACTACGGCTCGCGCGAGAAGTACCGCCACGAGCTGCCCGGCTGGAACTCCCGCCTGTCCGACCTCGACGCCGCCTTCCTGCACGCGAAGCTGGCATCGCTGGCGCAGGAGAATCGTCGCCGCCGGGAGATCGCGGACCGGCTGCGCGAACTGCTGGTCGGTACGTCCGTCCGGCTTCCCGAGGCGCCCCAAGGAGCAGAGCCTTCCTGGCACCTGTTCCCGGTGCTCTCGCCCCGTCGCGACGCCCTTCGCAGCCACCTGGCCCAATGCGGGATCGAGACCCTCATCCACTACCCCGTGCCGATCCACCGCCAGGACTGCTACCCCGAGTTGCACCGCCTGTCGCTTCCCGCCTCGGAAGCGTGGTGCTCGCAAACGCTCTCCCTTCCCGTGCACCCCCTGCTCACCGACGCGCAGGTGGAGCGGATCGCCACGGCCGTCGCGCGCTTCCCGGGGACATGAGGCTGCGCGGAATCCTCACGGGGCCTGTCGGCAACGCCGTCGGCAACCTCCTGCGCATGGCTTGCCTCTTCCTCCTGGGCAGGCTCGTCGCCCAGCGCCTGGGCGGGGACGGGCTCCTGGCCATGGGCCAGTGGCAGAACCTCGTGGGGCTGGGCACGGCATTGGGCGGAAACGCCCTCCAAGCGGGCTTCCAGCAGGGCATGGCAGAGGAGGTCGGGAGGATGCCGCGGCTGGGCTGCGGACTTGCGCTCGGACAGTTCCTGTCACTTCTTTCCTGCGGCGCCCTGGCCCTGGCGGCCGCGACCGGTGCCATCCGCATCCCCGCAGGGGGGAGCATGTTCGTCCTCGTCCTGGCCTGCGCAGGCGGTGCCCTGCACGTCAACCTGCAGGGCACCGCCGCCGGCATCGGCAGGATGGGGCGCCTCAACGCCTGGGTCACGATCTCCGGCCTCGTTCCACTTGCCCTGATCGCATCCGTCGCCAGGGACATCCAGAGCCTTTCCCTCGCGCTGCTGTGCACCCCCGTCCTGCTCGGCCTGGGGGCCTGGTTCGCCCTCCCGCACCCCCGGCCAAGCCTTCCCCAGCGCAGATCCCTGCCCCTGTGGCTTCCGTTCCTTTCCATCGGCGTGCTGCCCGTGCTGGCCGGACAGGTCCTGCAGATCCTGCTGCGGCAGATGGCCATATCCCACGGCGCACCGCAGGCCGCGCTGTGGCAGGGGGCCCAGAGGATCGTGGACACCGCGTTTCCCGTCTGGAGCGCCGCCGCCACCGCCTGGATCCTGCCCCGGATGGCACGCGCACCGGAGCGTCCCGACTGGCTGCGAAGCCTGGGCACCAGCTTGGGAGGAACGCTCCCGCTGGCCCTGCTCCTGGCTCTGGCTGCGCCCTGGGCCTTGCGGCTGGCCCTGGGCCAGGCCTTCCAGGACGCCGCCCCGATCCTGCGCTGGCAGTGCATGACAGAAATTGTCCGGGCCATCGGGCTGCCCATGACCCTTCTGCTGATCGCGCAGGGACGCGCCCGCACCTTCGTCCTCCTGGAGACGGCAAGCCTCTGCCTTCAGTTCGCGCTGGCATGGCTCCTGATCCCGTCCCTGGGCATGGTGGCGCTGCCGGTGGCGGGTCTTCTCGAGAACACCCTCTGCGCGATCGCGTTGTTCGCGATCCTGCGATGGGCGCGACCCGAGGCATGAGCCGCGTCCCCGAGATCGACCTCGCCAAGGGGATCGGGATCGTCCTGGTCGCGCTGGGCCATTCGCCGCTGTGGGAGACCCTGGGACTGCCCTGGGTGAAGGACGTGATCTTCTCCTTCCACATGCCGCTCTTCCTGTTCCTGGCGGGCCTGCACCTGCCCGTGCACAGGAGACTTCCCGAGATCCTGTCCCGCCGGGCCCGGAGCGTCCTGCTGCCGTACGCGCTGGGATGCCTCGCGTTCCTGCTCGACCAGTTCCGCAGCGACCCGTGGCTGGTGCTGGCCGGGCGTCTGCTGTGGGCGGGTGGCCAGAGCCTGGCCTGGCCGTGGTCGCCGCTGTGGTTCCTGCCGCACCTCTTCGCGGCGACGACCCTGGCCGTCCTGGTCGTCAAGGCCTGGGCACGGACGGGGCTTGCCGGCTGGAAATGGCCATGCCTGCTCTTGCTTCTCCTGTACGGCGGCCAAAGGATCCTGGCGTGGGAGACGGCAAGCGATTGGGAATTCTTCGATCGCAGCTTCGGTGTGGTGGGACTTCCCTGGAGCCTCGATCTCATTCCCTTCTCGCTGGTCTTCCTGCTTGCGGGCCACCTGTGGGGACAGGACGCCTTGCTGCAGCTGCGCCGCCCGGCGGTCGGGATCGTCTCCCTGCTTGCCTTCGGGGTGGTGCAATGGCGCTTCGGTTGGACGCTCGACCTGAACTTGCGCACCTACGGGGAGCTGGGCGGATCTACCTTGGCAGCCTTCCTGGGCATCGCCTCCGTGCTTGCCCTGGCTTCGGGCACGGCTGGGCTTCCGGAGGGGATCTCGCGGGGAGTCCAGTCGCTGGGGCGGGCCAGCCTCTGGATCCTGATGGCGCACGTCTGGATCACGTGCCAGGTCTGCAGCCACGGGAAGCCCAAGCCAGCCTGGCTCTTGCAGGCGTTGGCCACGGGCGCCGGGATCCTGCTCCCGCTGGGAGCCTTCCGACTCCAAGAACTCTTCAAGAACCGGCCATCGCGGCAGGGAACCCTTACGGCATGATACCCAAGCTACAGCTCGCCGACCTTCCCATCCGGGACAAGGAAGAGGAGATCATCCGGATCCTGCGCACCCGCCAGGTGCTGGTGCTGGCCGGCGAGACGGGATCGGGCAAGACCACCCAGATCCCCAAGCTCTGCCTGCTGGCCGGCCTGGGAGAGACCGGACGGGTCGCCGTGACCCAACCCCGCCGCGTGGCCGCCATCGCCCTGGCCCGCCGCGTGGCCGAGGAGATGGAGACGACAGGATCGGACGTTGTGGGCCACAAGGTGCGCTTCGACGACCGCACCGGCAAAGGGACCAAGGTGGTCTTCGCCACCGACGGCGCCCTGCTTGCCGAGCTGTCGTCCGATCCGCTGCTGCGGCGCTACTCCTGCATCGTGGTGGACGAGGCGCACGAGCGCAGCCTGAACATCGACTTCCTGCTGGGCGTGCTGCGACAGATCCTGTCCAAACGCAGCGACCTGCGAGTGGTGGTGAGCTCGGCCACCATCGACACCGAACGCTTCTCGCAGGCCTTCCGCGACGCCCAGGGCCCGGCCCCGGTGGTGGTGGTGGAAGGCCGCACCTACCCGGTGGACGTGCTCTACCGCGACGAGCTGGTGGGCGAGGAGGAACGCGACGAGAGCCTGTCGGAGCGCGCCGCCTCGGCCTGCATCGAGATGCTCTCGCTCCAGAACGACGGCGACGTCCTGTGCTTCCTGCCCGGCGAGCGCGAGATCCGCGACACCCAGCGGGAGCTGGAGAAGTCGCGCGACCGGGCGGTGCAGGGCATCGAGATCGTGCCGCTCTTCGGACGGCTTTCGGCGGGCGACCAGGACAAGGTGTTCCATCCCGGTTCGCGGCGCCGCGTGATCCTTTCCACCAACGTGGCCGAGACCTCCGTGACCGTGCCGCGCATCCGCATGGTGGTGGACGCGGGCCTGGTGCGCCTGTCGCGCTACGCCTCGCGCACCCGCACCAAGCGCCTGCAGGTCGAACCGGCCAGCCAGGCCTCGGCCAAGCAGCGCGCCGGCCGCTGCGGACGCCTGGGGCCGGGCATCTGCCTGCGGCTCTTCTCCCGCGAGGACTTCGAGTCGCGCGAGGTGCAGACGGCCCCGGAAGTGCAGCGCAGCGACCTGTCGGAAGTGATCCTGCGCATGCTGGAGCTGGGCCTTGGCGATCCCGAGGCCTTCCCCTTCCTGGACCAGCCCGAACCGGCGGCCTTGCTGGACGGCTGGCGGCTGCTGCAGGAGCTGGGAGCCGTGGACGAGGAGCGCAAACTCACCCCGGCCGGTAAGCAGATGGCCCGCCTGCCGCTGGATCCGCGTTCCTCCTGCATCCTGCTGCGCTCCAAGGAGGAGAAGTGCCTGGCCGACGTGCTGGTGCTGGTGGCGGGTCTTGCCATCCCCGATCCCCGCGAGCGTCCCGAAGGCAAGGAGACCCAGGCGCGCCAGGCCCAGGCGACCTGGGACGACAAGCAAAGCGACTTCTTCACGCTCCTGAACCTGTGGGAGGCCTGCGAGAAGGAGCTTTCCGACCCCAGCGGCAACCGCTTGCGCAAATTCTGTCAAAAGCACTACCTCTCATACATGCGCATGCGCGACTGGCGCGAGTCGGTGCGGCAGCTGCGCGAGATGATCGCCGGGATCGAGGGATTCAAGGGGGCATTGGCATCCCACGGCGACTACGGGCAGGTCCACCGCAGCCTGCTGTCGGGGTTCCTCTCCAACCTCTGCCGCGTGGACGAGGAAGCCACCGCGCGCCTGCAGCGGGGCATGGGCAAGAAGAAGGCCCCCACGCTCTACCGCGCCACGCGCGGGCGCTCGCTCAAGGCCTGGCCCGGATCGATCCTGGCCGGCAATCAGGTGCGCTGGCTGGTGGCCGCCGAGATCGTGGAGACCACCCAGCTGTGGGCCCGCACCTGCGCCGAGATTTCGCCCGAGTGGATCGAGGCCATCGCCGGCGACCTGCTGCGCGCCGAGTACGCCGAACCGCGCTGGGACGAAGGCTCCCAACGCGTGGTCGCCACCCAGAGGCTCTACCTGTGGGGACTGCCGGTGGCATCCGGACGCCTGGTGGCCTACAGCAGGATCGATCCGGTGGTGGCCACCGACATCTTCTGCCGCGAGGCGTTGGTGCTGGGGCAGCTGCGCACCCGCCACGGCTTCCTGGAGCACAACCACGGCCTGCGCGCCCAGGTGGAGGAACTGGAGGAACGGCTGCGCCGACGCACCCTGTTCTGCGGCGAGGACGCCCTGTTCTCCTGGTACCGCAGCCGCGTCCCCGACGGCGTGGGATCAGCCGGGGACCTGGACGGCCTGGTCAAGGCGCGCGGCAACGACCTGTCGCTGCGGCAGGAACTGTCGGACCTGGTCTTCGATCCCGAACTCATCCCCGACGAGCCGTCCTTCCCCTCGCGCTGGAAGGCGGGTCCCCTCGACCTGCCTCTGACCCACCGCTTCGATCCCGAATCGGAACTGGACGGCGTGACGGTTTCCGTCAAATTGGAGGAGCTGGAGCTGATCCCCGACGCGGCCCTGGAATGGTTCGTGCCCGGCCACCTGCCCGATCGGATCGAGGCGCTGCTGCGCAACCTCCCCCGCGAGGTGCGCCAGAAGCTGCCGCCCCCGGCCCAGCTGGCCCGCGAGGCGGCCAAGGCCCTGGCCCCGATGGCGGGAAGGCAGTCGCTTCGGGATGCCCTGCGCAGCTGGGGGCAGACCAGGCAGATGTCCATCCCCACCTCGCTCCTAACCACCGAGGACGGGATGGAAGCCTGGATGCGCTTCCGGATCGAGGTGCTCGACGCCCAGGGGAACGCGCTGGCCAGCGGCCGCGACCTTTCGGCGCTGCGACAGGAACTGTCAAAACGCATCGTGGAGGCCACGCGCGAGCGCCTGGCGAGATCCAGCGACGCGATCCTGCGCACCGATCTCTTCGAGTGGCCCGCCGACCTCGTCCTTCCGACCAAGGAGGAGATCTCCTCCCGCGCCGGTGGCATCCCCTTGACCGTATTCCCCGGGCTTGCCACCGGCGACCGCGGCGCCGTCGCGCGCCGCTTCCCCACCGCCCAGGAGGCGTGGCTTTCCCATCGCGACGGGGTTCGACAGATCCTGTCGCACACCATGGTGACCCGCGACAAGACCTTCGCGTGGCTCCCTCGCGACGTACGTCTGCCGCAGGACCTGCTGTTGGAACTCGCCCGCTGGACCAAGGCCCGCGACTTCGAGGACGCCTTGCTGGCCTGCGGCCAGGACTGGTGCTTCGAGGCCCACCTGTCGCTTCCCGAGGTGCGCAACCCGGCCCAGTTCCAGGCGGCCCTGGACGCAAGTGCCCAGCGGGTGCGCCAGCTGCGCGCCCAGGCCGAGCCCTTCGTGCGCGAGCTGCTCGCGGCCCGCAAGGAGTTCGAGGAGGAGGCCAAGAAGGCGCCTCGTCTGGCGGTGCTAGCCGACAAGATCCGCGAGCGCCTGTGGAGCGTGGACTTCCCGCGCCAGGCCTACTGGAGCGGGATGATGCACGCGCCGCGCTGGTGGAAGGCCGCCGCCCGGCGCATCAAGTCGGCCAACGAGAACCCCGCCCGCGACCAGGCCCGCGTGCAGGATTTTGCCCCCTGCGTGAAGGCCGTGGAGGCGCTGAGCTCGGGACACGTCCCGCCGCGCATCCCCGGCGAGGTCGCCGATCCGGACTGGCGCGAGAAGCTGGGAGCCGCCAACTTCCTGCTGGAGGAGCTGCGCGTGCAGATCTGGGCCCAGGAACTGGGCACGGCCGTCCCCGCCAGCCTCAAGCGGGTCAAGGAACAGCTGTCGGGACTGGGGATCGAGGTGCGCTAGGCCTCCCCCCGACCGTCGCCCTGCAGGGCCAAGACCCCGCAGGCCGCCCTTCGATACGGCAGCGAAGCTGCCTCCTCGGGGACCGGCCGAGGAGGCTTGGCGAGCCCATGACAGGAACTGTCGAAATCACGACATGGGCGAACAGGGCGGGAACGGGGCCAGATCCGGTCGATGCTGCGCTTGCCGTTCAAAGGTCAACGCTCAGTTGCCCAAGCACCTGCCACTGGTCAAGCATTCCCATGTCGTGCCGGATGCCAAGGATCACCGTCCGGTCTCCGAAGCGCTGGCACCAGCCTAACGCAAAGGATCCCAGGAGAGGGCGAAGGCGTGCAGGAACGTCTCCCGTGCGAAGGGTATCGATGCTGATGATGTATGGGTCGGATGCCGCGAGACCGCTGGTGTTCCACAGCGTATCGATCTCGTAGGAGCTTCGTCCAGGCCATCTGGCCAACGTGAACTCCGGCATGAGCTGCCCCATGAACCATGGCCCGCTTCCTGACGGGACCATGCCCAGAGTAAGGCGCAGGAAGGAGCTTGTCTGGAAGGTTTCCGTGCTGAAGCTCGTGTCGCTTGAGCTGGAATAGAATCCGGTGATCTCGTTCCTGCGCGACACGGTCCGGATCGTAGCCAAGCCGATCCTGGCAGAATTCCAGGAAAATCCCAGGTCGCCATCGGCAAACAGCAGCATGGCTGAACGGCCCCTCTCCATGATCCCGATCCCGATCCATGCCGAGGGGGAGCGTGACAACTGCGCACCGCCACCCGCACGGAACAGCCCCGAGGTCGCGTAGTCCAGCTGCAGCGTTCCCTGGATCGGCGAGGTCCGCCATCTCGCCGTCTCCTTGGCCCCGTCCATGCGTTCGTCGAAGGAAGAACCGTTGAAGTTGAGCGAATGCAACGAGACGTAGCTCCTGGAGTCCAGAGGTGCCCCCAGCAGCCCGGTGACGATCCAACCGGAGCGGGCACTGTCGGGGCGTGCCACCGGCACCGTGCCCCATGGCGGATCCACGTCCAGATCCAGGGAGACCACCTGATGGGCGACCTCCAGGCGTGACGCCGACGTCGCAGTGGCGCAGCCCGAGAGCCCTACGGCAGCACCAACGAGCACCACGACAGATCTTGTAAAAACCTTCACACGGCCTCCAGCAGCTCCATCAGTTTCTCGGGAGGACGGCGCGGGCGTCCGGCGCGGTCCATGCAGACGTGGACGGTCCAGCCGACGGCAAGCAGGAGGCCCTCGGGGCCGCCCCGGCGGGTCTCGTAGTCGAAGCGCAAACGCAGGCCATCGACATCGCTGGGCACCGAACGGATCCACAGCTCGTCGCCGTAGCGGGCTGGCTTGCGGTAGTCGCAATGGGCCTGCAGCACGGGGATGCCGCAGCCTTCCTCCTCCAGCTGGTGGTACGGCAGCCCGTTGGCAGCCAGCCATTCGGTGCGGGCCACCTCGTAGTACACGAAGTGGTTGGCGTAATAGACGAACCGCATGGCGTCGGTCTCGGCAAAGCGGACCCGGATCAGGGTCTCCTGTGGGACGGCCATCATTCCTCCTGTTCCAGTAGGTTCCTGGAAATGCCCATGTCCTTGAGTTTCTGCTGCAGGCTCTGACGGTGCATGTCCAGAACCAGTGCGGTGCGGGACACGTTGCCTTCGCACTCCTCGAACTTGGCCCGGACGAAGGCCCGCTCGAAGATGTCCAGGAACTGCGTCTTGGCCTCGCGGAACGAGAGTGCAAGCGGGATCCCGGGCAGGCAGAGCGTCCCGTCGGGTCCCGGATCGGCCACGGGATCCCTGGACATTGCGGGCTCCGGGACCGCGCTTGGCGGCAGAGGCAGCATCAGGTGCTCCGGGCCGATCTCGCCACCCCGGCACAGGATCGAGGCGCGCTCCATCACGTTGCGCAGCTCGCGCACGTTGCCGGGCCAGCCGTACCGCAGCAAGGCGGACTCGGCCTTCGGAGACAAAGACAATTTTTGTCCGGAAGCCAACTTTCCCAGGAGCGAGGCGGCGATGACCAGGATGTCACGGCCACGCTCGCGCAACGGGGAGAGGCGAAGGGACAGCACGTCCAGGCGGAAGAACAGGTCTTCCCGGAAGCGTCCTTCGGAAACCATCTGGCGCAGGTCGCGGTGGGTGGCGGCCAGCACGCGGATGTCCACCGGAATGGAGCGGGAGCCTCCCAACGGCTCCACCACACGTTCCTCCAGCACCCGCAGCAGCCGTACCTGCGCCTCCATCGGCATGTCGCCGATCTCGTCCAGGAAGATGGTTCCGCCGTCGGCCTGGCGGATCCTGCCTTCACGTTCCGTCACGGCGCCCGTGAAGGCCCCTTTTTCGTGTCCGAAGAGTTCCGACTCCACAAGGCTCGCCGGAAGGGCAGCGCAATTGACCGCCACGAACGGCCCCTCGCGCCCGGAGGCCTCGTGCAGGGCCCGCGCCACCACCTCCTTGCCGGTGCCCGACTCGCCCAAGATCAAGACGTTGGCCGGGGATGGCCCCACGAGCGAGATCTGCTCGCGCAGCAGCTTCATGCTGCTCGAATTCCCCACCAGGCCCTTAGGGCGCAATTGCGCCATCTCGTCACGCAGGCGACGGTTCTCGCGGGTTGCTCGAAAGTGCTTTCCTGCTCGTTCCAACGTCAGGACCAGCTCCTCAGGGCCTGCAGGCTTGACCAGGTAGTCCCAAGCTCCGTTCTTGATCGCCTCAACCGCGATGCGCTCGCTACCCTGGGCCGTGAACAGCACCACCGGCGGGGCGAAGGGACGCTCCTTCAAGGCAGCCAACACCCCGAGACCGTCCAACCCGCTACCCAACTGATAATCCAGCAGGATCGCATCCGCCTTCGAGAGGTCCAGGCAGACCAGGCACGCCTCGCCGGAGTCGGCTTCCACCACCTCGTGCCCCGCCGATTCCAGGAGGCGTCGCGCCCCGTAACGGGCGGCAGCCTCGTCGTCCACCAGCAATACGCGCATCAACCGTTCCTCCAGAGCATGCGAAAGACAGTTCGCCCGCCTTCCGAAGCGTATTCAAGCTCGCCGCCGTGGTCCCGCAACCGCTGGCGCGAGATCCACAGCCCCAGCCCCGTGCCGGTGCGGCTCTCCAGCGGCCGGAACATCCGGAGCCTGGCATCTCCTGGCACCTCGCCGGGATTTTCCACCTCCACCCGGACCGGGTCGGGAAGCACCCGGACCTCCACGTCCCCGCAGGAGTGTTCCAGGGCGTTGAGCACCAGGTTGAGCAGGCTCGCCTTGAAATCGCTCTCGGGGATGGGTAAAGACAGTTTCTGTCCGGACAACTGCAGGCGCAGTGGGCGGTCGCGCTGCCGTGCCTCCAGCTGAAGCAGCCCGCACACGGCCTCCACCGTGGCCTCCACGTCCTCGGTAGTGCCCCGCTCGCGCGCGAACAGCAGCATGCGCCGCACCGTCCCGTCCAACCGCTCCACTTCACCGCCGACCACCTCCAGATCCCGGGCCAGCGTCGTCCCATCCAAGGCGTCGCGCCGCGCCGCCGCCACGATGTTGCGGATGGCGGAAAGGGGATTCTTGATCTCGTGGGCCAGCGAGGCCGACAGGAGCCCCAGCACAGCCAAGCGCTCGCTCTCGCTGCGGGCCCGCTCGACCTCGAGGCGGTGCACGACAAACTGCCGGGCCTCCAGTCCCTGGATCAAGGCTCCCTGCAGGGCTCTCAAGCGGACCTTCAGTCCCATCGGATAGCCCTTGGTGCCTCGCCCCATGCCCAGGGCAAGAACAGCGACAAGGGAGGGCCGGCGGACAGAATCTGTCACCGGCAACAGCAGCTGCGCCCCAAGTTCCTCCATGGCCTGGTACTCGTGACGACGCGTGAGGTCGGAAAGCGCAACCAGCGGCGGAAAGGTCTGCCGCCCCCCGATGGCGAGGCACTCCGTGAGCGCGGCCAGACGCGCATCGTCGCCCGCCAGCAGCTGCACCTCGCATCCCAGCAGCCGCGCCAACGCCCGTGCCGCGAACCGCAGGTAGCGCTGCTCGGGCAACTTATTTTCCAGTAGCTTCGCCTCGAGCCGCACCAGCGCCTCGCGCTCCCGCTCCATCCCGAAGTTGAACGCCCGCGAGACGGAATCCCGAAACGGCTGCCAGACAGGCAACAAAGCGCCCAGGAACGCCCACAGGATGGCGATCACCGAAAGGGCCCTGTCGCCCGGACTCATGGGAAAGGCGATCTTCACCCCCAGCCACACCGGGAACAGCCACGCAGCCAGGCCGATGCGCAGGAAGGTGGAACGCGTGACCTCGATGGTGACCGAGCGCAATCGCCAGGCCGCCAGCAGAATCGCAAGCGGCGGAAGCAGGTGCGCTAGATCCATGGGCAGCACCCACGCATAAAGCCTCGGGATCCAAGGCCCCTGCGCCAATTTGACAACTAGGGAGACCAGCAGGAGCAATCCGGAAATGGGCAGGATCCACCTCAAGGCGCGCAGGACCTTCCAGGCCGTCGGAGGCAGTTCCCGCTCCACTCGCCGCAACAGCAAAAGGCCAAGGAACTGGTACGACAGATCGCCTGCCAGGAACGCCACCACGATGGAGTCGATGGCCTGCAGGAAGCTCACATCGGGGCGCAGAACCAGAAGCAGGCTCCCGATCCCCACGATCCCAAGCGGGACGGGATAGAGGACCCATCCGGGAATCCGCGAGCGGGTGAGCCGCAGGAGACCGTGCGCGAAGAAGCCCATCTGCAGGCAAAGCAGCCATCCCTTCGCCACATTCAGGGCCATGCGTAAGGGGATGTTTCCGTTGAGCTCCATCAGGTCGAGGTTCAGCGTCAGGAAGGTGAGCGTGAACCAGGTCGACCACGCCGTGGCCCAGGCGGAAAGCGGCCCGTTGAACCACGACACCGGCACGCGGCGGTTCTGGGCCAGCACCAGCGTGCCACTGGCCAGCGCCCCGGCGGCCACCAGCAGCAGCTCGACGATTTCTACGGCATTGAGCATCGGGAACGGGATCTCCTGTCACCGACAATGAAAGAAAAAAGCCTGCCGGAACGGTAGTTCCGACAGGCTCGAACTCAGTTGCACAAGGAGATCCTAGAAGGCGGCGCCCAGCTCGATCCCGCTGTGCAGGAAGCTGCCGAAGCGCCAGCCGTCCTCGTAGTAGCCCTTGCCTTCACTCTTGTAGGCGTCCTGGTTAGTCACGGCCTTGGCGTATTCCTTGGAGTTGTCGACGGCCTTGCCATCCCCCAAGTGTCCGCCGGTGTACTTCACCGAGTAGTAGCCCACGGTGTAGCCCAGTTGCAGGTTGACGAACCACTTCTTGTCGAAGAGGAAGCTGTAGCCCACCACCGGAGTGATCTGCGGGCCCATGATGTCCACCTTGGCGTTGCCGTCGTAGTTGTTCTTGCCGGTGAGAGGATCGGTGCCTCCCGGATTGCCCACCCCGAACTTGGCACCGCTGCTCTTGAAGAACTCGGCAGCCACCTGGAAGTAGGTCTCGGAGGCGATGCCCGAGTAGTAGCGGAAGAAGCCGCCTCCAGCGAAGGCCTGGAAGGCGTTGTCGTCGCCGATGGCGACCGGGTAGATGCTCACGATGGGGCCGAAGGCGAAGGTGCCCTGCGGGCCGTTGACGTGCTCGTAGCGCAGCGTGAGCATGTCAATACCTGGAATGCCGTCGAACTGCGGCTGGGGGCCCTTGCGGATGTCGTCGGAATTGATACCGCCCAGGAGCTTCAACGGGGAGACTGCGATGCGGTCGTGCTTGTACTCGTAGTCGCCGGTGGGATAGTCGTCGTACTGGTACATGGCCGAAGCCACGCCGCAGAGCATCAGCAGAGAAATGGCAATCTTGCGCATAGGGTCCTTCCTAGGGTTCGTTCACGTTTGAAATTAGGTGTCTCGATCGGATTCCGCAATGCAAACCGCACAGGATCGCGCAGGTTGTGCTCTCCGTCACACCCACGCGACGCCCTTCACCTGGACCAGCGCAGCTGATCCAGACCGTTCCTCATCTCGGCCAGCATCTCGGTCACGGCGCGTTCCATGCCCACCAGCACCGCGCGTCCCACCAGGCTGTGCCCGATGTTGAGTTCCTCGATCCCCTCGATGCTCGAGACGTAGGCAACGTTCTGGTAGTCCAGCCCGTGACCGGCGTTCACCCGCATGCCGTAGCGCCGCCCCAAGGCGGTGGCGTCCACCAGGCGGGAACGCTCGGCGATCCAGGCCGAATCGCCCATGCCGGAATGGAAGGCACGGGAAAAGTGACCGGTGTGCAACTCGATCATGTCCGCGCCGACCTTCTGGCTGGCCCGCACCTGCGAAGCTTCCGGGTCGATGAACATGCTCACGTGGATATGCTGGGCACGCAGCTGGGCCACCGCCTGTTCCAGGATCTTCTCGTTGGCGATCACGTCCAGGCCGCCTTCGGTGGTCAGTTCCTGGCGGCGCTCGGGCACCAGCGTGACCATGTCGGGCAGGAGCTCCAGGGCGAACTGGACCATCTCCGGGGCCGGGGCCATCTCCAGGTTCAGGCGGGTGGTGACCGTCTGGCGCAGGATGCGCAGGTCGCGCTCCTGCATGTGGCGGCGGTCCTCTCGCAGGTGCGCGGTGATGCCGTGGGCACCGGCCAGCTCCGCCAGCAACGCACCGGCCACGGGATCGGGGTTGCGCTCCTTGCGGGCCTCGCGCAGGGTGGCGATGTGGTCGACATTGACTCCGAGCTTGATCATCAGTTTTCCTTCCGAGACGAATCGGGCTGGACCGGGGGACGCAAGGTGATGCCCTCCGGTTCCAAGAGCGGCACTCGACGGCGGACCAGTTCGAGCGTATTGGTGTCCAGTGGCAAGCTGCACAGTGCGCTGCCCGACCGAAGAGCTGCCTGGATGGCATCCTCAAGCGTGGCCTTGGCAGTGGCAGCGCGCGTGACGGGGTGCGGCAGCACCGACACGCCGATGGCCCGGGCAGTGGAGTCCAGGCGCGAATTGCTAGTCATGCTGGCGTCCAGGAACCACCAACCATTGGACTTGCCTTGGGCCACCACTCGCGAGGCCAGCAAGGGATCCTGCGCCCCGCGTTCGCCGTCCAGGACCACCAGACCTTCCACGAAGGGCCGATCCTCGACGCGCACGCCCAGGCGTTTTTCCACGTCCTTGGCAGTGTGGTGCAGCAGGATGCGCGTCTTCTGCTGCAACACCAGAGGACGCCGCTCGGTCTCCAGCCGGGTCAGCACCGCCAGGTGCAGTCCGGCCGCTTTCACGATGGCGTGCAGACGCTCCTCGGCCATGGCTTCGGGTGGCAGCGCGAGGATGACGTTGGCGGGAAGCTTCTCCAGCCGCCCCAGCACCGGAGCCGTCAGGGAATCCGCCCACAGCACCACCCGCAACGCATTGGCCCCCGGCAAGGGCTTGTCGCCGATCCGGGCGCGGACCACGGCGCGGACGCTGCCGCCCTTGGAGATGCGGCCCAGCCAGGCGTATTTGGTACCCGGCTTCTCGCTGGACTCCGAAAGCGCATAGCCTTCCTGCTCCATCGCGGTCTTCAGTTCCCAGACCTGTTCCACCAGCGGGCGCCCGGTGCGGAACTCGAAGGAGCACAGGCCGATCTTCTCGCCGTTGTTCTTCACCGAGCGCACGTCGCTCTGGGCCGACTGCAAGAACGCGCCCACGCGCTTGCACACCGCGTCCACCGAGGTGTCGATGGAAACCTCCTCCAGCGTGCTGTCGCCTTCGAAGAGCCCCGAATCCACCTGCACGGCCTTCTGAGGGTGGAGCGCATCCTGGAAGGAGGGCCAACTTTCGGGCACGAGAGAGACCGCTTCCTTCAGGATGAGGAAGAGGATTCCTGCCAGCGGCAGACACCACCAATAACGAAGGGCCTTCACTTGTGCCCGCAAGATACCATTTTGCAAGGATGTCTCGTAAGATTCGCTTGATGATCGGTGGAGCCACGGCTTCGGGAAAGACGCCCACGGCCATCGCCGTGGCACGCAAACTGGGCCTGGAAATCCTCAATTGCGACAGCGGACAGATCCGCCGGGGCTTGGCGGTGGGCAACGCCGCCCCCACGCCCCAGGAGATCGAGGCGGTCCCCCACCACATGCTGGGCTGCGTGCCCCTGGAAGAACCGTACTCGGTGGCCCAGTTCCTGGAGGCTGTCCAGGTCGTGCTGGAGACCCCTGGCCCCGACCTGCTGGCCGTGGGCGGCACCGGACAGTACCTGTCGGGCCTGTGGCGCGGCATCGACCCGGTCCCGGCGCCCGATCCCAAGCTGCGCGCCCAAGCCGAAGCGCTGTGGATGAGCCTAGGACCGGCCGGGTGCCTGGCCGAGCTCGCCCGACTCGGCGCCGAGCCTCCCCGGGACGCGTCCAACCCCCAACGCATGTCGCGTTCGCTCGAGCGGGCCTGGTGCCTGGAGCGGGGCGACGCCCAGAAGGGACACCCTCCCGTGTGCCCGGAGGCCCCGGTCTTCGCCATCGGCTGGCCGCGCGAGGATCTCCACCGGCGCATCCACGAGCGGTTGGAGCGGATGCTCCCGCCCTGGCGCGAGGAGATCCGCAGGCTCAAGGCCCAAGGCGTGTCCCTGAACGCACCCGGACTTCAGGCCATCGGCTACAAGGAGCTCTGGCAGGCGCCGGAAGGGCCGTTGTCGCGCTTCGTGATCGCCGACATAGCCGCTGCCACCCGCCAGTACGCCAAGCGCCAGGAGACCTGGATGCGCACCCAATTGCCGTCCCGATGGATCGCCGCCAGCGACACCGCCGAACGTACGGCCCAAGCCGTCCTGGATGCGCTGGGATGAAGAAGGCCTCGGCGCCGCGCCCCTGGAAGGCCGATGCCCGCATCGACCTGCACGGCTTCACAGCAAGCGACGCGGAAGCGGCCTTGGTGAAGTTCCTGGACCAGAACTTCCTGCAGCGGCGCCAGCGGGTGCTGGTCATTTCGGGGGCCAAGCTGCTGCTGGGCGTGGTGCACCGGGTGCTGGATGCCCACCCCCTGGTGGAGCAGCACAGTCCCGACAACCCCGGCGCCACGCGCGTGTGGCTGGGCGCCCCCCAGCACCGCTTCGCGCGAGCGCACCACTAGCGCAAAATTCAGGACGCCTGATCGTCTCCGAAACGCACGTGCCGCACCTCCTGGGGAGCTTCCTCGGGCTCTTCGGGAACGATGAACCAGGCCGCCAGGTAGGCGATGCCGCCGACGAAGATGCCGGTCATCAAGGTCACGACCACCATCAAGAGGCGCACCACGGTCGGATCCAACTGAAAGTGGTTGGCCAGTCCGGCACAGAAGCCGGAGACCTTGCGATCGGTTCGCGAGCGGTAGAGACGCTTCATGGCTGTGTTCCTTGGTTGGTCATTTTTCGGTCGCCGTCCAGATCCCGTCCCAGGCGGACGGGGGATTTTCCAGAAAATGCTCGCATCGGGCCGCAAAAACCAGGCTCGGACTGGTCTTCACGCCCGCCTGCCCGTACCAAGGCTCCATTGCCTGGCACTCCCGGAAGGCCGACAAGGCGGCGGCGAAGTCCCCCTGCAGGTAGAGTTTCCTGGCCCGGGACCACGAGCCCACCAGGGAAAGCCGCTCGGGCGAGGCTTCCTGCCGCAGGCACAGCACCTCGCTCACGGCCACCGGCTCGGACTTGCCCACCACCCGCACCAGGTCCAACTCGCGGGTCAGGAACTCCTCCCCGCCCTGCCGCACCGTCTCCTCGGCCGCCAGGATGTAGACGCCGTAGTGCTTGGATCCCGACTCCAGGCGGGCCGCCAGGTTCACCGTGTCGCCCATCATGGTGTACTGCATGCGGTTGTGCGTCCCCATGTTCCCGATGACCGCCGCACCGGTGTTGAGACCGATGCGCATGCGCATGCCGTGCACCAGCGTCGGCCAACGTTCCCCCTCCGTCACCCACTTGGCCCGCAGTTGCGCTAGCTTCTTCTGCATCTGCAAGGCAGTGCGCATGGCGCAGGCGGCGTGGTCGGGCCGTTCCTGGGGCGCTCCCCAAAAAGTCACGATGGCATCGCCGATGTACTTATCGAAGGTCCCTTGGTTGGCCAGCAGGATGTCGGTCATGGCGCCCAGGTACTCGTTCAGGAGCGACACCAGCTGTTCCGGAGGCAAGAGCTCCGAGAAGCTCGAGAAGCCTTGGATGTCGGTGAAGAAGGGCGTCACCTGGTACTCGCGCCCGCCCAGCACGGGAAGCTCCCCGCGCTCGGCCATGTCGTCGATCACCTCCGGAGAGAGGTAGGTCTTGAAGGCCGCATTGAGGAACCGTTTTTCCTTCTCCTCCAGGAACCAGCGCACCGTGAGCATGGCAAGGAAGGCCGCCACCCCCGACAGGAAGGGCAGCTGGATCTCGGTCCAGATCCCGGCATCGAAGGCCCACAGGCTTGCGGCGAACCAGCCCAACAGCAGAAGGGCCGTGCCCGCCAGCGCCCACACCGGCGACAGGACCGCAGTCAGGAGCGCCGCAAGCAAGGCCATGGCCAGGAGCACCAGCGACGTCTGCCAGCGCCGCATCTCGTGCAGGTAGTCCCCCGAGACGATGTCCTGCAGCGCCGTGGCCTGCAGGCTCACGCCGGGATAGCGGTCCTGCAGGGGGATGGGCACGAAGTCGAAGAGGGCCGTGGCGGAGCTTCCGATGACGAAGGCGCGCCCAGGCACCAGAGCCTCGTCGAGCTTGCCTTCCAGCACGTCCACGAAGCTCACGTGGCGGATCCAGCTCTGGTTCGCAGCCTTGCCGTCGGTGTTCTCGGGGGCCTGGAAATGCAGCAGCATGTTGCCCGCCGCGTCCACCGGGATCCGGATGGGCTCTCCCAGCCCGATCGTGTCGCCCTGCCTCAGGGAGGCCAGTCGCTGCGGGGAGAGGCGGAGCAGGTCCGTCAGGGAGCTGCCGCGCAGCGCCAACAGCGAGGTGGTGGCTCGGCCGCGCACGCGGTCCCACCAGACCTCGATCCAGTTGGAGAGGTTCGCGCGACGCCCCGGCGCCAGCGACTCGAGCCCCTGCGGGAGCTCCGCGAGCAGTCCCAGGAGCAGGATGTCCCGGTCGCGCCGGCTCACCGTAACGCGGGAGAGTTCCTTGCCTCCCGGCGCGTCGAAGCTGGCAAGCGTGAGCGAGCCGTCGGGAGAGGTCTGGACCAGCACCCGGTCGGAAAGCGCGGCCGGGGAATTCGACGGGATCTGTCCCAGCCAAGCCGTGTCGCCGGCGTTGGCAAGCAGGGCGCGGGTGGTCGCGTCGTCCAGCGTGTCGGGATAGGCCAGGCGCGTCACGAAGGAGCCGTCCAGTCGCCGTTCCACCGACACCGTGCGGGTGAAGGACCCGACACCCTTGCGCACCTTCATGAGCGAGTCGATGGCCTTCCGGTTGGCCATCAGATCCTCCACCATGGCCCCGGTCAGGCCGGGAGCCGAGGTGTGGAGCCCCGCGCCGTCCTTCCAGATCCGCAGCGGCACGCCCAGGTCCATGCTTTGCCCCGGACGGTAGCGGATCTCCTCGGGCCTGCGGCCCAGCAGCTTCAGGGCCGCCTGCAGGGCGATCACCGGGTAGGCGCGCGGCACGGCGCTGCCTTCGGGAGCCAGGGTCGGCTCCACGAAGCTCGTGTCGGGGAAGCGGCGCAGCAGCGCCAGTCGGCGGTAGCGACCGTCGGGATCGCAGGCCACGTTGACCAGTCCCACCGTGGTGCGCGGTCCGACCATGCCCGGGAAAATGCCGTCCAGCACGTTGTTGCCCGGCATGGCCGCCAACTGGTCGGGCGGGAGGGCCAGCCCCATCGAGATCGACGACTGCCAGTTCCTGCGCGCCCGGGGAATCCAGTCGGAGGGGTTGGCGTACTTGAGGTTGTCTTCCAGCTGCGCCGCCAGCACGCAGGAAGGACTGGCCGCCACCGCTTCCGCCAGCGCCTGGGTGTGGTCGAAGGCCTTGCGGATGCGCCTCTGCGTAATCGGATCGCCGGCGATGTCCATCCCCAGCCGCGACAGCGTGGCCTCGAACTCGCCCGCCTGGGCCTTGCCCGAATCCCCCGACTTGAAGAACACGTCGAAGGTGAGCACACCGGCCCCGAGGGTCGACAGCCGTTCCAGCACCTTGGCGTGGTGCCTACGGTAGTTCTCCCCGTAGAAGCCCAGCTTCGAGAGGGTCCGCTCGTCGATGTCGACCACCGCCACGGGACTGCCGGGATCTTCCGGACCGGGACGCTTCAGGAACCACCAGAGCTTGTGGCGCAGGTCGGTGAAACCGCCTTCCACGCTGGAAAGCACCTTGGTGGCCACCGGCCGCATGGCCAGGTCCATGAAGAGCCAGGAACCCAGGCCGCAAGCCACGGCAAAGAAAAGGCGCTTCTGGGTCTTTGGGGATCGTTGCTTGGCCATGTTGCGCCCTCACTTCAGGGCCAAGAGCTCCGGATGATCGGGGAAACGCTCCAACGCCGCCGCTAGGTACTGAGGTGTCGCCGCATCCCGTGCCGCCCGCAGGGACTTCACCAGTCCCACCCAGTTCAAGGCATCGCCCTCATCCATCTCGATGCACCAGGCGTAGAGTTCCATGGCCCGCTCGGCCAGACCGTGCGCCAGGTACAGGTCGGGGAGCGAACGGCGTGGGTGCTTGGAGCCTTCCAGAAAGTCCTTGAGCAGCCGCAGGATCGCCACCGCCAGGCGCTCGTGCCGGGCGCGCCAGTAGTTGGCCAGCCACGAGAGCGATTCCATGGTGGCCTCGGTCGCGTCGATGGGCAGGAGCGTCGGGCGCATCACCGGATCGTAGGCCTTCTCCCACAGTTCGAGGCCAGCCTCGTCGCCCTTGGTCTTGGTGGTGAGCTTGGCCGCCAGCACGATCTGGGACGGGTGCCATTCCACCAGGCTCTCAGAAGCGTGCTGATGGAGCGCCTCCAGGGCTGCCGCGGCCCCGCGCTGCGGCTCGACGGCAAGCGCCAGATAGGCCGGTACGACGGTGCGCAGGTGCTGGTTGGGATCGCCCTTGCCCAAGAGCTCCAGGCACTTGAGGAAGCCTTCCTCGGCCTTTTCCTGGTTGCCCTGGGTGTTCTCGGCCGCCGCCAGCTGGTACCACTTGATGGCGTCGTGGGCGTCGGCCTCCAGTGCCTTCTTCAGGATCTCGCGGTTGCGGATCTGCTTGCCCTTGAGCACCTCGGGCGAGGTGTAGCCGGTGTGCAGCACCAGGATGTCAGTGTACTCGATGGGGACGCCAGCCGCAGTGAGGGCCGGGTACATCTGCTCGTGCACCGGGCTCACGAAACGCAGCCGCGGATGGTTGGGGAACATGCGCAGCTGGGAGAAGAAGCTCCCGCCGTGATGCACTTCCATGCTGTTCTTCACCAGGAACCCGTAGGCCTTGGCCGGGCGCTGCTTCGAGAGCTCGACGATGCGGGGGATCGATTCCGGGGGCACCTTGTCGTCGGCGTCAAACCACACGATCCATCGGCCGGTGGCGTTGTCGATGCTCACGTTGCGGGCCGCCGCGAAGTCGCTGCGCCATTCCCAGTGCACCACCTTGGCGCCGGCCTCCTTGCACAGCTCCACCGTGCGGTCGGTGGAACCGGTGTCCACCACGACCAGCTCGCAGGGCAGGTCCTTGATGGAGGCGAAGAGCGTCGGCAGGTGGCTCTCCTCGTTCTTGACGATCATGCAGACGGAAAGATCGGGAGTGGCCATCAGAATCTCCAGCCCCACTCGAAGTAGGCGCCGATGTCGAAGACCTGCAGCTCGGAAGGCAGGCGCAGGGCGGCCGTCGCCCCCAGCTCCGCCGACAGCCCCTGGAAGCCCTCGGGTTCGTACCGGATCGCGCTCCGGCCTTCCGCACCGACGTAGATGGCGCTCTCGCGGCGCCAGCCGTTGCGGGTGGTGGAATCGCTGTACCGCTCGTTGCCGAAGATCCCGCCCACCGCGTTGCTCACGACGAACTGGGACGTATTGGCCCCCAAGCGGCGCTGCCAGCCCAGGCCCGCCGCCACCTCGCCCACCCAGGTGGAGCCGTACTTGGCCGCGTCGGCCTGCACGTCGCGGAACCGCAGGGCAGCCCAGTACTCCGTATTCCAGTCCTCCTCGGGCTCGTGATAGCTCACGGCCCGCAGCGAGAAGCCGTAGCCGGCCACCCCGTAGGCGGCACCGGCGTGCACCAGCGTGCGCAGGGCCGATGTCGTGGACTCCCCGGTGCGCTTGAGGGCATCGGTCCAGGGATCAGGAACCGGACCCGGCTCGGAAAAGCTCGCAAGCGGCGTGGCGTGGCGCCAGTCCTGTTCCAGGAAGGCAAGCATCGCCTTGCGCAAGGAAAGCCGCAAGAGCTCCACTTGATTCTCCGGGGTGTTCGGGCCTTCGCGGTCGGCACCAGCCTCCAGCTCGGCGATCTTGCCATGCCAGTTGCTGGCCGCCGCCAGGATGCGCAGGCGCACCCGCGCCTTCACCGCCGCCGGATTGCCGGTGGGGATGCTCCAGGTCTCGAAGGAGAGAATCTCCACCCGGATGGGCAGGACCGCACCGGCACTGGTGTCCTTGGGAAGCCGCTCGACCAGGTTCTCCAGGGAATCGGCAGCCGCCGAGTCCTGCGCCGCAAGCTTGGCGGACGGGACGGAGGCGCCGCTGTCCAAGGGCACCTTTTTGACAGAATCTGTACCAGCAAGTGCAGCAGAATCGGAGCGGACCGCCACGACCTTGGGCAAGGTCTTGGGAAACCAACGACGCAGTTGGTTCTTCACCGACAGGTCGACCGGATCGCTGGCCCACAGCCACACGCGCTCCTGGAACACCCCGACGCTGCTGGAACCCAGCAGGCGGGGATTCTGTTTGCCCAGTCGACGCAGGTCGGTCACGCCCAGCACGCGGATCGTGCCCGGAGCCAGCAGGAGGGAATCCTCCTGGTAGAGCTTGACGGAATACACGGGAGCATTGGCGGCCTGCAGGGAGCAGGCGGCCAGCAGGAAAAAGATGAAACCTCTCATGGCATCAAATTAGGCTATTCTCACGCGCCGCGCATCCGTTTGTGCAGGAATCCCGGCCGGTTGTTGCAACGCCGTTTCGCTGCCGTTGCCGTGGCGTTGTCGCGTCCTCCTGTCCCTTTGCGCAGGGGTCTCCCGCGCATAGCTTGCGAAGGAATGCTCGAAGCCTTACTCACACGAGTCCTGCGCTGGACCGGCAAGGAACACCTCGCCCCCTTCGTGAACGGACTCCTCCATCTCGGCCGCCCCGCCACCGTCCTCTTTCCCCGCGAACTGCTCGAACAGGGCGCCGCCATCGCCCTTTCCGGCCTGTCCAACACCATGGCCATCCAGAGCAACCACCAGTGGGTGTGGCCGCTGTGGGTGGAGCGACAGATCGATCCCGACGCCCCCGAATTCATCCCCACCGGGCTCAACCTCTTCACCACCAACCTCACCCGCCGCAACTGGACCTCCATCGGCGTGGACGGTTCGGACCTGGAGGCCATGGTCGATCCGGTGGGCATGCTCACGCCTCGTCCCTACGGCTGGTCGGCCCTGCCCTACCTGCGGACGGAATCCGGCACCTTCCTGCCGCCCCGCGAGTCGCGCCACATCTCCCAGACGCTGGTCGACGACACCTTGCCTGCCGTCGTGACGCACTACCACGCCGATCCTCGCCTGAACTGGAGCTGCGAGACCCTCGCGCTGGAATGCTGCGGGGAGGAAGGCATCCTGATCACGCATCGGCTGCGCAACCTCACCCAACGCCGCATCGAGTTCCGGCTGGGCATGTCGCTGCGCCCCTGCAATGCGCTGATGCTGGGCCCCATCAACCGTCTGCGCCTCAAGCGCGACCTGTGGCGCGTGAACGGGAAGCCGGCGCTCCTCCTGATCGACCCGGCCTCGCGCAGCCACGTCTCGGACCGTCACAAGGGCGATCCCCTGCACGCCCCCGCCCAGGGCGTGGAGCCGCTCTCGCTGCGCTCGCGCAGCGGCTTGTGCAGCGGCACCAGCGAATGGTTTCTGTCGCTGGCGGCCGACCAGGAACGGGAGATTTTGCTCTTCGTCCCGCTCCAGAAGCAGGGCGGCCACCGTCCCCAGAAGTTCCGCCAGCTCACCCGCGAGGCCCTGCTGCAGGCGCGCACCGCCACCCTGGAGGGTTGGCGCACGCACCAGCGGACCGGCACGCGTTTCCACGTCCCCGAACCCGCCATCTCCAGACTGCTGGAAGCCGTCCGCAACCGGCTTCCGGTCTTCGACGACGGCGACATCTTCACGCCCGGCACCTTCCTGTACCACGGCTTCTGGTTCCGCGACGGCGCCTTCCTGGCCACTGGCTTCGAGAACCTGGGCCAAGGCCACCGGGTGAAGGACAAGATCCGTCACTATCCCGACCTGCAGCGGCGCGACGGCTTCTTCTGCAGCCAGGACGGCGAATGGGACAGCAACGGGCAGGCCATCTGGACCGTGGTCCAGCACGTGCGCCGAGGCGGCGAGCTGGGGCTGCTCGAGGAACTGTGGCCCAGCCTCTGGAGAGGCGGCCGCTGGATCGAGGCCTTCCGCGCCACCACCACAGAGATCCCCTCGGAGCACTTCGGCCTGTTGCCGGCGGGCTTCTCGGCCGAGCACTTCGGCCCCAACGACCACTACTACTGGGACAATTTCTGGTCGCTGGCGGGACTCTCCCAGCTCCTGTGGGCCGCCCGCAAGCTGGGCAAGGTCCGCGAGACCGCGCTGCTGGAATCCCGCATCGCCGCCTACCGGGCCGACCTCGAAGCCTCCATCGCCCAGTCCAGCGCCCGCTCGCCCGACGGTTCGCTGCCGCCCTCCCCGTACCGCCACAGCGATCCCGCCTCGGTGGGAAACCTCGTCGCCTTGTCGCCGCTGCGCCTGGCCGACGTCTCCACCGCCTGGACCCGGCCCACGCTGGAACTGCTCTGGAAGCGCCACCGCCGCGACGGCCTGTTCTTCCAGTCCATCATCCACACCGGCCTGAACCCCTACCTGTCGGCGCAGCTGGCGCGCGCGCTGCTGGTGCTGGAGGACGACCGCTGGCTCGAGATCCTCCAGGCCCTGGCCGTCCACGCCACCCCCACCGCCTGCTGGCCCGAGGCCATCCACCCGCGCACCAAGGGCGGTTGCATGGGCGATGGCGACCACGGCTGGTCGGCGGCGGAGTTCGTCTCACTGGTGCGGGAGGCCTTCGTGCGCGAGACCGACGACGCGCTCCTGCTGTGCTCGGGCGTCCCGGCGGCGTGGATCGAGAGCGGGTGCGGCATCGAGGCGGCGACCTCCGAGTGCGGGACAATTTCCGTCAAAGTCGAACGGACCGCGCGTGGCGTGAAGGTGGAGTGGAGCTGCGAGCGCAAGCCCCATCAGGACGAACGCCCGCTGGTGCTCTCGCTGCCGGGCGACTCCTCGCGACAACGGCACCTCCTGCCGACCCTGGCGGGGACCATGGAACTGGACTGGACACTCAACCAAGGCGAACCATGAAGACGCACCCATTCCGCAGCCGCATCCGCGAGGAGCTGGAGAACGTCCTGCTGCGCAGCCAGAGCCTCATCCCCGTGGAGGAGCGCCTGCGCATCGACCTGCACTGCCACGACCACAACTCCGACGTCCCCGACGAGCGCATCGGACGCATCCTGGGCGTGCCCGAGACGTGGCTCTCCACCGACGACCTGCTCGCGACGCTCAAGAGCAACCGCGTGGAGGTCCTGACGGTGACCAACCACAACAACGCCCGCTCCTGCTGGGAACTGATGGACAAGGGGATGGACATCCTGCCCGCCGCCGAATGGAGCTGCACCATGCCGGACTTCGGCACGGGGTTCCACGTGCTGGCCTACGGCTTCACGCCCGGACAGGAAGCGCGCATGACGGTGCTGCGCCGCGACATCTACCGCTTCGCGGAGTACTGCGCCCAGGAGGACATCCCCACCGTCCTGGCCCACCCCCTCCACTTCCACGCCCCGCTGGGCAAGCCACCCCAGGAGATGATGGACCGGCTGGGCCTGCTGTTCGAGCGCTTCGAGTGCCTGAACGGGCAACGCGACACCTGGCAGAACCTGCTGACCTCCACCTGGGTGGAAGGCATGGACGAGGACCGTCTGCACGCGATGTCGCGCCGCTGCGGCCTGCCCGTGGACGGATTCTGTCGAAACCCGCTGGTCAAGCGCCTCACCGGCGGATCCGACGACCACTTCGGCATGTTCGCCGGATCGTCGGGCACCTACCTCCACGTCCCCGCCCTCAAGGAGCGCCTGGCCCGGGGCGAGCACCGGTCCGCCCTGGCCCTGGAGGCCCTGCGCAGCGGCGCCATGGCGCCCTACGGAACCCCGTGCGAGGAAGAAAAACTCTCTGGCGCGCTGCTAGACTACGCCTGCCAGCTGGCCCTCCACATGGAAGACCCCGGCATGCTGCGCGTGCTCTTGCACCGCGGCGAGGCCTCCGACAAGGTGCTGTCGCTTGCCATCGCCAACGGCATCTTCGAGCTGCGCCGCCACAACGTCACCATGGAGCTGATGCGCACCATCCACCGCGCGCTCCACGGCCACAACCCCTCTCTCAAGGTCCAGCTCTTCACCAGCAAGACCTTCCGCCCGCTGGTGGCCAAGCTGCGCGAGGTCGCCGCCGCCCACCGCAAGGGAGCCGATGCGCTGCAGGACACGCTGCGCGAGGTGCTGCCCAGCGTGTTCCGCGACCTGAACAAGGTGCTGGCCAAGCGCGTGGAAGGCAAGGTCGCAAGGCACAAGAAGACAGTTTCTGTCAAAGACCTCTCCGGGAAGCTCGAGATCCCCACCCACTTCCGCGTGCTGTTCGGCTCCGACGCCTCGCCCAGCCGAGGCGTCTCGAACCTGCATCTGGGCGAGATCGTCGACGGACTCCCCTACCCGCTCCTGTCGGCGGCGGTGCTGGGCGGGGCGGTGTTCGCGGCCCACAAGGTGCTCAACAACGACCGGCCTTTCCTGGACGACTTCGCCAAGTCCATCGGGAAGTTCGAGCACCCGCAGCGCGTCCTGTGGATGACCGACACCTTCGGCGACCGCAACGGCGTCTCGCACGCCCTGGCGGCGGCCCTGGAAGAGATCCGCCAGCGCGACCTGCCCATAGACATCCTGGTGTGTTCCTCCACCTTGGAGGAGGGGCCCAACCTGCGCGTGGTCCGTCCGGTGGGCGAGTTCACCCCGCCCTTCTACCAGGGCCAGACCATCCGCGTCCCGGACCTCTTGGAACTGCAGACGCTCTTCCTGCGGGGCGGGTACGATCGGATCCTCTCCTCCACCGAAGGCCCCATGGGCTTTGCCGCCCTGCTGCTGAAGCAGGCCTTCAACGTGAAGGCGCACTTCTTCCTGCACACAGACTGGCTGGACTTCGCACGGCGCAGCCTAGGGCTGGACGAGGCCGCCATCGACCGCTTCCGCCGCGTGCTGCGCGCCTGGTACAAGTCCCACGACAGTGTGTTCGTGCTCAACCGCGAGCAGCGGGACTGGCTGCTGTCCCCCGACATGGGGATGGTGCCCGAGGACCTGCACCTCACCGCCCACTGGCCGGAGCCGGGCTTCGAGCCGCAACCCGAGACATCCCGCGACGAACTTTTCCCCTCCGTCCCTGCAGGCGCCCCGGTGCTGCTGTTCGCAGGCAGACTCTCTGAGGAGAAGGGTGTGTTCGACCTCCCCGAGATCCTCGCCCGACTGCGCCAAACCCATCCCTCCACTCACCTTGTGCTGTGCGGCACCGGCCCTGCGGAGGAGGAGCTGCGCCGCCGCCTGCCCGACGCCACCTTCCTGGGCTGGACCGCCAAGGAACGGCTCGCCCAGTGCTACGGCGCCGCCGACTTCCTGGTGCTTCCTTCGCGCTTCGACACCTTCGGATGCGTGGTGTTGGAAGCCATGGCCTGCGGCCTGCCCGTGCTGGCCTACGAGAGCAAGGGACCGCGCGACTTGGTCCAGCACGGCATCTCCGGCTTCCTCGGAAATCGCCCAGAAGATCTCGCCTTTCATGCCGCCCAACTGTTGGGGGATTCCCAGCGCATGGAGGCCCTGCGACGCGGTGCCATCACTCGCAGCCAGGACTACCAGCCGGTGAAGATCCTGGACCAGCTGCTGTCGGACATGGGCATCGGAACCGAGCTTCGGTCTCCGACAAAGGATGTCGGCGAGCGCAAGCCCAACGGTTCGCTGTGGGGCGAACTGCTGGAGATCGTCACAGGCTCGTGACCGGCGAGTTAGCCCCTCGCATTTTTCCGGCCTGTTGACTGCCGGTCCACACGAAGCTCCGAAACCGCCTGCGCAACCGCTTGGAGCCGCCCTAGCTTAGGGCATCCACAGCCATCCATCGCAGGAGTCATCCATGGTCGTTCTTTCGCTTCTGGCCGCGCTCGCCTCGGCCAATGCCACCCTCCACCCGGAATCTCCCGGAGTGGCGGTCCGTCCGTCCCCGCTCTTGGGCGTGCCGCTGTGCGTCTGGAACGACTCATCCCTCTTCAACACCCTCAAGAACGGGATGCAGGAGCGCGGCGACAAGGTCTTCCGCTTCCCCAACGGCTCCTACTCCGACATCTACCACTGGAACGGCACCGGCAAGTACGACGTCGACTCCATCTGGGTGGCCGACAAGTCCACTTACACTCCCGGCTGGGCGGGCGGATCACTCCACCGCGGCATGACCAACGGCAACGACTACAGCCTGATCGCCGACGGCGACACCTCCACCTACTGGTGGTCCAACCCCGAGCACCCCAGTGCTGCTGGCTGGTTCCTGATGGACCTCGCCGACGCCAAGTCCGTCGACTCCGTCGCCCTGTGGCTGGGAACCAACCGCCCCGATTCCGTCCAGCTCTTGGCCTGGACCGGTTCGAACTCCGCCTATCCTGCCCCGCACCAGCAGATGGACGGCTCCGGCTGGGCCACCGTGGCCCGCCTCAAGGCCGGTGCCTTCGTCGGCTTCAAGCTGCCATCGGCTGTCGATGCCCGCTACGTTGCGGTGCGGCCTCTGGGGACCATCGCCAAGGGCTGGCAAGTGCGCGAGTTCAAGGTCCTGAACGCAGGCGTCGCCGTCTCGAACCACGCCAAGAAGGCCGCCAGCCAGAGCCCCATCTACGCCATCTCGACCCATCCCTCCACCCGCAACTACAACTACAGCTTCAACTGGGACTTCGAAGCCTTCATGACCTGGGTCAAGGCTTACCCCAACTCCGAGCCGCTGGTGTGCGTGAACTACGGCACCGGCACGCCACAGGAAGCCGCCGCCTGGGTGAACTATGCCAACAAGGTCAAAGGGTACGGCATCAAGCGCTGGCAGATCGGCAACGAGCAGTCGGGCCAGTGGGAAGAAGCCGGATGCGTCACCGCGCGGCAGTACGCCGAGCGCTTCGTGCAATACGCCAAGGCCATGAAGGCCGTGGACCCGACCATCGAGATCGAGGGACCGGTGCTGGCCGGGACGGAATTTGTCACGCAGGCCTCGGGCGACTACGACGGCCGTTCCTGGATGGGCGGATTTCTCTACTACGTGGATTCGGCCGAGAAGGCCACGGGCATGCGCCTGGTGGACGGCATCGACTTCCACAACTACCCCTACTGGTTCACCGGCAAGCCCACCGCCGCCGCCATGATGAAGGCCTGCGACGCCAACGGAGCCCAGTACGACAGCCTGATCGCCCTGATGGCCCGCACCATCTCCAGTCCCGCCTCGCGCGAGATCCTGATGACCGAGTTCAACACCAGCACGGTCACCTCGTCCATGGAGATGGAAGCTTCTGCCGGCACCGCCGCCGGCCTGCAGTTCGCCCATTTCATCCAACGCTTCGGCAACCGCGGTCTGACCAACCTGTGGGAGCTGTACACCGGCATCGTGAAAGGAGCAGACGGCACCTACGGCAGCCTGAGTGCACTGGTCAAGCCCACCCAAGGTGAATGGTCGTCGCTGGGGTATCCTCCCAACGCCACCTTCTGGAGCACCCGCACCATCGCCAAGCAGTGGCTCGACCCCAACGGGAACGACACCATCCTTCCCGTCGACCCGATCGCCGGCGTGCGCCTGTTCGCCGTGCGCAATTCCGGACGCGTCTCGGTTCTGGCGCTCAACATGACCGGCGACTCCGCCAGCGTCTCCCTGGACGCCGCGCTCTTCCCCAAGGGCGGCGATGTGCTGTCGTGGGGCACCGGCGAGTACCTCTGGACCGGCACCGACGAGGACGCCCGCGCCATCCCCGACAACGGTCCTTCTTCCAAGGCCTTCGCCGCCTGGAACGGCTCCTTCAAGGTCCCGCCTTACGGCATGGCCGTCGCACGCGGCACCGGCCGCGTCCAGCAGGCACCCCGCACCGCCCATTGGCTGGTGAGCAGCAAGAGTTTCGCCAACACCGACACCCTGGTCGTCTCCGGCTGGACCACCTCCGAGGGCTTCCAGCTCACCGGCGGCAGCTGGAACGTAGGAGATGTCAAGGGCGTCCTTTCGGCTACCGACGGCACCTGGGACGGCCCATCTGAGTCCTGGACCGCCAAGATCCCCGCATCGCTGCTCGTGTCGGGCAAGTCTGTCCTGAAGGTCTCCGTCTTCGACAACATCAAAGGCATCGCCGCCGACTCAACCGCCATCGAGGTCACCGGGTCACTGCGTCCCGCCTACCTGATCGCCGACTTCGAGGACAAGACCATCACCACCTCGTGGGGAGCCGGATGGTATCCCTGGACGGCCGACGGCGGCAAGGTCTCGGCCAAGCTCGAGGCCCACGACGCGGGCTACTGCATGCGCGACACCATCGTCCTGACCCAGCCCGACTCGCTCAACTACACTAACTTCAACACCACCTTCACCGGCCCCGACAACATCCACAAGCAGGATTCCCTCTACGGCATCGTGGGCGTGGTCTTCGACCTGCGCACCAAGCATTCCTCCACGGCCGGGACCTTCTCGGTCAGCGCCAACCTCTCGTCTGTGAAGAACTACGACAACTACTCCGTCGCTCTTCCCAACACCGAAGGAGCCTGGGTGAAGGACACCGTGCTGTTCTCCAGCATGAAGCAGGCGGGCTGGGGCGCGAAGGTTCCCTTCGTGCTGGATTCTCTGAGCGGCATGAGCTTTGCTTCCAACGGGGCGGGCACCATCGAGATCTCATTGGACAACATCTACTTCCTGGGCACAGGAGGCAAGGCCACCGGCATCTCGTCCCACAAGTCCATCCGGATCGGGCAGCTCTCGATGTCCGGACGCAACCTGTCGGTGAATGCCTTGGGCAGCTGGTCCGTGCGGCTGGTCGCCGCCGATGGACGCACCTCGCAACGCTGGACCGGAAGCGGCGCCACCACGTTGTCCCTGCCCCGCACCGTCGGACCGCAGTGGGCAATCTTGGAAGGCCAAGGTCTGCGCAATGTCATCGCCGTGCCGCCCGTCGCACCGTAGGCGACAGACATCCGGCAACCGACGTCGGCCCTCCCCGTTCCGGGGAGGGCCTTTTCGTTTCCTCGATTCGCCGTCAGAACTTGGTCAGATCCAATACGTACGTCACCGTGACCTTGCCCTTCTCGATCGGATCGAACCTCATCCGGCGCGCCCTGTCCCGGATCGCCTCGTCCAACTGGGCAGCCCCGGTGGTGGATGCCGCCACCTGGATCGCCACGATGTCGCCGCTGGGAGCGATGGTAAACTTCAGGCGGATCTTTCCAGTCACCCCGGGGTGCTCCCGCAGGTACTTCCGGTAGGTGTAGTTCCAACCTCCCTGATGCTGCCGGATCACCCTCAGGATCGATTCCGGCGAGCGGACTCCCGCCTCTCCGCCAAGCTCCACATCCATGGGCTTGGGCGGTGCGATCTTCGCTCGTTTGATGCCGCCTCCTCCGCCCGCCAAGATGGCATCGACCACGTTTTCTTCTGCCGCGTCGCTCGCCTCACCCAGCACGCCGCCATTCGAGAGGACGCTTGCCCCCAGGACGGAACTTGGCGCATTGGGCGGCCAGGCCACCGAGCGCGCTTCCGTCATGCGGTCGCTCCCGCTGCCCAGCGCAGAAGGCGAGACGCCGCGCGGCATCGGCACGGGAACCGCGACCCGCTGCTGGCGGCCATCCCGATTGACGACGGAATCGGCCACCGCCACGAAGGAGGTCCACGGGGACATCAGCCGGTAATCCAGAGCCAATCGCGTCATGAGCTCCACCGTGTCGCTGCCAGGCTGATGGCTTCCTGCACGACTCATCTCCTCGATCCGGCCCCTGGCCCACAGGGTCCCCAGGCCCGGGTGGGCCTGCGCCCTCTTGAGATCCACCGGCACCTCCAGGGAGACATCCTCTCCCGCCACCCTTCCGTGCACCGTGACATGCCCCGTTCCTGCGGCCTGGAACTTCCCGGTGATCGCAAGCGGCTCCCCTGCGAACAGGTCGGGAACGCGCATCGGCGTGACGAAAGCCACCTCCAGCCCATGCCAGTCCAGGTGCACGTCGGTGAGCACCGGTCGGTCGATCCGGCTGCGGAACCTCTCCACCGCCACCGCCGGATCCTCGTCCAGCGTGACAAATTCCGTCTTTCCTCCGCCAGCCGATCCGAACTCGTACAGGAAGCTGCGGTTGACGGAACTGCCCACGCCGAAGGCGAAGGTGCGGGTGCGGCGGTCCAGGTGCTTCGATACCCACGCCAGGATCTCGGACTCGTTCCCGATGTAGCCGTCCGTCATCATGGCCAGGATCCGCAGGCTCCCTTCGGCCACCGGCGTCGACATCGCCTCGCGCACCCCGTCCAGCATGTACGTGCCGCCGTTTGCCGACAATCCGTCCACCCACGAGAGCCCCTTGGCCACGTTGGCTTTGCTTGCCGTCACCGGCTGCGGTGCGAACCGAACCACCGAACTGGAAAACCCGATGATCTGGAACCTGTCGCGAGGCTCCATGGCCTCCAGGGCCTTGCGCATGGCGCGCTTGACCAGGGCGATCGGCTCGCCGCCCATCGAACCCGACTGGTCCACCAGGAACACCAGCTCCTTGGGCGTGGTGTTGGCTGCATCAGGCCTGGACGGCGGTTGGATCTCCAGCAGGAAGTGTCCTTCCTTGCCGTCGCCGTCCACCAGCACCGTGGCGCTGGCAGCAGGCATGCGCGTCTTCCAGCGCAGCACGTAGTCCCGATCGGGAACGGATGCGCCCCGGTCGAGACGCACCTCCACCGGCCCCTCCCAGGAGCCGCTCCCATTGCGCCGCCCTTGGCTTGCCACGCCGTGGGTGGGGCTCTCCAGGGCCAGCACGGGGAAGCCCGCATCCAATCGCACCTGCACATCCAGGGCCTGCGGCGCCGCCATGCCCGGCGGCAGCCGGGGTGCCCCGATCTTTCCCATGTCGGGAACCTTGCCCGGCGGGCAGAAGCGCGGCCCCACCACGGTGGGAAAGACAAATTCCGTCCATTCCCCGGCATGGGCCAGCGGCATGTCCAGCTCCAGGTCCACGCCGATGGTATCTCCCGGCATGAGGTTGGCCACCGACTGGGTGAACACGTCCGGGCGTTGCTGTTCCAGCAGTGACGCCGTCTTTCCTTGGCGCGAGGCCTGCTCGTAGGTCGCCCGCGCCTCCTCCCGGCGCTGGATGACCGCGCGCACCGTCTTTCCTGCGGTGCGGATGGACATCCCGTGCACCGCCGCCCGGTGCGGCAACGGAAAGACGTAGACGGCTTCGCTCGGGACCTTGCTGCGGTTCCCGAACACCTCGTGGATGGTCACATGGGCCACCGGCCCGCTCACCTCGGCGCACACCGAGACGGAGCGCAGCGGGAACGGATCGTCACCGGATTCCGCCGCCATCGCGACAGGATCTGTCCCTGTGGCCGGACCGTAGCTGGGTCCGCAGCCCGGCACCGACAGGACCGTATCGATTCCGGCCACGGCAGGAGAGGTCGCGGCGTGGCTCATGGCGGAAGGTCGCCGGCATCCGGCGCCCAGCAGAAGGCACAGGACGGGGACAGGGACTCTGATCAAGCTCTTTGCGATCTTCATGGTTGGCTCCGCGATTGGGGTTCCGATCGCAACGGCCGGGAGCGCCGCCTTGGGCTCCCGGCCTGCGATCGTCGCTTGCGACTGTTCCTGTCGCAACTCCTCGGTTTCCCGGCCTACTGCTTGTCCAGCACGAAGGCGTAGCTGACCGTCACGTTGCCCTTCTCGATCGCGTCGAACTTCATCCGGCGCGCCTTGTCCCTGATGTCCTCGTCCAGGGCGCTGCTGCCGGTGTTGGAGCTGACCACCGCGATGGCGATGATGTCCCCGGCCGGCGAGATGGTGAACTTCAGGGCGATCTTGCCTCCGATGGCGGGATTCTCTTTGAGGTACTTCTCGTAGGTGTAGCGGAACCCGCTGACGTGCGCCCGGATCACCGCGAGGATGGACTCGGGCGATCGGCTTCCGGCTTCCCCTCCGATCTCAACGTCGCTGGGCTTGGGCGTGGAGACGGTGCCGCGCACGGCCAGCGCCTTGCCGCCCTTGCCGAAGGTCGGATCCTTGCCCTGGCGGTTGGAGGCCACGCCAGGCCCGTACCCGGCAGGCCCGCCGTGCCCGAACCCCACCCCGGCCAGGGCATCCCGGCGGTCGAAGTTCCCGCTGGCTCCCTGCCCACCCTTGCCCTTGGCCAGGTGCCCGCCACCACCGGCCAGGATCGCATCGACCACGTTCTCGGACGAGGCGTCCACCGCCTCACCTATGGCGCCGTCCATGGCGTTGTTGATCTTGTCCAGGATCGAGTGGGCCATGACGTCCGCCGGCACCTGCCGCGGGGTGGCCACGGTGCGGTTCTCGGTGGAGCCGCCCACCTCGTCGGGGGAAGGCTTCTCGGGCGAGACCGCCGCCTGCTCCTGAGGCTGCACGTCCTTCGGGGGATCCTCCTCCTTCTTCTCTTCCGGCGGGGGCTGGACGAACTCGATCACGCTCTCAATTCCCTTGGGAACATCGGGGCGGGAGCTCTTGCCGACCACCACCATGCCCACCATGGCGACGACCCCCATCACGCCCATGATGCCCAGCACGATGCGGCGCGAGCGGCTCTGCGCCTCCCCCGGCTCCCTCCAGCCCAGGCGGCGGGCCAGCTCCATGCGTTCCCGGGCCGAGGCCCAGGTCATCCGTCGCAGGTCGGTGTCCTCGACGATCCGCAGGCGTTCGGCTCCCAAGGCCACCTCCAGCGGCTGCAGGGCGCTCTCGCAGGTGGCCACCACGGCCGCGTAGGGCGGCGGCAGGATGATGTCGCTGCGAATGCTCGATCCCACCTGCAGGTGCTCGGCCCAGATGTCCCAGGAGCGGGTGGTGGTTCCGTTTCTCTCGAGTTCGATGTGGAAGTGCTTCATGGCGTTCTCCGTTGCCGCGGCGTTCCTCGCAAGGGAGGAGACGCCGCATTTGACAGTTCTTGTCAGGCATGCCGGGGGCGGCCGCGCGCGGGGCCCTCCCGCACGCGCCGTCCCATGGCATGTGCCCGCACCGAACCTTGTCCCCTTCAGACGGGGAACGGTCCTGTGCCGGCGCTTTCCGGTACAAGGAGCCTGCGCGCACGGACCCATGCCCGCATCAAGGACGCAGGCAGGTCCGGCACCGCGGGAGGACGGAGATCAGCCGGGTTCGAAGAGGCCCGACGGCGCCGGGGAGCGGTAGAGCAAGGCTCTTTCACGGCCGTAGGCGGCTCCGGGAAGGGACAGGGACAGGTCGACCGGCACGAGGATCATGTCCCGATCGCTGGCGTGCTGGCCGTCGGAGGGATGGGGCGTCTGGCCGTCGGCCCGCAGGATCTTGGTCAGGTCCGCCCCAACGACCATGGCAAGTGCCAGGGGGACGCGGGCCTGGGCACCTGCAGGCAGCGATGCCTGCGGACGCGTCGGCTCGAGCACCGGAAGCGGGAGGTTGGAAAGCTCCAGTTCCTCGGCTTCCTGCTGGGCCACCAGGATCTGCAGGGCCTGGAGCATCTGCGGGCGCTGGTCGGTGAGAAACGGGGCCAGCAGGGCGGCCAGCAGGAGCAGGCATATCCCCACGAGCGAGAGAGACAATTTCTGTCCGGTGGGAGCGTCCCGCCGAGGCTGGGCTTCGATCCGCGTCCTGGCCAGGCGCAGGAGGGCATTGACCTGGGAGGTGACATCCTCGATCACCACCACGGCATCGGCCCAGGCGAACTCGTGCGGTCCGCTCTGCGCACCATCCAGTTCGGCCAGCACGTCCGGGGCCGGACGCGGCAGGCGCACGTCGCAGGTGGGCAGCGCCCCCACCGCGACCGAGTCTCCCCGCAGATGCCACTGCCGCTGGCAGTGGCCGTCGCGCATCAATGTGATCTTCCAGTGCCGCATGTCGTTGCCTGTCTGAAAGCCGGTTGGGAAAGGAACGCGGGGGCGATGCCCGCCCCCGCGGCGGCGGTCACGGAGCGTACACGCCCTTGAGCGCGACGTTGGGGAACAGCGCATCCTTCCCCTTGCCGCTTTCCTGCGACACGGCCTGGTCCATGATCTGCTCGATCCGGTCCAGCGTCACGCGCGGCTGCGGGTCCAGCGCCATGCGAGTCTCACCGGGATGCTCGGCCTTGATGGCCACCAGTTCCTTGTGAAAGGTCGCAAGCACGGCAGGATCCATTGGCCCCTCCTTGGGAATCGCGAGGGCCAGGCGAGGCTTCTGGTTCACGAACAGCTTGAGCGAATCTCCCGACACCTGGGTCAGGAGATCGAAGGTTGGCAGGTTCACGGCAGGGCTGCTGACCGGGGTCGGCAGCTTAGCGCTGAGCACCACCACCGAGTAGAAACTGGTGGTGAGCATCAGGAACGGGATCAGGACCATCATCAGGTCGAGGAAGGGGGTGAGGTTGAGCTCTTCGCTCTCGAAGGCACCGATCTGGATGGGACGACGACGAATCATGGCTAGACTCCTTGGGCGGCCTTGCCGCTCCAACAGACGTGGGATCTCGTGCCGTGGCGGCTCATTGGGAGCACGCACGGAGCCGGGAGCGTCGGGACCGGACGAAATCGTCCAATGTCCATCAAACCCCCGAAGGGCACTTGTTCCAGCAGCTCATTGCACGGAGGTGTCCGCCCGAGAGCGGAAGACGTGCGACGAAGCTACGGTGAGATCCGGCGTTCAGCCAGGATGGAGGATGCCCAACAGCTCCGGAGAGCTGTAGAGCAAGGTCCGTTCGCCCGTGATCCAGGCGCGCGGGGCGGGCGGCATCGGATCGACACCTCCCAAAATCATTTCCTTGGCAAGCGATCCGTGGCCTGCCGGAGCCGGCACGGAACTGGCACCACGGTCGGAAGAGCTCGTGAGCTGAACAGAAAAGGCCAGGACGACATCGGAGCTGGATCCTTGCGCTGTGGCGATGGGCAGGCTTCCTGTCGGCCGTACCGCCTGCAAGACCGTTTGGGGAGCCCAGCGAGCTGCCTTCTTGGCCCTAATTGCCTCGCGGCTGTCCTGGATGGACTTGAGGAGCTGGGGACGAAAATCTGCACTCAACAGCGGCACAACAAGGGCAGCGAACAAGAACAGGCAAAGCGCCAGCACACCCAAGGAAAGGGTCGGGCGCGAGCTCCAACGAGCGGCAGACTCTTCCAGGGAGGCCTCCAGACGCACACGAGCGCGGACCTCCAGGCTGCGCACTTCGCTGGTGACTTCCTCCACCAGGAAGCGGGAGGTTTCCCAACCCACCTCGGTGGTCTGTCCTTGGCTGCCGTCCACCGAGGCGATCAGGGCCGGAGCCGGAAACGGCACCCGCACTTGGCAACTCGGAGCGGAGCCGATCGAAACCGCCTCCCCCCGCACCCGCCACTGCTTCTGGGCAGTGCCGTCGCGCCAAAGTGTGATGTGCCAGTGCTTCATTGGGTTCCTCGATTAGAATCTTATCGCAAACTGACCCAAGCACAAGCGAATTTCACCACAAATGCTGCATCAATATTTCTTAGCCAGGCTCGTTCCGCACCGGCAAAAGCATGCTGACCCGAGTCCCCTTGCCCATGATCGAGCTCAACTGCAGCGTGCCTCCGTGGGCTTGAACGATTCTCTGGACGATGGGGAGTCCCAGCCCTGTCCCACCCTTGCCCATCTTCGTACTGAAGAACGGCTCGAAGATCCGTCCCTGGATCTCCGGTGACATGCCCGGACCGTCATCGACAACCTGGATTCGCAATAGCTCGTCTTCTGCGGTGTCGACAAGGATCTGAACCGATTGATTGGGCTTGTCCAGGGCTTGCAAGGCATTGGTCACCAAGTTGAGCAGCGCCTGTTCCAGCTGCTGTTGGTTGCCTCGCACTTCAGGCAGGTTCTGCGCCAACTTGAGCTGCAGGTTGGACCCGGACTTGCCCGCCAAGGTCCGGCTGATGGAGGCCACATTCACCACCACTTCCTCGATGGAAACGGCGGCATCGTTCCCTTGATGATCGTCCCTGGCGATGTGCTTGAGGTTGTCCACTAGGTCGCGGATCCTTCCCACGCCATGGTCAATGCCACCCACCAATCCCAGTATTTCCTCCCGCAACTGACCAACTCCCATGCCGGACACCTGCAGTGAATCCCGCATCTCGGGCCGCGAATCGAGTTCCGTGAACAGGACGTCCAAGAACGACCGCAGCATCTCGGCATTGAGTCCGATCAGGTGGTTGGGGTTATTGACCTCGTGGGCCATCTCCGCCACCATCACCCCCAGAGACGAGAGCTTGTCGGCGCGCATCAGCATCTTCGCGTGATCGCAGAGATCCTCCTTCGCCTTCCGTTCGTCCGTGATGTCGGTGACCACATGAACCATCCGGCGCGCGGCCCCGAGGCCACCTCTGATCGCGTGGCATTTGCTGCGGACCCAACGGATTGAGCCATCAGCCAGGCAAATCCGGTATTCCAGCGTCTCTCGTCGCCCCAGATGACGCGTCTCTAGGGTGCGCTTGCGGTCCTGCGGATGGATCGCCCGCTGCCACACCTCCTTTCCAATCGTCTCCAAATGTTCCTGTGGGATCTGGAACAGTCGGCAGAAGGCTCCATTTGCCGTGACAATGCGCACTTGCGGGTACTCCAGGACACAAAAAGCGTCATTGATGGCGTTAGCGATCTGAGAAAGCTGCTCCTGGCTCTCCTGGAAGTCGCGCTCGGCCAGCTTCAAATCAGTGACTTCCTCCGCACAGATGAAGACCCTCTCGACCACATCACGTTTCCGGACCGGAAACATGTGGACCCGAAACCACCGCCCGCCCTCGATACGTTCCGTGAAGCGCAGGATGGTGCCGCTCTCCACGACGTGCGTCAGGCGCGGCAGGTGGTCGGCAGGGGTCGACGAGGTGCTGAAGTCCTGCTGCAGGAAGCGTCCACGAACGTGGGCAGGATCGATCCCTTCGAGCTGTGCAAAGACCCGGTTCGACTCCAGGATCCGGCCGATGCGATCCACGCTGACGATGGGAAAGTCGAAGGTCTCGACGATCGGGTTCGATGCCTTCGAGAACACCTTGAAGAAGCGGCCGGAAGCCGTCAAGGCCCCATGATCGTCCAAATTCATGACATCCCTCGCTGGATCGCGATGCGACCGCATCGCCCTTGCCGTACTAATTGACAGAAATTGGAATATTACTTCCATTCCGCCTCGCATCCCGCATCCCTAATCGGGAAGCGGGATGCGGTAATTCACACCTGGAAGCGGCGCACCACGTTCTCCAGGTCACCGGCCATTCGGGCCAGCTCCGAGGAGGATTGCGTGACCTGCCGGGATCCCCTGTTGCTCTCCTCTGCGGCCGTGCGCACCTGTGCGATGTCGGCCGCCACCGTGTGGGCGCCCTTGGCGGCCTCGCCAGAGTTGCGCGAGACCTCGTTGGCCCCCTTGGCCACCTCGGTGATGGCCGAGGCGATGTTTCGCGACCCGAGGCTTGCCTGGCTCACGTTGAAGCTGATCTCGCCGGCGGCCTTGGTCTGCTGCTCCACCGAGCCCGAGATGCCCCGCACCGAGGTCTCGATGCGCTGGATGATCCCCGAGACCTCGTTGACCATCTTGACCGCCGAGCCAGTATTTTCCTGAACGCCTTCGATGCGGCGCGCGATGTCATCGGCGGCGCGGGCGCTCTGGGCGGCCAGTTCCTTAATCTCGTTGGCCACCACAGCAAACCCTTTGCCGGCCTCGCCTGCGCTGGCAGCCTCGATGGTGGCGTTGAGCGCCAAGAGGTTGGTCTGGTCGGCGATGCGCTTGATGACATCGGTCACCTTGCCGATCTCCTTGGCCGCCTCGCCCAGGCGCGTCATGGTCTCGGTGGTGGTCCGGCTGGAGACGGTCGCTTCGTTCGAGACGCTGCGGGCCTCACTTGCGTTGTTGGCGATTTGCCCGATGGACGCGCTCATCTCCTCCACGGCCGCAGCCACGGCGTTCATGTTGCTCGACAGCTGCTCGGCGGAACTGGCCACCTCGCCGGCGTTGGCGCTCATCTCCTCGGAGGCGGCAGCCATGTTCCCGATGTTGGAACTCATCTGCTCGGTCGCCCCGGCCACGTTGGTGGACTGTCCCACCATCTGTTCCGAACCGGCCAGCATCTGGGTCGCCACGCCCGACAGTTCCTCGGACGCTCCGGCCAGCGTGGTGGAGTTCTGCTGCAGCTGGCGGACGATGTCGGCCAGGTTCGCCACCAACGCATTGAGGTTGTCCTTCATCTCGCCGTAGGATCCACGATACTCCCGGCTGATCCGCTGCGTCAGGTTGCCCTTGGCAGCTTCGTGCAACACCTTTCCGGCATCGTCCAAAAGCAACTGCGAAAGCGTGCCCATCAAGCCGTTGATGCTGGTCTTCATCTCGTTGTAGACGCCGTGGTAGTTCTGCTCCAGGCGCAGGCTGAGATCTCCCCCGGCCGCGCTCTTGAGCACATTTCCTCCATGGGTGACGATCAGGGACTCCAAGGTCTCGATCATGAGGATGTAAGCCGGAATGAACTCGTCCTTCTCGCTGCGCTTGCCCACCTTGCGCAGGGCTTCCAGGTCGCTCAAGTCACCACGCGCAATGTTCTTGCAGATGTCGGTGGCGCTCTGGACGCGGGCCTGAGCCGTATTGGTGGCCAAGGCCACTTCGCCGAAGATGCCCGTATAGCTGCCGGTCACCTTGGTCGTCAGGTCGTTGACCGCCATGCGCTGCAGCACCTGATTGGCTTCGACCAGTCCCTGAAGACCCTGCACACAGTTATTGATGGTGCTTCGAATGCGCTCGTACTCCCCCTTAGCGGAATTCAAATCCTTCTCGGGGATGATGCCCTGGGAGATCTTTTCGAGATAGCTTGTGGTGACATCGATCGGGCGGATCAGGGCTCCGATCATCTCGTTGATGTTCTGGACCAGCTTCTTCCAGGCACCTTCGAACAGCTTATCGTCGCCACGGTCCTTGAAATTGCCCTCATCGACGTTTCGGGTCAGACGCTGAATTCCAACCACAATCTTCTGGATATTCTCCATGGTCTTGATGTAGGAGGGAATGAGCCGATCGTTCTCGCTGCGCTTGCCGATCTTCTTCAGGGCCGCCAGATTCTCATCGATCTCTCCCTCGGCCAGTTCCTCCATGATCCGGATCGAATTGTTCACGCGCTCCTGCGCGGTATTGAGAGCCAAGGCGACATCTCCGAAGATCCCTGCATACGTCCCTTCGACCTTGCGGCTGTAGTCGTTGACCGCCATCAGCTGCAGCACCTTATTGACTTCCACCAGTCCCTGCAAACCGGACAAGCAGTTGTTGGCATCCGTCTTCAGACGTTCGAACTCGCCCCAGTAGTTTTCTTCGATGGGCCCGGGGATCTCGCCGCGCGCGATGCTATTCAGGACCGAAGAGACCCTGTCCAGAGGCTTGGCGATGCTCTGTGCAATCAGGAATCCGATCCCTACGGCAGCTAGGAAGCCCAGCACCAGGATGGCGATGGTCACCTTGTTCACACGCTGCACCAGCTCTACATTGTCTTCTGACAATTTTTGGCAAACCTCAATCTTGTAGCGCACCAGTCCGTCCAGCGCCCTGGAGAGCTTCTTGGTGGACTCGACCCACGGGCCGCTGACAAAGGCTTGGATGTTCCCCGAAGGCGCCATCAGCTGCGGGCGGACCTTCTCATAGACCTCCAAATACTCCGCAAAGGCCTTCTCCAGGTTGATCACCGAGTCCTTGCCGGCCTGCGTGGTCGCTGCAGTTTCCAGGGAGGCGAGATCAGCCTGCACCGTATCCTTGAGCAGGGAGATGGCCCGGTCGGCAACTTGCTTGGCCTCCAGGCTCGGCATGATCTGGATCTGCCGCGACTGCACGCGCAGCTTCTGGATGTTGCCGCTCAAACGCACCATCGTGCCCAACGGCACCGTGCCGCGCTCGTACATTTTGGTTCCGGCATCTCCGACCGCATCCATCTTCACCAAGGCGAACACGCCGACGAAGAGCATGAGGAACGCGATGAGGGAAAAGCTCCCGATCAGTCGGGTCCTGGCATTCATGGTTCTGAACATGGATTCTCCTTAGTTTTCTTCTTTGGGCAGAATGCCCCGGACATTGAGGAGCATCAAGAGCTCCTTGGGAAGTGGATAGACGCCCAGGCACAGCTCCTTCCTGGCCTGGCGCAGTTCGGAGCCGGGGTCGTTTGCCCCCTCCTTGCTGCGGCGGTCCACCAGGCGGGAGGAATCGATCTCCAGGATGTCTTCGACCGAGTCGACTAGCACCCCGAACGGCTCGTCGATGCTGCTCTTGAAGATGATGACCCGGCTTGAGGGACCGCTGGGAGCGCTTTCGAAGCAGAATTCCACCCGCAGGTCCACCACCAGGTGGATCTGGCCTCGGATGTTGAGGTAACCGCTGACGTTGCGGGGAGCGTGGTGGATGCGGGTGATGGCAACCTCCTCGTTGACCTCCTTCACGTCGCGGATGTCCACTCCGAAGAGCCGTCCATCCAAGCGGAAGGCCACCACCTGCGTGGTCTCGATCGCGGTTGCTGCGTCGGCGCTCATGCTTCCTCCCATTGCCATTCCGGCTCGGCCATGCGGGCGATCGCCTCGGGCCTCACGATCACGGTGAGGTGGCCGGCGATCAGCCCCGTTCCATCTACGCCGGGATGCCGGTAGTTCTCGATGTCCATGGTGAATTCGTACTCGCCGATGTCCACCAATTCCGGCACCAGCAAGCAGTATGGGTGCGCGCTGGACTTGGGGAACAAGGCGTACATCTCCTCCCGCTGCGGCGTGGCCGAGATCTCCAGGAAACGATCCAGCCGAAGCAATCGGGTGGATACCCCTTGCACGGTGATGAACTCCCGCTCACCGATGCTCTCGACTTCCGACATCCGGATGCGTTCGATGCGGCTGACCTTGCCCAGCGGCAGTCCCATCTGCTCCTCCGGACGGTTCCGGAACAGCAGCAGGTGGTGGTGTTCGGCGGAGTCGTCCGCCACTTCGGAATCCCCCATCCGCTCCGACTCGTCCATCTGGGTGCCGCAGTGCCGGGCAATGCCCTGCACGTCCAGGATCAGCGCCACATGGCCGTCGCCCAGGACGGTCGCTCCAGAATAGATCGGCAGTTCCTTGAGCACGCGGTGCATCGGCTTGACCACGATCTCCTCGGTCCCCACGATGCGGTCGATGATCAGGCCGAAGCGCGACTCGCCCACCTTCAGCACGGCAAAGCTCAGCGACCAGGGGATGGGTGCCCCGGATTGGGCCGCTGCCAAGAACTCCGCGTGGCGCTGCTGCCTCTGTTTGCGGTGCCGTTCGGTGGACTCGCGCCGCGTGTCCTCGTCGAAGGCGTCGGGCTTCTCCAGCAGTTCCTGCAACTGGACCAAGGGGAGCATGGTGTCCCGGAGTCGGTACACCTCGCGTGCCCCGGCGCACTCGATCTTGTGCAGTACGTCCTCGTCGTAGAGCTTGACCAGCTCCTCCAGGTTGATCTGGGGGATGGCGAAGCGCTGGCCGCAGGTCTCGATGATCATGGAGGGGATGATGGCCAGGGTCAGCGGCAACCGAAGCCGCATGCAGGTCCCCTTGCCTTCCTCCGACTGGATCTCCACCACGCCACCCAGCTCCTCCACGTTGGACTTCACCACGTCCATGCCCACGCCGCGCCCGGACACGTCCGTGACCTGCTCGGAAGTGGAGAACCCCGGCAGGAAGATGAGTCCCAGCAGCTCCGGATCGGACAGCGCGTTCAGCTCTTCTTCACTCTTGAGCTTCTTTTCCAGCACCTTGCGGCGCACCGCACCCCGATCGATACCGGCGCCGTCGTCCTGGATCTCGACATTGATCTGGCCGCCTTCGTGGTAGGCGCGCAGCGTGATGGTCCCGTTGCGGGCCTTCCCTCTCCGCTCCCGCGCCTGGGGCTCCTCGATCCCGTGGTCGCAGGAATTTCGCACGATGTGGGTCAAGGGGTCGACCAGCGACTCCAAGATATTCTTGTCCAATTCGACATCCGATCCCACCGTCTCCAGGCCGATCTCCTTGCCAAGCTTCCTTCCCAGGTCCCGCACCACTCGTCCGAAGCGCGCAAAGAGCCCTCCAATGGGCTGCATGCGCGTGCGCATGATGGTCTCCTGGAGGTCGCTGGTCACGATGTCCAGCCGCTGCGTGATCCCCCGGGCCTCGGCGTTGTCGGGATCGGCGATCATCAGCTGCTGGTTCCGCACCAGCACCAGTTCCCCGGCCAAGGCCATGAGTTTGTCCAGGATGTCCAGCCGTACCTTCAGGTACTCGGCTTCCGAATGCCGCTCTCCTTCCTGCACCGCAGGAAGATCCGCGGCAGGAGGGGCGGAGCCATTTCCCTTCAGGGAGATCAGCGAGGCCAATACGTCCGGGCTGGAGGTCGCGTAGGCGATCTCCTCCACCAGCTCGTCGGGAAGCATCACAGCCTCTGTGACCAAGAACTTCTCCAGAACCGACGAGTAGAGCAGGCCGTAGCGCACCGCATCGGGAATCCCTTCCCTCAGGTTGCGGCTCCCTGCCGACTCGAGGCTTCCCTCGTAGATGTTCCCGAACGACAAGAGCCGCTCGATCAGCGCCATGGGGCCGATTTTACGTTCCCTCTCCATGGCGCACAGATCGTAGGTCAGGCGGTAGAGGTGATGCCCGCAGGGGAGCTCATCCAGGACCTCCTGGGGCACCGGCTCCAGGGAGCTCTTCTGGACGCAGGCGCACGAGCGCTCCGCTTTGGGCTCCTGCGGCACCAGCGACAGGATGCGCCGCTCCAGCTCCTTGGTGTCTTCTTGGTTGCTGTTCTCGATGTCCGCGAACAGCCCCGACAGGCGGTCCAGGCCTTCGAAGAGGATGTCCAGGACCTCCTTGCACGGCCGGACGCTCCCGCTTCGCAGCCGATCCAGCAGGCTCTCCATGGCGTGTGCGACGCTTCCGATCTTGACGAAGCCGAAGAACCCGGAGCTTCCCTTGATGGTGTGGACCGCGCGGAAGATCCTGCGCACCAGCTCGCCGTCGGGGTCCTCGCCCTCGCGTTCCAGCAGGGCAAGGTCATTCTCCGTGCGTTCCAGGTGTTCCCGGGATTCTCCCAGGAACTCGTCCATGAGCGATATCTCATCAGACATGCAGCAACTCCTCCTTGGCTGGCTTGATCTCGAACAGGCGCTCGATGCGCGTCAGGAAGAACAGGGACATCAGGCGAGGGGGGATCTCCTCTAGGCTGAAGTCCCTGCCGGCACCGCGCTCCGCCAGTTCGTGATGGAACGACAGCAGTACGGAAAGGCAGATCGAATCGATCGTGCGCACTTTTGACAAATCCAGCGAGCATTGTCGCGCCGAGCTTTCCAACCACCGCAGCAAGGCTTCGCGAAACTCTCCGGCGACCAGCGCCGAAAGGTCCCCGTCGGGACGCAGGACCCAGCGTTCGCCCTGCATCACTAGGCTCATGTGGACCGGCTTGGGAAGGGTGATCCAGGCGGTGACCAGGCCTTCTCCCGGAGCAACCTCTATCTCGTCGCACAGGGAGTGCACGATGGCCAGGCCGCGATGGCGCAGCGAGGCATTCTCCGGCATGCCGGGATCGTTGTGTTCCTCCAGCACGAACCCCTTGCCCTGATCGCGGACCACGGCCTGGAAACGCCCTGGGGAGATGCGCAGCACGCCAAGCCCGATTTCCCCCTCGGGGCGAGAGCAATTGCCGTGTTCGAAGGCGTTGATCAAGAGTTCCCGCAGCACCTGGATCAGGATGTCCGCATCGCCGTCGCCCGGCACGACGAAGTCGCGGCATCCCTGGATGGCCCTTTCGATCATGGATACCGAGGAGGACATGCGGCATGCGAGGTTGTCAGAGGTTTCTTCCCAGTGGAACATGCACTTCTCTCCTTCAGGGGATCTCGAAGACGCCCAGCAGCAGGTCGTCGTTGGTCTTGTGCCTGGAAAAGACCAGGGCCTCGCGCAGGATCGCATCTCCGATCTCCTCGCAGTTGCCGTCCCGGTTCCGGGCGATCGTGGCCAGCAGCCCCTGCACGCCATACTCCTCAGAGTCGCCGCTGGCGCCGTCCACACGCTCCAGCCCGTAAAGACCGTCGGAGCAGAAGACGAAACGGTCTCCGGAACTCACCTTGACCCGCTCGTGCGACAGGTCGGGCTCCACGAAGAGCCCGAGCACCACGGAAGGACACTGGATGACCTTAAGCTCGGCCTTCCGATCCGCTGGGATCAGAACCATGGGGACGTGTCCCGCATTATGCAACTCCATCTCGAGTTCATCCAGATGCAGGCGAATGTGCAGCGCCGTGACCAGCCGCTGGCTGTTCTGCCGCAGCACGCCCTCGTTGACCAAGCGAAGGATCTCCTGCCCCGAGCCGCTGCGAGCGCAGGCGTCCTCGAAGAAGTTCTTGACCAGCAGCGCCATGTACGACGCCCCCTGGTCGTGGCCTGCCACGTCACCGACCAGCATGTCCACGACGAACTCGTCCCGGTGCGTGAAGAACAGGTCACCGCCCATGTCGTTGAGCGGCCGGGAATAGATCCTCAGCGGCAGCGGCAGTGGGGACGCGTCGGTGGCCATGAGGTTCTGGAACTCCCCCTGGGCGGAGTCGATCCTCTGGCGCAGGTCGCCGACATCCCTGCGGTAGCGGCCGATCTCGGCGTTCAGGCGCGTCTCGGTCCCCTGCCCGGCCACTGGGAACGGTCGCGTCAGGACTGCTTGGACGGCCGCCAGGAAGTGCGAGCCGTCGAAGGGCTTGTCCAGGAAGTCCAGGCAACCGAAGCGCATGAGCTTGAGGATCATGTCCTTGCTGCCCATGCCGCTGATCCCCAGGCATCTGGTGGGGATCTGCCGCTTGTGGACCTCCTCCATGAGGTCGAACCCGTCCATCACCGGCATGTGGATGTCCGTCACCAGGAGCGAGTACGGATCTCCTGCGAGCCAGGCCTCCTCGATCCTTCCCAACGCTCCGAGCCCGTCGATGCACGGCATGACCGAATAGCCTTCGGACAGCAGCAGCAGATTCAGGGTGTGGAGCGTGTCGCGCTCGTCGTCGGCAATGATGATCCGGGCTCTCATGCCTATATCCAAAGGCAATCGCCGTGCCGAACCGAATCCATCATCCCTGCTGGGATTATTCAGATTCTGTCAAATTCAAGGGTGTCCAGAATCTGGGCGGGCGTCCAGATTCTGGACGCCTAGAAATTGGACGCCGGACCTCCGTCAGTCTTCAGGTGGTTGAGCAGGGTCTGACGCGAAATCCCCAGGAGCGCAGCAGCGGACGTGCGATTGTTCCCGGTCCGCACCAACGCCTCCTCCACGAGCAGGCGCGTCGCCTCCTTCAGGGAGGGCATGCGCGTCCCGATGTGAAGCTCGCTGCGCGGAGCTGCCTCAACCGCAGGCGCCATCGGCAGCCAGCGCGAGATGAGATCTCCCGTGAACGCCCCGTCGCGAGCCTGTCCCACCGCGTCGTAGACCATCCCGACCAGCTCTCTCACGTTCCCCGGGAAAGCATATCCTTCCAGGCTCGCAGCCATCCGGCCGGCGAAGGAATCCTTCAGCGGCTTGCCCAATGTCCTTGCGGCTTCCCAGCACGCGTGCCGCACCAGCATGGGGACATCCCCCGGGCGCTCCCGCAGGGCAGGCAGGTCGATGCGATGCGACTGCAGGCGGTAGTAGAGGTCCTTGCGAAATCCGGGGGAGTCCTCGATCGTGCGGTGGGTGGCCGCGACAACCCACAGGTCCACCCGGCGAGGCGCGTCGCAGCCCAATGGGTAGTACTCGCCCTCCTGGAGGAGCCGGAGCAGCTTGACCTGGCTCTCGGGGGCCAGGTCGCCGATCTCGTCCAGGAAGAGCGTTCCCCCATCGGCCTTTTCCACTAGGCCCGCGCGCTCCGAAACCGCTCCGCTGTAGGCGCCCTTGATGTGACCAAACAGAGTATCGGAGAACATCGAATCGTCCAGGCCAGCCACGTTCACGGCCACGAAAGGCCGCTCCGGGTGCCTTGCCTGATGCAGGGCACGCGCCATCAGCTCCTTTCCCGTGCCGGTCTCCCCCGTCACCAGCACAGGCATGCCGGAGCGGCAAATCGCCTCGGCATAGGAGAAGATCCTGCGCATGGAGTCGCTTTGGGTCAGGATTCCCGAAAAGGCTTCTGGCTTTTTCAGCTGGTCGCTGAGGATTCCCTCCCTCAGCGCGAGGATCTCCGCCTTGGACTCCTCGTACTTGAGCTGCGTGCGAATCGCCTGGGTCAGCCGCTCGATGGAAACGGGCTTGAGCAGATAGTCGCGCGCCCCGCGCTTCATGCACGACACGGCGGTCTCCAGCTCATCCGCAGCCGTCAGGACCAGCACCGGCACGTGAGGGTGCCTCTGGATGATCTTTTCCAGCAGTTCCTGCCCGTCGCAGCCAGGCATGTGGAGATCCAACGTCACCACCAACGGGTCCAGGCGTTCCATCGCTTCCAGGACGGCGTCCGGCCTGGACACCGTCACAACCTGACTCCAGCCGTCGCTGCAGAGTCCCCGCCGCAGCGCGTCGAGAAGCCCTGTATCGTCGTCCACCAGTAGGATCGGCCGATCGATCAGATCAGTCATGGAGATCCGAAGCCCTCGGTACGGCACTACGGATCTTCATGGTAGCCAATCGAATTCTCTCGGTTGCGGATTCCAAGCTGGCAACCATCGAAGGGAGCTCGCTTCTCACCATGGCAAGCGGGAGGTTTCCCAGTCGGGAACCGGGATGCAGACTCTCGTACTCGTTCAACAATGGCAACAGGTCTGCTATCACTCGCCCAAACAGGGAGATGTTCAAGACGGCGATGTTGTTGGCGTTGTTGATCTCGTGAACGACCCCGCGCAGGCCGACATCTGTTTCCGTGGTCCCGCCATTGTCTCGCGACATGTCTGCACCGCACCTTTCTGGGGAATTTTACTCGCCTGGCATCAGGCAATGCTTGCGGAAACCATTCCCAGAAAGGCATCCATGGCAAAGGGCTTGCTAATGAAATGCAAACCTTCCACGCTCCGGAAATCCCTGGAAACAACCTCGTCGCCAAATCCTGTCATGACCACCACCGGCAGGCACGGGTGCATCTCCCGTGCGTCGTTGGTCAGTTGCAATCCGTCCATGCGAGGCATCTTCAGGTCCGTGATCATCAGATCGGGAGCATGATCTTCCCTGCCGAGGCGTTCGATGGCCATCATCCCGTCCGAAAAATCGCAGACGACATAGCCAGCAAACTTCAGTCCCATCACCAGCGTGTGACGGGTCATGTCATCGTCTTCGGCTAGGAAGATGCAACGTTTGGAGGAAGCTTGAGTCACAACTGGAGTCTATCATCTCCCATTGGCGGATGCAACAAAAAGGGAGCCCCCGATGCGAGGACTCCCCAATTCCGTCCCAGGGCCAGGACAGATTCTGTCAGATCTTACGGCTCAGAAGCGGAAGGTGCTACCGGCCATGCGACTGGCGAAGTTGGCCATGTAGGCCTTCTCGTCGGCTTCGGAAGGTGCCTCGTAGGTCACCGAGAAGCGCAGGTGCGCACCCACGTCGTCGAACGGAACCGTCACGACGCTCTTCTCGCGGATGAACCACTGGCTGGCGGCCTCGGCGTTCTCGAAGTCTACCCCGCCCACGAGGCCCTTGGGGGCCTTGGCGTAGAGGAAGTAGGTGCCTTCCGGAACGTTTAGCGTGAAGCCCAATTTGCGCAGTTCGGCGACCAAGAGCTCCATGCGGCGCTGGTACTTCTTCTGGGCGGCCTGCCACAGGGAGTCGTCGTCCAGGGCGGCCGCAGCAGCCTTCTGGGTGGCCTTGAACTGGCCCGAATCGGTGTTGTCCTTGACGTCACCGTAGGCCTTCACGATCAGCGGGTTGCCGGCCACGAAGCCCAGGCGCCAGCCGATCATGTGCCAGCCCTTGGACATCGAGTGGACCTCGACGCCCACGTCCATCGCACCCGGGATCTCCAGGAACGACAGGGGCTTCTGACCGTGGGTGAACGGCAGGTGCGCCGCGTCCTGCACCACCACGATGCTGTTCTTCTTGGCAAAGGCCACGACCTTCTCGTAGAAGGCGCGGGTGGCGACCTTGCCGCTGGGGCTGTTGGGGTAGTTGATGACCAGGATCTTGGCCTTGGCCAAAACGTCTGCCGGAATGCCGTCGAGATCGGGGAAGAAGTCGTTCTCCGGGAGGAGCGGCAGGTTATGAACCGAACCGCCCAGGTACTTGGTCCAGGTGCTGGCCACGGGGTAGCCTGGCACGGTGAACAGGGTCACGTCGCCGGGGTTGATGAAGGCGGTCGGCAGGAGCGCGTAGGCGGGCTTGGAGCCGATCGAGTGGCAGATCTGGGTGGCGGGGTCGAGCGTCACGCCGAAGTTGCGCTTCAGGTAGCGAGCAGCGGCTTCCTGGTACTCCGAGATGCCGTTGTCGGCATAGCCGCGGTTCTCAAGCTTATTGACCTCGGCGACCATAGCCTGGCGCACGGGCTCGGGGGCCATCTCGTCGTTCTCACCGATGCCGAAGTCGATCAGGCTACGGCCGGGGAAGTCGGCCAGGGCCGCGCGCTTGGCTCGCTTGATCTTCTCGAACTTGTAGATCGCCGTGGACTTGCCGTAGTTCTCGCCGCCGATGCGTTCGGCGAACAGCTTCTGGATGTAGGAGTCGCTCAAGATTTCCTCGTGAGATGGTTGGTGGTGACAGGTGCCGAAAAGGTAAAGGTACGAAGAAGGCCCGACCATGGCGGCCGGGCCTTGCGATTGCGTCGATATCGGATCACTGGGCGATCAGTCGTTGATGTGCACGCCCATCTTCAGGACGAAGTTCTCCAGCGGCGCATTGGAGGTGCTGGCGTCGTTGTAGCGGATGATCATGCGGATCAGGTAGACTCCCGAAACCACCTGGCGCCCCTGGTCGTTGCGCAGGTTCCAGACGACATCGAGACGGACACGATCGAGCTTGTCTGTCTCCATCAGCTCCATGTCCTTCTTGGTGACCGTGAAGTTGGTCTTGGCGATGTAGGTTCCGAGGTGGTCGTACACGTACATCTGCACGCTGGCCGGGCGGTTGATGTAAACGCGCGTGACGCTGCACTGGCTGATGTCCGGGCAGACTTCCTGGGTCTCGGCGCTGGTTCCGTAACCTTCCCCGGGGCGGTAGGCCGTGAGGTTGGTGGTGTCCTTGCGCGAGGTCAGGAAGGTGAAGCCTCCTTTGAGGTTCTTGTTGGCGTTGTCGGCACCGATCTCGAGCACCCCGTTGGGCTCCTTCACCTGGACCAGGTCGGGACGCGGCCCGCCCGTGATCACGACCGAAGGCTGGTGCCCTGTCGTGGCCACATTGCCCTTCATGTCGCTGACCGCGTCCACCAGGCGGATGAGGACATTGGGCTTGGGAGAGCCGGGCGTACCGGGATCCGTGAGGATCACGATGGCCCCTGATGGCGTCAGTGAGTCGACGACCACGTCATGCCAACTCAAGCCTCCATCCGTGGAGATCTGGACGATGCCCGTCCCCTTGGTCTTACTGAACTGCAAGGGCTCCGACGGATACACCGTGGTGCGGTCCTTGCCGTTGTAGTCCTCGGTCCGCACGACCTCGCTGTGCAAGATCACGGGTGGCACGCCGTCGGCGATGTTGAAGGTCGCCGTGTAGGGCTGCTTGACGATCGCGCCCGTTGAGTCCTGAACCAAGGAGACAGCATGCAACAGTCCCAGGTCCTTGACACTCGACGAGGTCCAGCCGTACGGATAGGGAGTGGTCAGCTTGAATACCAGAACCGACGAATCCACGCTGCTGGAGGAGGAGCTCACGCTCCACAGCGGCACGCCGTTGGAGTCAAGGCGTTGCACGCCCTTGGCATCCAGCAGAGGTGTGCCCAAGGAGGACTGGTAGACCGGCACGCCATTGGCATCCACGACCTGCTGCCCCTTGGCGTCGAGCACCGCCACACCGGGCACCACCCGGATCGGCTTGCCTGAAGCGTCCTTGAGGGTGTCCTTGCCCACCACTAGGATGTTCCCGGCCTGACTCGACGCGCCGTAGCTTGCCGTCACGCCCTTGATGGTGTTGGTTCCCGGAGCCCCGTAGGAGATGTCCGCCGTGGGCAGCTCTCCGACCCACTTGGCCGGGAAATTCACCACCACCTGATCGATGCGACCATCGCCATCGGTGTCGAGGTAGGTCGCGCTGCTGGGCACCATCGGGTCGATGTAGACTGTGCTGCTGTCGCAACCCACGTTCCCTGCGCGATCCGCTTCGGAGCACACCGTGTAGGTGTGCTTGCCGATAGTCGCGAAGCACTGGAGCGTGTCGTGGTGCGTGATCACATCGTTGTCCTGGGACGTGTACGTCACGTTCAGGCAACCGGGTGCCCAATGCGACCCCGGCGGCGGCGTGAGGATGTTCACGGTGGGCGGCACGGTGTCCAGTCCGACCTTGCTCGAGCCGCAGCCCTTGTTGCCCACGGCGTCCTCGGCGCAGCGCACCGGCGTGTTCACCGAATCAATCAGATGCTCCTTATCGGAGTGCTTGGTGATCACGGTCCCGTCGACGACATGCCACTTCACGATGACGTCGGGCTCGTTGACCCACGGCATGGTCGGGCCCGCAGGCACGCAGACGCCGTTGCCCTTGCAGATCGAGTCGATGACCACCGTGGGCGGAGTCGTGTCCAGCGTCACGTGGACGCTGTCGCAGCCGGTGTTGCCCCAGTCGTCGGTGTAGCACTTGGAGATGGTCGAAGGCCCTTCCGGCAGCAGCGTATCGAACGGCGTCATCGCCAGCTTGTTCACGGTCCAGGTGGCGGGCACCTTGCCGCTGGAATTGAGGTCCTTCTTGCCCAGGTGCGCCCCTTCGGCCGGTGAGGTGATCTTGACCACCGGAAGCAGGTCGTTGTCGAGGATGTTCACGACCAGGGACACCGGGTCCCTGGGCTTGGCGTCCTTGCTCGAGACCTTCAACGAGAAGTTCTCGGTCGGCTCCACCCGTCCGTCGTCCAGCACCTTGAAGGTGAAGTTGGCTAAGGTATCTCCTGCTGGGATCACCAGCGAATAGCGCGGCTTGACTCGGGCGCTGTCCTGCAGCTCCACGTCGGAGGCACGCGCCAGCGAGTCCAGCGTGGCCGTCCCGGCCTTGGCGTCGATCAGCACCGTGATCGCCGTGGAGGACGGGTTCGACAGGCGCAGTCCCAAGGTGACGGTCCCCACGTCCTCGCGCACGGTGGTGTCGGCCACCACGAACGAGATGAACGGCAGGTCGTCATTGTCCACGACCACCACCGAATCCACCTGGTGCAAGGGGTCCAAGGTCAGGTTCACCACGGAGTCGATCCGGAAGACCATGTTTTCTTGGCCCTCGTGGATGTTGTCGTCCACCGTGTGGACCTTCACGAAGGCCGTCGTGTCGCCAGCCTTGAAGTAGAACATCAGATGGGCACCGGGCACCCGGTCGTCGTCCACTCCGGCAGAAGCTGTGCCGTTGGAACGGTACCAGGCTTCGGCGTTCTTGCCCGAAGGACGCGACAAGTGCGCTCTCACCACCACCGAATCGCCTTCGGTGATTTCCTGGTAGGAAGTGTCGAAGCGTACGGTCGGCGCGCTGTCGTCGTCCAGGATAGTGAGGGCATAGCTGCCCTTGACGCCGATGCGGATCGGTTGGCTCGTCAGGAGACCGAAGTTCGCCGTCTCGTCGTATTCGTCCACGCTGTCCTTGGTGACGCGGACCGCGAAGCTGGTCACCGTGTCGCCGGCCTTGAAGGTCAAGGCACCCGTGCTGGGGTCGTACCCGGAAACGGTGTAGTCGGTGGGCCACTTGTTGACCGACCCGAAGGTCGCCGTCCCGGTCGGGCTGGGAATGTTCACCGTGATGTCCACGCTGGCCGGCCGCGAAAGCCCCAACCGCACGGGGATGCTGTCGGCGTGGCTCTCATGGACGGAGGAGTCGGGGCTCAGGTAGGTCACGGTGGGGACCTCGCCCACATCCTTGATCCAGCCCGTCGCCGACGGTTCGGCCACCGTCGCGGCCTTGGCACCGTCCAGCACGCCGCGCACCGAATCGATCACGACATGGAAGAGCTCCGTGGGCTCCCAGACATTGTCGGTGAGGGTGCCCACCGAAAGGCTTGCGGTCTTGCGGCCCGGCAGGAAGATCACCACGCCGCTTGTGGCCGTGTAGTCCTTACCGGCTCGGGCGCCAATCTTGGCATCGGGATCGTCGTTGGTGTGCCAACCGACCCGGATGGTATCCTTGCTCACGTTGCTGAGCGTGAGCGGGAAGATGGCCGCATCGCCCTCGTACACGGTGTCGCTGTTGGCGATGTGCAAGGTCGGGTAGTCACCCGAATCGATCACGCTGCCCAGTCCGATCGGCCGCAAAAGCGTGGCCGAGTCCGCCTGATCCAGCACCAAGGTGTAGAACTCCTCCTGCGGCTCGCGGATGGAATCGTCCAAGATGTGGACGGCGATGGTACCGGCCGTCGCAAGCGCAGGCAGCACCAGTGTGCCCGAGGTGTCGGCGTAGCGCAGGCCCGCCTTGGCGGTGCCTTCGTGGGTAGCGAAGTGGATGTGCAGGGGCACGGCGCTGGGTGCGCCCACCACGTGAACCGTGAAGGTCGCGACCGTGTCATTCTCCCACACCTTCAAGACGCTGTCGATCACCAGGCCCGGCAGCGCATTGGTGTCGAGGATGGTCCCGACGCCCGTGTCTTTCAGTTTGGTCGCCCCCTGGATGTTGGAAAGCACCACTCGGAACGTCTCCGGCCCTTCTCCCGATACGTTGTCGGTCAGTGCACGCACAGCAAGGGTCGCAGTGAGCTGGCCGGCCGGAATCGTGATCGAGCCCAGAGTGTCCTTGTAATCTTTGAGCGCGACCTTAGCCGTGCCGTCCAGGGTGTTCCAATCGAAGGTCGTGGGCAAACCGCTCTCGCGTTCCAAGCGCACCGTAAAGTGCGCAGTGTCACCCTCGCGCACCGTCTGGTCGTCCACCGAGATCCTGGGGGCGACGTCGTTGTCCAAAATGGTGCCCACAGCGGAACTGTCGGCGAAGGAACCATTGGTCACCGTCAACAGATTCAATTTGAACGATTCGGATCCTTCGTACAGGCTGTCGCCGAGGATTCTGACAGAAATTGTCGTATCGACAAGGCCCGGGCGCAGGGTGATAGAGCTGCCCGTGTCGACATAGTCGTACGGAGCGATTTTCGTCTGGGCCGTACTGTCCAACGTGCTCCACGCAACCGAAACAGGGAGTTCAGAGGGGGCGGAAAGATGGATGCGGAATTTCATCATCGCCGATGCGCCTGCAACGGCAGGTTCTTGCAGCAAGGAGTCGATCACGGAAACTTTGGGAGCCGAATCGTTGTCGACGATAGTTCCGATGCCGTACCCCACTCCGCCGATGTTGGCGGAAGGCAGCATGCTTCCATCGGTCAGCGTATCGGTGCTGTCGATCACCAGCTTGAACGTCTCGGTATTCTCGTGAAGGAGATCGTCCAGAATCCGAACATGGAAAGTGGCCGTATCCTTGCCCGCCTTGATCGTGATCACCGTATCGACACCCGAAGCAGGGAGCTTCTTGTAATCGCTGCTGGCTGTCGCCGTCTGATCCACGCTATGCACATGGACTAGCACGTCAGTGGAACTCGGATTCGTGAGTTTCAACCGGAAGGTCATTGGAGCATTCGCTTCGACCATACTCGTGTCGTTGATGCTGACGAACGGGCGGCCGTTGGCGTCATAGATGGCGCCCACACCCACCGAATCAGCGAAGGTGAGGTTGGTATCACCTGCTACGGCCTTGGAAAGCAGAATTTTGAATTTTTCCTTCTGCTCGGAAATGTTGTCGCTCAACACCCAAACTTTGAGGCTGGCGACGGAATCTCCCGGAAGCATCGTCACCGTGGTGGGGGCCACAACTCGGTAATCGGCATCCCCTACGGCTTGGTTTCCGGCCGTGACATCAAAATTGTCAGCGGTCTCCCATTTGAAGACCACGGTCCGTCCGCTCACATGGCTCAATCGCACCTTGAAGGTGATCAGCGACGAATCCGGCTGGTTGGGTTCAGTGATTTCCGCATCGTCAATGCGCACCGCTGGCGCCACGTCATTGTCGCGAATCGTGATCACACCCAAAGAATCCGAGAACTTGGCGTTCACCGGCGAGAAGAGCGAAATCTTGAAATGCTCGTCCAATTCCCACAGCGTGTCGGGTAGGATCTGGATGGAGTCCACCACCGAAAGGCTGCCCGCCTTGATCAGGGCTGTCCCGCTCTTGGCCACGAAATCGGAATCGTGTTTGGCGGTGCTGTCGACGGTCTTCCAGGAGACGGAAATGTCCTGGGCGGACTTGGCGCTCAGCGAGATGGTGAATTTCGCGTACCCCTTCGCCGACGAAGCGTCCTTGGGCTCCTGAACCGAAACGTCGTTGATCGAGATGGTCGGTGGCCCATCGTTGTCGAGGATGCCGCCCACGGCCAGGCTGTCCTTGAACGCGAAGGTCGTGTCTCCAGCGATCGTCTTCTTCAGGACACTCCAGTACCAGAGCGTGTCGGGTTCGTCCAGGCTATTGTCGTTGATGGGCACCCACACGGTGTCCGTCACGGTGTTCTTCGGGAAGATCACCGACACGTTGGTCTTGGCCGTGTAGTTGGGATCGCTGCCGCTGGCTCGGGCCTGCAACGACACCGGCTTGTCGGCATCGGCGGCCGTGTTCCAGGTCAGCTTGAGGTCCGTGGCACTGGGGCGGTCCAGCGTGATCACGAAGACCGCATGGCCAGCGGCTTCGGAAACGACCGCATCCTTGATGCTCACGTTCGGCTTGGGGGTGACGTCGAGGATCTTGCCAAGGCCCGTGTCGCCGATGACGGCATTCACGACCGCAGCAACGGAGACCGGCTGGATGAAGAGGGTCTCGGTACCTTCGTTGGCGATGTTGTCGGCCAACGTGGTCACGGTGATCTGGACAGAATTTGTCCCGGCGGGAATGCTGTCCTTCTTTGATGCGGCGGTGTAGTCCAGACCTGCCGCCGTGGCCGTGCCGTCCACCGTCTTCCAGGTGAAGCTCACCGGAAGGCCGCTGGTGATGGCATTGCCCGCCTTGTCGCGCAGCGAGGCCGTGAAGACCAACTGCCCGCCTTCGCTGGCCTGCACCGTATCGAGGTGCAGGATGGGGGCATCGTCGTTGTCACGGATGTATCCAATCGCGCTTCCCGTCGCCACGGTGGCATTCGAGGTGGACGTCACCGTGAAATTCACCGTTTCGGGAGTGGTGCCCTCGTAGATGTCGTCCCCGTGCACCTTGACAAGAACTGTCTTGACCGTGTCGCCAGGATTGAAGGTCACCGATCCGGTCGTGTCGCGGTAATCGTACTTGTTCGCACCGTTGTCGGGAGTCGCGATGCCGCCGCTGGTCTGGAAGTGCACCGTGACCGGCACCCCGGAGATCGCCGAAAGGTGCAGTCCAAGCACCAGCGCTGCATCCGCATCGGTCGTCTTGGCCGGTTCCTGGACAGTGTCTCCCGTCGCCGTCAACGAGGGCATGCCGTCGTCGTTGAGGATGGTGCCCACGGCGGTGGTGATGCCCTTGTCCTTGGCATTCGCGACCACGCCGTTGGTGTCGGCCCCGGTCACGCCGTTCAGGACCACGCGGAAGGATTCGTCGTACTCGTACTTGGCGTCGCCCTTCACCACCACGCGCAGGGTGTCCTTAATCTTACCGGCCGGGATGCTCCGGGCGGCATTGGTCACCTTGACGAAATCGTTGTCGGTGGAACTGGCGCCCTTCCAGTTCACGTTGTCTACGCTGTCCACCGTGGACCAGTTGTAGGTCACGGCAAGCGCCGATGGCGTGGCCGGGGCTCCGGTGGAATCCACCAGGTTCACCTCGAAATAAAGCGCCGTGTCCCCAGCATTTCCTTCCTTAACATTGCCCAAGCTCTTGACCTGGATGAAGGGCAAGGCATCGTCGTTGAGGATGGTGGCGACGGCAGTGTCCTTGCCGCTTGCGAAAGTCGCCCCCTTGAGCGTATCCACCTTGATCGAGAAGTACTCGTCTGGCTCGAGCTTGTTGTCACCAGTCACAGGCACGATGATGAGGCGGGTCGGCTTTGTCGCACCAACCTTGATGGTGTCCCAACGGGACACTGACTGGTAATCGTTGTCACCCACCTTGGCGGTGCTGTCGCGAGTGAACCAATGGAAGGTCACAAGGATCGCAGAAGGCGAGGAGAGCGCAACGGAGAACGTATCGTTCGTGACGGAACCTTGATTGCCTTCGGCCTTGCGGACTCCGCTCAGGAGCAGGCTAGGCGGGGCATCGTCGTCGATGATGGTCCCGGTCGCATTCAAGGCACCTGCGGTGGTGGAAGCACCGGACACGGCGTTGACCGACACGGTGAACGTCTCATTGTCTTCATCGACCTTATCCCCCTTAACCTGCACCTCCAAGGTCTTGGAGACGGCTCCGACCTGGATGGTATCGGCACGCGAGAGGACGGCGACATAGTCGGTGTCGGCGATTTCCGTTCCCGAGGACTTGGCCGTCCCGTCGGTGGTCTGCCAGCGGAAGGCCACTGGAATTTCCGGGCCATCCGCCACAGGAAGTGCATTGCCCGCAATGTCGGTCAGTGACAGGGTGAAGGTCGCCAAGTTCCTGTCACCAACATCGCCTTCATGGCGGCTGGAATCGGATACGATCTTCAAACGCGGCAGCGAGTCGTCATTGACGATGGTCATGGTCGCCACCGTATCGTTCAGAGGATACAGGGCGGCATTGGTCAGGTGCGTGATCGCTACGGTGAACTGTTCGTTCAACTCGTAGCGCTTGTCGCCAACCACATCCACGGACAACGTCGTGTCCACGCTGCCAGCAACAATCGTCCCCTTGCCTGCCGTAACAGCCAAGAAATCCTTGGTGCCAGCATCCGTCGCGCTGCCAGCGATGGTCTTCCAGTCGAAGGTCACGTCGGTGGTGGGAGCATCCGCCTTGGTGATAGGAAGCCCAGTGCCCTGGTTGTAAAGGCCCACCTTGAAGTAGAGCTTGGTGATGCCGGAGTTTCCTTCAACCACCGACGAGTCGCGCACCTTAACGATGGGCTGGTTGTCGTCGTTGCGGATCGTGTCGAGCGCGACGGTGTTGCCATCCTTCTTCCAAGCGCTATCTCCCGGAACCAGCGTGATCCTGAAGGTCTCGTTGGCTTCGAAACGCGCATCTCCCTTGGTGGTCACCTGGATCGTATCCGTCCACTTGTTGGCCGCGATGCTGCGGGCGCTGGAAGGAACTTCCACGTAATCCGTGTCGGGAATCGTTCCCGTCAGACTGTGCCCTGCTGTGTTGTCGCTGGTGGACCAGGAGTACTTGACAGGCACTTCCGGAGCCGACGTGCCGTCGAGCTTTGCCTTGGTGACCGGATCAACCAAGTACACCACAAGCTTCCGGACCGAATCGGCATCGCCTTCCTTGAATCCCGTGCTGTCGATCATGAGCTTGGGGAAGTTGTCGTCGTTGACGATGGTTCCGATCCCCACCAGCTTCTTCTTCGCGGCATCGGCAATCGCCGCTTGCCCCACCAGCGAAGCGCTATCGATCACGACGGTGAAGACTTCATCCAGCTCATACTTCAAATCGCCATTGACCTTCACCACAATCGTATCCGTGGTCTTGCCCTTGACGATCGTTCCTGCGACTTTGGTCATCGCTCCATAATCCCCGCTGGCAGAACTTGCCGTTCCTGCAACCGTGGACCATGTGTAGTTGATGTCGCGGTTCACGGTCCCGACATAGGCTCCACCAGTGGCGGAATCGGCAAACGAAACCACGAATTTGAAATCGGTGGTCCCGCTGTTGCCTTCCTTGGCCGAGACATCACTAATCCGCAGGGTCGGCGCGTGATCCTTGTCCAAGATGGTGATCAGTGCCGCCACATGGGACGTGTCACCAACCACACCCGAGGCGGGATTGAATGCAAAGACGCCACCAGCAGGATTGGTGAAATCCAGATAGAAGGTGAGATTTCCGGTATAGACATGATCCCACTTGATCGTGAACGGAATGTCTACGCTGGTTTCGCCGGCCTTAATGACCGCAATGGCCGGAGTGCTCTGATCGACATAATTCACGTTCGGGACAGCCGTACCCGTCAGGATCTTGCCATCGGACGTCTTGACGGATATCGATGTCGCATAATTGAAAGAAACCGCATACGCATTCTTGGTAGGAATCGACACTTTGGCGATATAGGTGGTATCAGCTTCTGGTACCTGCGTCCCACTCGGAGAGATCGAAATGGTGATCTGAGGCTTTTCTGGATCGAAAGGAACAAAGTCACCCAAGCCACCACTGAACTGATTTGCGCCATTGAAATGCCGTCCGAACATTTGCCCATACAGACGAACCTGAGAATTCATTTCAATCCGGCCAGTCGGGGCACTGAGCGTCGCCCAGATCCTCGTGTCGGAATCGATCTTGACATTGGAATTAGGACCAGCAACAACCATCATCGTCCCGCCCAGGAACAGCCCCGGACCTGAACCGTAACCCGTCGCTCCCACAGCACTATCCGGGCCTACGAAAACTCCGCCTGCCGAGGTCTGGAACCCTTTGTCTGCATAGACGATGGTGCGACCCGCATTTTTCTGGATCGCCACAAGCTTAGCATTCGAATTACTAAAAGATGCCTTATTGAAGTAGTAAACGCCTTCACCGACATACAAGATTTGATTATCAAACGTCACATCACCATAATATCCTGGAGGCAGGATTTTTCCGGCTGGCATAAAGACACCATTGATCGTCCGAGCCCCAATCGAATCACATGCGGTCACAGCACAAACCGCATTGATATCAATGACCGAAGATAACGATGTGAGTGCACCTTTGGAACTGACTGTAGCTGCATCCAGCCCAGGAACATTGTATCCAGGCAACTGGGATGCCGTATAAAGCGTCGGGAAACTGACAGGAGGTGAGAATGGTTGGCTGTAGGAAACAGTTCCTCTTATATTTGACGAAGTCAATACGGTCGAGGCGTCTCCTGCCATATGCAACACACCAGTATTCGTGATGTTGTTGACCGAAAAATCTGCAGTTCCTTTGGAGTAATAATCATTTGTGAATGTGAAATTATTCGCAAATACCGAATTTCCGCCGACCCATGTTTTGGCGCTGTCAGTCCCTCCCTGGCCACCCAGAGAGGCATTTCCGGCAACTTGAAAAATTCCTTTGTTGGAGATCTTTCCTTGCGGAAGGCTAAAGTCGGAATTTGTCAATACCGTGTCATAGAAATTACCCGCAAATCCACCCGTAATCGAACCGCGAATCATGGTCTTGGTCTTGAATTCGCTCGCTCCAGAAATACTCAGCCAAGAGCCTGCACCAACGTAGCCATGGTCTGCCGTACTGAACGAGCCACTGCTGGTGGTGATGGTGGAGTCCATGAACATCCAGAACTTGTTCAGTTCCTTGCTCGGGCTGAACTGCTTGAGATCGATCCCTGTCGTCGGGTAGTAGCTGGCCGCCTCGACACGGGAAGACAGACCGGTCACTAGCAGAGCAAGTGGAAGCAACCCGGCACGCCATCCACGCACCAGCCCCTTCGTACCAGCCAACCTGCTCAATGTTTGCAGTTTCATCTGTCCTCCTCCTCAACGCATAACACTAGCTCATCGCACTCTGGAGAGTCACCATCATCCTCTTGCGTTGCAGGAAGTCGGACTCTCAGGGAGTACAGACGCGTCAACGACCCCGCATCTCTCTTGGACGGAATCTCAAAGCGCTTGCCCCATCAATCTAAGTCGACCACACCCGCCAAGGCGAATCCTCAGACATTTTTGTGGCGGTAAGCCCCATTCTTACGTGTAATTAGAACTACATCGGAGACTCATTATCTAATAACGTGAAATAGAGCACCCGAGGAGTGCTCTATCGAAATAAAAGACAAATAGGTAGAACGGAATCAGATCACAAGATCTTCACACCCACCCGCAATACGTGATTTTCTAGGCTAGCTCCTCCGGGATTGTTGAGCTCCCCGCGAATCACCACCCGCATCAGGTAAATGCCCGTGATCACATGCCGGCCATTGGAGTCGCGCAGGTTCCACAGCGCCTGCAATCGGGTGCGATCCAACTTATCCTTCTGGATGGTGGCAAGATCCGCAGCCGTCAGACGGAAGCTCTGCGACAGCACGAAGGTTCCCATGTGGTCGTAGATGAAGATCTCGAACGAGGCGGGCTTGTTCACGTAAATCGAGGTCGCTACGCAAGCCTCGCGCACGGGACAGACGGAGCTGGTCGCAGAGGGCGAACCGTATCCTTGGCCAGGCACGTAGCTGGTGAGATTGGCCGTGTCGTTCTGCGAGGCCAGGAAGGTGAATCCTCCCGGCAGCTTGCTGGACATGCTCTGGGGCGTCGCCGTCACGAGCCCGGACGGCAAGGTCACCTGCATCAGCTCCGGCCGCAACGGCCCTTGGACCACCACCGATGGCTGAGCATTCGTTCCGGTCTTGTTGCCGAAGGCGTCCACCAGTCCCGTATCGAAGCGGATCAGCATGCCCGGCCGCACCGAACCTGCCTCGCCCGGCTGCACGGTGAACACGATGGCGCCAGTCGGACTCAGGCCTTGCACCTTCACATCCACCCAGGTCTTGCCGTCGTAGGAGACCTGGAAGATCCCGGTCCCATCGAACTGCTTGAAGCTGACGGCCTCGGACGGATAGACCCACACCGTGTCCACACCGTTGTAGTCCTCGGTCCGATGCACCTCACTCTTGACGATGACCGGAGCGACCTTGTCACCAATGTTGAAGGAGCTGTTCCAGATCTTGCTCACAACAGCCCCGGTCGAGTCTTTGTAGGTCTCTGTGGCCTTGAGGACACCCAGCCCGAAGTAGCTCGAGGATGTCCAGCCGTAGGGATAGGGTTCGGAGAGCTTGACCACCAGCACCGAGGAATCCACAGTCCCCTGCGTGCGAGTCACCTGCCACAGCGGCACGCCGTTGGCATCCAGCACAGCCTTGCCATCCTTGTCCAGGAGCGGCACATTTCCCACCGACTGGTACACGGGCTTGCCGCTGGCGTCCACCAGCTGCGAACCGTCGGAGGTGATCACCGGGGTGCCGGGCACCGCGCGGATGGGCTTACCTGCAGCGTCCTTGAGCGTATCACCCTTGACCACCACCACGTTCCCGACCACCGTGACGGTGCCGTAGCTCGTCGTCTGATCCTTGCGGGTATTCTGTCCTTCGCCGCCGTAGGAAATGTCCACGGTGGGCAGCGTTCCATTCCACTGCGTCGGGAAGTGCATCACGACGGCATCGATGCGGCCGTCCCCGTCGGTATCGAGGTACTCGGCGGACGTAGGCACATTGGGATCCACGACGATGGAGGTCGAGGCCGAACCCACGTTGCCGGCACGGTCAGGCGAGGATTTGACGAAAATCGTCGCAGGCCCGGTGTGGTCGAAGCAGATCGTGGTGTCGTGGCGCGTCACCTTCGATCCATCCTGTTCCATCCACTGGGTGGCCACGCAGCCTACAGGCCAGTGACTGCCTTCGGGAGGCGTCACGATCCATACCTTGGGCGGATCGGTATCCAGACCCACCAAGCCGGTGCCGCATCCCTTGTTGCCTACGGCATCCTCGGCGCAGCGCACGACGGCGTTCAATGTATCCAGAAGCTTCTCGGAGTCGGTGTGTCTGGTGATCACTCCGTTGTCCACCGAATGCCACTTGACCTGGATGCCCGGGACGTTCACCCAAGGCGTGTCCTTCACGGCCGTCCAAGTCTTGCCGTCGCGGCTGATCGAGTCGATCACGACGATCGGTGCGGTGGTGTCCAGCGTCACGTGCACGCTGTCGCAGCCGGGATTGCCCCACTCGTCCAGGAAGCACTTGAGCAAGGTGGAACGGCCTTCCGGGATCAACGTATCGTACGGCGCCTGAACCTTGCCGTCCACATTCCAGCGCACCGTCACGGCTCCGGTGGAATCCAGGTCCTTCTTGCCCAGCACGGCGCCTTCGGAAGGCGAAGTGATCTTGACCTTCGGACCGAGATTGGTGTTGACGATGCGCACGTGCAGCACGCTGTCCTGTCCCGGCAGCAGATGGATCAGGTCAGACAGGTGCAGGTCGAATTCCCTGTCCTTGCCCACCTTGTGGTCGTTGCCGAAGCGCAGAATGAAGCTTGCGATGGTGTCGCCCGGAGCAAAGCTCAGGGTCACGGAGCTGTCGGCAGCCAGCAGCACGCTTGAGGGTGTTCCTGTCGCCTTGACCTTCCCAGAAGTGGTCCAGTAGGAGGCACGGTCCAGCAAGAGCTGGATCGTCGCCTGGCCGTCGTTGTCGTTGACCGTGAGAGTGCTGGAAGGGAACGCCACCTTGGACGGTGCGTTGCCATTGGTGATCCAGACCACCACGCTATCATGCAGCACGGTGTCGCCCGCCAGGGGCTTGAACGCCTCGCCCGGAGTCCAGTCTTTCAGGCGCAGTACGGCACGCACCGCCGGCCCGTCGCGCCCGTCGTTCACGGTTGCGAAGTCCATGGTCGTGTCGAGGCGGCGCTGGGCGAAGGCAGGAGTCGATCCGCTGGCGGCGCTGCTCACGAAACGCCCCCACGCCAGCGAGGAGTTTCCGGCCGTGTCGGAAACCGTCCCTGCATACTGGGCCGAAGGGTCCTTGTCGCTGGGGAACGGACGGATGCCGACCCGAAGCTTGAGCGAAGTCCCGCGCACCGTAGAAAGGACCGTGTCGCGGAATCCCAGGTATGGGGCCGGATCGGCATTGACGATGTCCAACTCGGCCTGCGCCTGGGTCGGATCCACCTTGACGAACTTGGCCTTGGCGTTTGCCATCGTCAGGTTCAGGAACACCTTGAGGTCATTGGTCCGCACGGAATCGCGACGCACCTGGACTGCCACCCAGGCCTGAGTGCTTCCGGCCGGGAAGACGATGGTCACCGAACTTGCCTTGCTTCCTGCAGCCACGGTGTCGCGTCCGTTGTCAGCAGCCTGCAACAGGTCGAAGTTCTTGCCAGGCAGGCCCGTGCTCTTGGCGTCCACGCTCACGGTCAAGGTCTCGACGTCCGCCACCGGCTGGGTCAGCTGGACCGGCAGCCAGACGATGTGGTCGACTTCCTGCACCTGGGTCTTTGCGTTGGGGAAGTACGCCAGCGACTTGGTGCTGTCGAAGATGGTTCCCAGGTTGCTGGAAGCGGCATCCAGACGGGCATTGACGGCACTGGAGATCAATGCCCGCAGCTGGCGGTCCGGCTGAGCCAAGGCATTGCCCAGGACCTTGACCCGCACCACGCCGCTCAGGCTGTCGGCGGGAATGGAGGCCTCACCATTGACCACAGCCAGGAAATCGGCCGGATACGTGATGCCGTTCTCCACATACGAAATGCTATGGGCCGTACTGTCCTTCGTGCTCCAGACAAAGCTCGTGGACAAGCGGCTGGTGACCTGGTTCCCCAGGGAATCCTGTAGCTCCACCTTGAAGTACAGGGCAGTGTCCTTGCCCAAGACGCCCGGATCGCTCACGCCGGCCGGCCGGACCTTCAGGTAAGGAAGCCCCATGACCGGATCGATGCGTCCCGGTGCCGTGGAATTGCCGACCTGGAAACTTGCCAGGTTCTTCAGATCCACATGGAAGTGACGCACGGTGTCGTACACGCCGGGAAGACTGAACACCCACACCTGCAGCTTGAGCGAATCCCGGATGCTTGCCGAGCCGGCCGGAACGTCCACGTAATCGATGCCGGCCTTGGCGCTGCCCTCGCGAGTGGCCCAAGTGAAGGGCAGGTCGATCGCCGAGGCGCGGTCCAGCCAGACCTTGAAGTCCAGCGCCGTCTTGACGGTCGGCCGCAGGATGCTGGCCGAGTCGATGTGGATGACCGGAAGTGCGTAGCCGTTGATCAGCGTCCCCACGGCACTGTCGTGCGCGTTGGAAAGCCCCGCGATCCCGGACGTCGGAGCCAGATCCACCTGGAAGTGCCGGGTGGTATCGAACTTTGCGGTCCGAATCAGAGCAATGGAGATGGTGTCGGAGAGACCGCCTGCGGCCAACGTGTCGGGGCGGTTCGTGGCTGCGGTGAAGTGGGTTCCGCCACGGGCCGATCCGTCGATGGTGGAATAGCTGTACGGCAAGGCGATGCGGGACGACACGGTCGCACCGGCAGCGTCCACGAGCCGCACCGGGAAGCGGATCTGGCTCTGGGTGCTCTGGTCTGCGGCGGCATCATCCACCAGAAGACGCGCTCCGGTGATGGCGTTGGTGAGGGTGATCTTGGCCACGGTGTCCGAGCCTTCGGCTACGGTGGCGATCCTGGAGGTATCCCAGGTGGGAATGATCACATAGAAGCTTCTGGAGCTGTCGAACTGCTTCGATGCCTTGATCGTGATCGCGATGCTGTCGGTGCCTGTGATCAGGTGCGATCCCAGAGCCAGCACGTAGTCGCTGCCGTTGATGGCTCCCCCGTTCACTGCCGCAAAGCTGTAGGAGATCCCGAAGGCCGAAGCCTGGCTCAGGCTCACCGGGAACTTGAAGACGAAGTCGCTTGTCCTGCGCTGGATCGACACGTCGTCCATCTGGATCCGGGGTTTGGGCCAGCCGTTGAGGATGGTCCCGATCCCCGTGTCGTTCTTGCCCGAAAGTCGCGTCAAGGTGCCCGGCACCGGAGTCAATACGGCTTTCAGGTAACGGGTGCTGTCGATCAAGGCGTTGCGAATCAGCGTCACGCGGACAGAATCTGTCAGGGTGTACGCGGGGAAGGTGCCTGCAGTGCCTGCGGCCACCGCCTTGTAATGCACGTCGGCCTTGGCCGTGCTGTCCTTGGTCTGCCAGGTGTACGAAAGCGGCACGGACGACTTGATGACGGCCTTGTCGGCAAGCCGCACCAGTTGCACAGGCAGGGCAAGCGTCGTCGAGGTCGCCTGGTTCGCGGACGCGTCACGGACCGTCAGGGCCGCAGCGGGAGAGACCAGCGTGTCGTAGACGATAGAATCGGACTTGGTCGCGCCGTACACGGAGTCGATCTCCAGCTTGAACACGCGGTCCGGTCCGAAGAGATCGCTCTTGGGAATGGTTACCCTCACCGACGTGACGGAATCGCCGATGGCGATGTAGTAGGTGGCCACCGGCAACGTGAAGTCTGCGGAAGCCGTCGCATTGGACACCGCAGTCACCTTCAACTTCACGGTGACCGGTGCCAATGTCGGAATGTTCTTCTTGCTCCCCGGGTCGATGGTCTGCAACTGGAAGTGGAACGCGCTGTCGGCCAGCCACGGGCGCACCATCGTGGTCGCTCCGTCGGCAACCAGACGCACTTTGAGTGGATTCTCGTTGTCCACGATGGTTCCGATGCCCATGCTGTCGCTGGCATTGTGCCCCAACGTGCCGTTGACGACCTTGTCCAGCACCACCTTGTAGGTCTCGTTGCCATCGTAGACAATGTCGCCCAGGACCTTGATCAGAATCGAAGCCGTGTCGTAGGTCGCGGGGATCACCACGATTCCGTTCTTCACTTCCACATAGTCGTTGGTTCCCAGGGTGGTCGATCCGCCCGCCGTGGCCGTGATGTTTTCGGTGTGGTAGTAGATGGTCACCGCTTGCCCGTTGATGTGACTCATCTTCAACGGGAAGCGCGCAATCACGGTGTCCGGCTTGCCGTCGAGCCTCAGATCCGGTTCGGCCACCTTCGAACTGAACACCGCCACGTCGAAGCTGATGACCGGGGGATCGGGATAGAAGGGGATGTACATCCCCTGGCCACCCGAGAACTGGTTGGCGACACTGAAGTGCCGGGCGAACATCTGCCCGAACAGCTTCATCTGGGAATTCATGGTGATCTTGCCGGTGGGCGCACTCAAAGTCGCCCACACCGATGAGTTCGATCCACTCAGATCGAAGTTTGCTCCAGGGCCTGCCACTAGCATCATGGTGCCGCCGCCGAAGTCGTCGGCCGAGGCTGTGACGCCGAACTTGCTTGCGATGTAGCCGCTGTCGGCCCCGATGAAGTAGTCGTTGGCGGAGGTCGAATACCCTTTGAGCGAGTACACGATGGTCCGGTCACCGGTCGGCTGGTATCCGATCAGCTTGCCGCCGTTTTGCAGGTTCACGCTATTGAAGTAGTAGAAGCCTTCTCCCAACACCACCATGCCACCGTTCACATTCAAATCCCCGTAGTAGCCGGGAGGCAGATACTTGGTGGGGGCGATGCTCTTGGCGCCGTAACCAAGGCCGGGATAGCCATTGCAGGCCACGCTGACTCCACACACGCTGCTCGCGTAGTTCTGGTCGATGTACTCGGGAGAAGCTGGTAGGGCAAACGCCATTCCATAACCAGGAAACTTGGAGGAATCGAAGAAGACGGAATCCGGCAGCGGGGACACGTACGTCGCCGCCACGGCCTTGTTCGTCAAGTCACTCAGAACCGTGATCGGGTTGGGGTTCTTTGTGCCGTTGTAGTAGATCGCGCTATCGAACTTCACAGGCTTGTCAAGGGTATAAGTCCCGTTGAAATGGAACTTGTTCCGGAAGTTCGAGTTCTGCCGGAAAGCCACGTTGCCGCCGACCCAGGTCTCGGCGCTGTCTTCTCCACCGTTGTTGGAGTAGTCCAAGTTCCCATCCACGATCACCTTGGAAGTCAGCCCTCGGAAGGTCGTGGCGCGGAAGGTGGCGTTGCCGTGCACGTAAAGCGAACTGTCGAACACGAAAGAAGGTCCGCCGCCCTTGAACTCGCCGCGCACGAACGTGGGCGTGTGGAATGAATCGGTATTGGATCCACCCATCACGAAATCTCCGACACCCACCTTGCCCTGTCCCGCCGTGGCAAACTGCGTCCCCGTGTACAGGGTCGAGTCCATGTACATCCAGTACTTATTCAGTTCGACCTTGGGCGTGAACTTCTTCATGTCCACAGTGTCCGTCTTGCCTGCCGCCTGCACCTCAGGCAGGAGTGCGCCTAACAACAGGCACAGCACAGCGACAGACTTGAAAAGACCACGAGAAACGCCACTGTTCAGGAAACTCATCCCTACCGCCATGTGCTTGTTCATAACAACCTCCTCCACGTTCCCCATTCTACCGCTTCGACCCATCCGGTCGCCATCCCCAAACGGGCGAATCGCCCGGACTGCGAAAAAGGCTCAAAGTTCCAAGAAGCAAACGCACACCTGCCCCATCTCGCCGATGCCAGCGTGGGTCTGCTCCTTCCCTCCAAGACTTTGTCCCTCATAAGCTAGGGTCAAATTCCAGCTTTGCGCAGCCCGATTGCAGTATGTTGATGTTTTTATCAACAGGAAGAGTGTAGCACGGACTACTCCAGCCAAGAAATGAGCATTCATGCACCTTTGAGGACGATTGGAATGTTCCAAGTTGGAGCTTCTAGAGATCCTGACTCGCCCTCCAGGAAAAGCTGGAAATGGGTCGAACATGTACCTTTGGAAGCGTGAGAACCCAGAATCGTATGAGCCATCCATGAACCTCGCCATCTCGCCATGCCCCAACGACACCTTCCTGTTCGAGGAGTTCCTCAAGGATCCGGACATCTTTCCGCCCACGGAGTCCAATCCGGTCCGGTTCCTGGACATCGCCGAGCTCAATGCCTTGGCCACCTCTCCCGACGGCCCCGATCTGATCAAGGTCTCGTGCGCCAGCGTTCCGCTGTTCCTGGAGCACTACCGCCTGCTGCCTTGCGGAGGCGCCATGGGAGAAGGCTGCGGTCCCTTGCTGCTCAAATCACCCGGAACCACCGGACTGTCCCGCGTCGCCCTGCCGGGTCACGGCACCACAGCCCATGTTCTGTTTCGGTTCTGGCTCTCCCGCCAAGACCTGCAGCCCAACTCACTGAGCGAATCCCTGGTCCGGTTCGACGAGATCCCCCGACGCATCCTGGACGGCAGCTACGACCACGGCGTGGTGATCCACGAGACTCGCTTCACCTTCCGGGACATGGGCCTGGAGCAGGCCGTGGACCTGGGCGAGTTCTGGGAGCGGGAGACCGGCTCCCCGATCCCGCTGGGCGCCCTGCTGCTGCGCCGCGACCACAGTGAGGAGTTTGCACGCCGCGTGGTGGCGGCCGTAGGCAAAAGCCTGGACCGCGCCTGGGAAAGGCCAGAACCCGTGACTCCCTGGATCGCTTCTCACGCCCAGGAGATGGCCCCTCAAGTGCAGCGGGACCACATCGCGACCTACGTCACGGCCTACAGCCGCGACATCGGGAAACGGGGCCTGACAGCGCTTGCCGTCCTCTGGCAGGCCGCCGCTCCTCTCCTTCCGGACGCTTGGCCCGATCAGGGCATCCTGCAGGCAGCCTTGCAAGAAACCGCCCGCTTGCGTCCCGTCTCTTCCTTAATTTGAAGGCCTGCGTCAGGTTCCATCTGACGCCTCACGGAAGCGATTTTCGGATATTTGGAAGGAATGGGACGATGAGCAGCACGAACACGCGTTTCGCCTTGGGACAGCAGGACATCCCGACGGCATGGTACAACATCGCTGCGGACTTTGCCGAGCCGATGCCCCCGATGCTGAACCCCGCCACCAACAAACTTCTCTCCCCGGAAATGTTGGAAGCGATCTTCGCCAAGCCCATCGCCGAGCAGGAATTTTCCCAGGAACGTTGGATCGAGATCCCCGACGAAGTCCGCGACGTGCTGGCCCTCTGGCGCCCCACCCCTCTGCTGCGCTCGGTGCGCCTAGAGAAGGCCCTGGACACCCCGGCTCACATCTACTACAAGTACGAAGGCAGCTCGCCGGCCGGCTCGCACAAGCCCAACTCCGCCATCCCACAAGCATTTTACAACAAGCAGGCCGGCATCAAGCGCCTGGCCACCGAGACCGGCGCCGGCCAGTGGGGTAGCTCGCTGTCGCTTGCCTGCCAGCTCTTCGGCCTGGAGTGCACTGTGTACATGGTGGGCTCGAGCTACCGCCAGAAGCCCTACCGCCGCATGGCCATGGAGACCTGGGGCGCCACCGTCCACGCCTCTCCCTCGATGGAAACCGAGTTCGGACGCCGCGTCCGCGCCGAGGACCCACACACCGCAGGTTCCTTGGGCATCGCCATCTCCGAGGCCGTGGAAGACACCCTCAAGAACCCCGGCACCAAGTACGCCTTGGGTTCGGTGCTCAACCACGTGTGCCTGCACCAGACCGTGATCGGGCAGGAAGCCATCCGCCAGATGGAAATGGCCGGTGAAGAACCCGACGTGGTGGTGGGTTGCGCCGGCGGCGGCTCGAACTTCGCAGGTATCGCTTTCCCCTTCCTGCGCGAGAAGATCGTGAATGGAAAGAAGACCCGCATCCTGGCCGTGGAACCTTCCGCATGCCCCTCCTTGACCAAGGGCGAGCTGCGCTACGATTTTGGCGACACCGCCATGACCACGCCACTCATGAAGATGTACACGCTGGGCGCCGACTTCATGCCGCCCTCGCTCCACGCAGGTGGTCTGCGCTACCACGGCATGGCACCCACCGTCAGCCACGCCTTCCAGCAGGGCCTGTGCGAAGCGCGCTCCTACGAGCAGCACGAGGTCTTCGAGGCGGCCACGCTGTTTGCCCGCGCCGAAGGCATCATCCCGGCTCCCGAGTCGTCCCACGCCATCAAGGCCGTAATCGACGAGGCACTGGAAGCCAAGAAGGAAGGCAAGAAGCGCGTGATCGTGTTCAACCTGTCCGGTCACGGCCTGTTGGACCTTCCCAGCTTCGAAGCCTTCCGGCTGGGCAGCATCAACGCCTGAGGGAATCCGCGGCAGTGCGCCCGCTCGGGGCGTGCTGCCACTTACATTTGCAGGCATGTCATACGTGATCGCTCTCGACGGCCCCTCCGGAACCGGCAAGTCCTCCACCGCCAAGGAGATCGCCCGCCGACTCTCGATCGCCTACCTGGACACCGGCGCCATGTACCGCTCGCTGTCGCTGTTTGCCATGGAAGTCGGCATCGCCCCAGGGGACGCCCAAGCCTTGGCGCCGCTGGCCCTGACGCTGCAGTTCGAGTTTCCCGAGCTAGGAAAGGTGGTGGTCAACGGGCGCGACGTCTCCACCGACATCCGTTCCCCGGAGGTTTCCGGGCGCGTGAGCCCGGACTGCCAGCCCGCAGCGGTGCGGGAGACCATGGTGGATGCCCAACGCATCTTCGGATCCCGCCACGCCACCGTGCTGGACGGACGCGACATCGGCACCGTGGTATTTCCCGATGCGGCCTTCAAGTTCTACATCGACTGCGACCCTGCGGTGCGAGCCCAACGCCGCGTGCAGGAACTGGCCACCATGGGCAAGCCCAGCAGCTACGAGGACGTGCTGGCCAACCTGCTGGAGCGCGACCACCTAGACAGCACCCGCGAGATCGCCCCGTTGCGCAAGGCCCAAGACGCCCTCGTGATCGACACATCCGACCTCACCTTCGATGGGCAGGTGGAGGAGATCCTCAAGGTCGTCCGCGCGGGGCTACGGTAAGGTTCATCGGGTCATTTTCCCAAGCGCGCATCCAAGTCCAGGGGAAACGGACCTTCGATGCGCAACTTGGCCCGTGCTGGCTGCAAGAGCAGATTGCGTTCGTGCGGCACAATGACCGAAGGCAGCTCCAAGGCCGCGTGCTTGCCGCTCTTGAGCCAGGCATCCCCGATGGCACGCGTTGCCAATACCGAACGCGCCGACCTCCATCCTTCCGGCAGCGGTGCCTCGGAAAGTTCGACGTCCTTCTTTGGCAACACCACGCGGAACCAGGAAAAGGCGCCCAGCGGCAACGGCCCTTCCAGGTGCACCAGAAGTTCCAAGATCGCAAGCGACAGGTGGCTCGATAGGTAGACCGCCGCCTGCCCCTGGGAATTCCAACGTCCGCCAACCAATCGCGCCCCTTCCCCCGTGAAGGCCGTGTCGGCAAATCGCGTGGACACCACCCGATAGGCTTCCCTCACGCGAAGACGCCGTGCTCCAGTTGCTGCAACAGCTGTTCCACGGCCATGGCGCCCGGCTCCGTGTCGCACACGGAAAGCGGTGTCCGGCCCTCGAAATGGGCACGCGGAGCATCCATCCAATGCCGTGCGGCTTCCTCGCTGCCCAACACGCGCTGGGCGGTGTGAAACACCCGCCCGATGCGCCAGATGCGCTCGGATTCGTCGGTGCGAAATCGCCCGGCCTGCCGACGGCGGGCCAGAGTGCTTTGAGTGATGCCTGCCACGCTTGCCAATCGCAGGTGGCTGATGCCCAATCCTTGCGCCAAGACTTCGAAGGCATCGGAGACCAGTCCACGGTGCAAGGTTCCAGCCAAGGCCATCGGCTCCTGTACCATGAATATGTCAGGCATCATCACCACCTCCACTTGATACTTCTAAACTATTCATTTGAAGCTTCAGGTGCAACGATTTCCTAGCATTTTCAATTTCTGCCACCAAGGAGCGATGCCACGCTCCGGTGCATCCTCCAGCACCAGACGTTCCCCTGTGACAGGATGCGTCAACTCCAATCGTTGGGCAAACAAGAGCAACCTCCACCAGCCCAACCGAGCTTGCAGCTCGTGGTTGAGGTGCCTGCAACCATGGGTCGTGTCACCGGCGACCGGATGCGCTAGTCGGGAGAAGTGGCGGCGCAACTGATGGAAGCGCCCTGTGACCGGCTCCAGTTCCATCAAGCTCAGACGGCGGGTTTCGTGTTTGCCGTGGGACCACGGCAACGCAGCCCGATCCAGCAACTGAAAACGGGTTGTGGCATCCTGCAAACGTCCCGTATCGGGATCGTCCAGCGCCTCGCGATGGACCGCAGATTCTGGGAACGGCCAGCCGCGCACCACCGCGTGATAGGTCTTGCCAACCCGCCCTTCCTGCCACTCCCGCTGCAGCAACCGAGCCATCTCCGAATCCAGAGCAAAGGTCACCAGCCCAGAGGTCGGCCGATCCAACCTGTGGATGGGGTGGACATGGCAGCCCAGCAAGTCCCGCACAGCCTGCAGCAGGAACACTTCGTCCCGATCGGCCCCCATGCCGCGATGCACCAGCATGCCGGTAGGTTTGTGGACCACCGCCATCCGCTCGTCGCGATGGACCAGAAAGACCGAGGAAGCCCCCAGTCCCTCCGGTGCAAGTTCCGTCACTTCGCGTTCTGAAAGGCGTCGATCACCCACATCACGCCCACGCCCAAAAGCGCAAGCCCGCCCACGGCCGCAGTGCCGGTGATCACCTGTTTTCCCACGGCTTCCTTGCAAAACGGCTCGGAACAGCTGTAGAGGTATTGCCCCGTGAAGCCCAGCAGGATGGCGCCACCGAACACAGCCGCCAACCCTTTAGGCATGATCTCCGGATCGACAGGCGCCTTCTCCACCGGAGGTTTGGCGCGCACGGCCCCGCGGGCAGGCAGGGAAAGCCCGTGCGCAAGGACCATCGAATCGAGCCGCTCGCGATTGATGGGAGCCTGCAAGGTGTCGTTGGCCACTTCGACCCAGGCCAAGGTGTTGTATCGCAATGCCCAGGTCTTGACCTGGATCGCGAGACTGTCTGCCGAGTAATCCATCCACTCGTCCCCCCAGCCGTGGAGGTAGCCCCTCTCGCTTTGGTTCCCGTAGGTTCCCCAGGCGATCGGAGTGGAAGCATGCTCATCCACGCTCAGCAAGGAAGCCACCAGAAACATCCAGAAGAATTTTGGCATCATCAAGGAAACCTTCCTAACCATCGTGTGGTCTGCTATTGGGTATCGCCAGGACGGTCGTCGTCAAAATAGCTGTTGGTGGTATCGGCAAGCGTCTGCATCGATTCCGGGTTGGCATCTTCCCCAGCATCCTGAGACGGATCGGTCGCATCGCGTTCAAGCTCATCGTAGCGTCGGACGGCATCGAAGAGCAAGGCCATCGTATCGCCCCGCATGTTGGATCCCAGCTGCAGCGGCTCGTCCTGGAAGCGGAACACGCCGTCGGTCCAATGCAGCACTTCCAGCAGCACGTCCTCTCCCGCCTGAGTGCCTGTGGATGCGTGCCGCAATTTGCCGTCCTCGAAGCCGAATACGGCCCGCCCGCGCGGGCGGGTGATGGTGAGCACACCAGTCATGCGCCCTTGGTGGATCGATTCGATCACGGAGGTGAAGTGGAAGAGCTCCAGCTTCCCCCACAGTCCCGGCCGGAGGATCTGCTCCAACTGCCGATTGGAGGCCCGCAGGCGCCGAGCCAGCAGACGTGTAAACAATAAGCCGAGGAACGGGTAGCGCCCCAGCTGCTCATAGAAGCGCACCTTTGGGACAGCAATCAGCTGGACATCGGAGACCGCCCGAACGGCATTCGAGCTGGGCTGCGGTGCCAACAACGACATCTCGCCAAAACAATCCCCGCGCCGGATCGTCGCGATGCGCACAATCCCAGCCTCGCGCTCTTCCAGCACTTCCACCTCGCCCTCGCGCATCAGGAACAGTTCGTCGTTGAGCAGTCCCGCTTCCAAGATCCGCGTGCCGGCCGGATGTTCCCGTTCGACTCCCGCATGGATCAAGGCCGCAGCGATGGCTTGGGGCATCTGCAGCAGGAACGGCCGACCGTCATCGTCGCGAATCCGCTCGAGATCGACATTGTCTTCCACGGGGGATTTCCGAAGCGACCAGCGGCCTTCGCAATCCTTCCAGCGGCACAGCACGCTTCCTTCGGGTGCGCCCAACTGCGGAGCACAGGCCTTCTGCATCGGAACCACGCACAGCGGCGTTCCGTTGGACAGGATCTGGGGCGGATCCACCCACAGTCGTTCCCCCACGCGATGCAAAGGGCAATTGGACAGCATGACCGCCTGCAGGACCAGTCTGGTGGATGCCTCTGGTGTTGCTTCCGCGTCCATGCTCACGGACAGGTTCCTCTCATCTCTGAAGGACACTCATTCCTCTCCAGCACCGCCCCTGCCCCCGGAATCCCGGTCAGGGGTGGTAGTTGGGCGCTTCCTTGGTGATGGTCACGTCGTGAGGATGGCTCTCGCGCAAACCGGAGGAGGTGATGCGCACGAACTTGGCCTTCTTGTGCAGGTCCGGGATCGAGACGGCACCGGTGTAGTGCATCGAGGCGCGCAAGCCGCCGATCATCTGATGGACCGTGTCCTTGAGTGGGCCTCGGTAGGGAACCTGGCCTTCAATGCCTTCGGGCACGAGCTTGCGGCTTTCCGAGACCTCGGCCTGGAAATAGCGGTCCTTCGAGCCGGCCTGCATCGCACCTTGGGAGCCCATGCCGCGATAGGCCTTGTAGGAACGTCCTTCGAACAGGATGACTTCGCCTGGGCTCTCGTCGGTGCCGGCAAAGAGCGATCCCATCATGCAGGCGGTGGCTCCGGCGGCCAAAGCCTTGGCGATGTCACCCGAGTACTTGATGCCACCGTCGGCGATCAGGCCTACACCAGCCTTCTTGGCGGCCACGGAACACTCCAGCACGGCGGAAAACTGGGCCGATCCCACGCCGGCCACCACGCGGGTGGTGCAGATGGAACCCGGTCCGATGCCCACCTTCACGACATCCGCACCAGCCTTTGCCAGTGCCGTGACGGCCTCCGGGGTGACGATGTTGCCAGCGATCACAGGAAGGCTGGGCCAGCGCTTCTTGATGGCCTTGATCTGCTCGATCACGCCCTTGCTGTGGCCGTGGGCCGTGTCGATGGTCACGATGTCCACACCCGCTTCGACCAGGAGAGCGGCGCGATCGATGTTCTCGGGACCGGCTCCCAGAGCCGCACCCACCCGCAAACGCCCCTTGGAATCCAGGAGCGAATTGGGGAAGTCAGCGCGCTTGGTGATGTCATTGAAGGTCACCAGCCCTTTGAGGACGCCCTTCTTGTCCACCAGCGGCAGCTTCTCGATGCGGTGGGTCTGAAGGATCTCGCGGGCCTTGGTCAGGGCCACGCCGGGAGCGGCCGTAACCAATCCCTCGGAAGTCATGATGTCCTTGACCTTGGCACCGGTCTTGCGTGACATGCGCAGGTCTCGATTGGTGAGCATGCCCACCAATACGCCATTCTCATCGCACACGGGAAAGCCCGAGACCTTTTTCACGGCCATGATGTGGAAGGCCTTCTCGACCGGATCTTCCGGGGAGAGGGTCAGCGGATTGTCCACCACACCCGACTGCCAGCGCTTGACGCGAAGCACTTCGGCCGCCTGTTCCTGCGGGGTGAAGTTCTTGTGGATGATGCCCAAGCCTCCCTGGCAAGCCAAGGCAATGGCAAGCTCGGAAGTGGTCACGGTGTCCATCGGAGCGCTGAGGATGGGCACGTTCAAGGTGAAACCAGGACACAGCTCCGTTGCCACGGAGACCTGGTTGGGCAGCACTTCGCTGTACTGCGGAACCAGCAGCACGTCGTCGAACGTGAGGGTTTCGGAAATGACGGGAGCGGGCATCAGCAGGCCTCCTTGATCGCACAGGTGCCCGGTTCGCCGCTTGCGACATCATTGCGCATTGGTTCCATGGCACTTTGGTTCATATAGTGCGGAACAAAGCTACTAACACGAACCGCCGCTGGCCACCTTTGTCCTTGCCTTGCGTGTACCGGACATGTTACGATCACCTCATGTTGGTCGCCCTCTCCCAGATCGAATCCGGTGCCGTGGCCCGCGCATCCATCCTGGACAGTCGCGACCAGGTCTTGGCTCCCGCCGGAACCGTGCTCTCGGACGGCATGATCCAGACATTGAAGGCGCGCGGCGTCAACCTCGTGGACATCGTATCTGTCGAGGATCCTGCGGCGCTGGAGGATGCCCGTGCCAAAGAGCAGGTCCGCTTGGCGGAACTGTTCGGCATTTCCCCCAAGACTCCCGAGCTCTTCCAGCTGCAGCGCATCCTGATGGAGAGCCTCCATGGCTGAAAAGCCCACCATCGAATCGCTCACCGACAAGATTCGCAACATTCCCACGTTGCCGGCCGTGCTGGGCGAACTCTCACGGCGCCTGGAAGACCCCAAGACCTCCTCCGACGAACTGGCGCAGGTGATCCAGAAGGACCAGTCGATCTCCAGCAAGGTGCTGAAGCTCGTGAACAGTCCTTTCTACGGGTATGCCGGCAAGATCCACTCGATCTCCCAGGGCATCATGATCCTGGGCTTCAATGCCGTAAAGAACCTCGTACTCTCCACCAGCGTCTTCGAGGCCTTCCGCGGCGTGAAGTCGGGAGACGGCTTCCGCATCGAGGACCTGTGGATCCATTCCGCCGCCACCTCCGCCTGTGCCAAGGTGCTGGCCGAGACGACCCGCAAGGCCGATCCCGACGAGGCCTTCGTCACCGGCCTGCTGCATGACATCGGCAAGGTGGTGCTCTGGAGTACCGAGCCGGAATTCTTCAAGGCCGCCGTGACCTTGAGCATGAACCGCCACCTTCCCTTCGGGGACCTGCTGCAACAGATCCTTGGCTTTCGGGACGAGGATGTCGGCGCCTTGCTTGCCGAGAAGTGGAAGTTCCCGCCAAGTCTCCGGGAAGCCATCCGTTGGCGGGAGCGCCCTGGGCAAGCCGGCGACCAGCAAGGCTTGGCGAGCATCCTGCAAGCAGCAAACCTGCTTTCGTGCGCGACCGGCTTCCATGATCTGCCATCCACTCCGCTGGGAGCCCCCAATACGGAGGAATGGAAGGCCTTGGGACTGTCCGAGGACCAAGCCTTGCGGAACTGGATTGAATCTTCCCGACCGCGCATGGACATGGCCAAAAGCTTCTTGGAAATGCTGAACTGAAGGCAAGTTGCGTCTTCGAGAAATGCCCAAGGCGGGTTTCGAACTCAATCGAAAAATGCCTTATATAAAGGGATTACTGGCAACGTAAGATTGTACAACTTTCAAAAGTACGCAAAGAGGTACGTAAAGCATTGGCATGGACCCAGAATTGGGCTGGCCCTGATCCCGCCTTATTCGCCAACGGCGTCGCCGGACTAATCAAAAGTGAGTAAACAACCCCATAGCTGGCTGAAAGCCAGTTCGCAAGGACGCACTCCCCCACTTCTGGAACCAGGGAAGCGTGGCACGCGCGCCGACCCAGCGAGCACGCATTCAACTTGAGGGGCTAGGAGTCTGCGCGGTTGATCTCCAGCTTTGGCAGCATCGATTTCACCGTTTCCGTCGCGCTGAGTAGATGCACCAGCCATTCATCGGTTCTTTGTCTGCCTGAGCGCGGCATCGCCCCGTCCATTGGGCTCCTCAGGCCATGGAGAGCCTGTGCATCCTGCGCAGGTTCATGACTGTGCAGACCAAGGCCCATTCGGCCCGCACCTTGCCGATGCCTCGCATGCTGACCTGCCTGAATCCCAGGATGTTCTTGATCCATCCGAAGACTGGTTCGACGATCCACTTTCTCTGTCGGTAACCATCCTGTCCCTGCTGACTCCGCATCCTCTCCCGCATGGCATCCGTGCAAGGATGTCCCTTTTCCTTGCCCGGATCTGATTTGACAGAATTTGTCTCATCTTCCCGACTCTTCCCTTCGCGTCCCAAGGCCACCAGAGCAGGGACGCCCATCTCTTCAAGCATGCGGAATCCTTCCTCGCTTCGATAACCCGCATCTGCAAGGATCAACTGGGGATTCTCCTTGCAGACATCCTTCACGCACAGCGCCATCGTGGCCAGTTGTCCGGCATCGGATGGGCTGTTTCCGGTGGAGATCGCCACGATCAGGTGCGAGTCGCGATCCACTCCCGCCTGGCAGTTGTAGGATTGCTCGAATCCACCGCCTCGATGCGGCATGATGCGACTGTCCGGGTCGGTGAAGCTCTCTTGCGCGCTGGACTCGGGCACGCCGAAATCACGTTTGTACTTGCCACCCTTGGGACGACCGTCCTTGTCGCGAGGCTTGCGCTCATCATTCGGGGTGCGTCCCTTGGACTTGTCGATCTCCTGCTGGCGGGCCTCCAAGCGCTTCTTGGCATCTTGGATTCTCTTCAGGCGCTCTTGGCGGCCTGCAAGCTCGCAAGGAAGGGACGTCGGAGAATCCTCCTGGTCGGCCTCTGACAGATCCGTGGCCTGAGCCTTGGCCAAAAGATCGGCGATCTGATTCTCAAGCGCCTTCTCGGCTTCGAGCATGCGCCCGTAGCTCATCGCCTTGTGTCGGGAGGCGTGGCCTTGATCTTGGTCCCGTCGATCGCCACTGTCCCAAGCTTGAGGAGCCCGCACTCCCGAGCGATCCCGACGACCTGAACAAAGAGACTCTCCAAGCTCGAAAGATGCCTCTGCCGGAAATCACTGATCGTGCGGTGGGCTGGATAGTTCCCGGCTGCAAGGCTGCGGAAGGCCACATCCTCATGCAGGCTGCGGGCGATCTGCCGCGAGGAGAAGCGACCGGTACTGTAAGCATAGAGAAGAACCTTCACCATCATCGAAGGATGAAACGGCTGGTTCCCTCGACGAGTCAAGTCGTAACTGCCATGGAAACTGCGAAGATCCAGATGATCCACCGTTTCGCTGATGAAGTGCGACAGATGATCCGAAGGGAGCCATTCACCAAGACTTGGAGGAAGAAGCAATGCCTCGTCGGGACGGTACGGAAGGTAGCTGGAAGACATGATCCAAATTACCACGACGAATGAAACTCTGCTCGATGTTCGTTTCTGCCGCGCAGACTCCTAGCTCGATCCGAAGCGCATGCACATCGTTCCCATCGGGATGCCGCCACCAACCTGCGGACATCGACGCGTAAGTCGTCAAGAATGACATGCGGCTCATCCAGCCGTGATGATTGATCATGGCGCGAACATTGGATTTTATAGGCACGCATGAATTGAAAGGTACTTATCAATTATGCATATCAATGTGTCTGAGAGTTGAGTATTTCAGAGATGGCCTTTCTGAGTTCTGTCGCAAGAATCTTGAAGCCTTCACTTGTGGGGTGCATCTCGTTCTGCCAAAGGTTCTCATCTTGAACTTTCCCACGCAGATCCACAACATGGAGATTTGGAACCTGTTCAGCGAGTGTGAATAGTTCTTGAGCAAATTCGTTGATTAGCTCCGTAATGATGCCCTTACGTACATCGGTTGGCGTCTCTTGTTCGTCGAAACGGTTCTTGAACCAAGGTCCACAGGCATCGATAACTCCTCCAATCTTATACGCTCTTCCATTGGGGTATGGGTAATCGTATGTGTGGGTGATGACGGGAATATCGCCGATGCTTTGAGCCACGAAATGCAGGAATTTGCGATATCCGTCCATGATATTTTTGAGTCTTGTAGTAAAGCCAGGAGATCCACCCGAATCCTCAAAACGGATGTAGTCTCTGGGGGAGGGATATCTTCCCTTTCGAAGAATCTCGACGAAATGGGAACCGTTGTCTCCTACGATATCGTTACCACCTCCTGATAGAAGCACTGCAGAGAATCTTCCTCGGAGACTCTTGACTCTTTTAGCGGTCGTCTTGTTGAAGTCCATCTCATCATCACCGACCATCTGGGAAATCTGGTCGCCGTGTCTTGCTGTAGATGTAATGACAAAGTCTTGAGCAAGGTTTGCCAAGAGGTCGTAGTTACTTGGGGAAGGAAATGGAAAACGATCCTCAATGAAAGGGTAGTCGAACCAAGAATCACCTTCTGCGAAGATGACTGCGTTTCTACCTTTTGAGAGGCACTGGGCTCTCCATTGCTCGACGCGGTTCTGCATCCATGGCTGAAGGAACACAACGAACCTCCTGGGAAGGGGTATTGAGCGGATAATATAGCGGGGGTTTTGTATTTTTGACGGAAAATTAGTTGATGATCCGTACATATTTTAGATTGTTCACAAATGAGTGTATAACGCTGTACATGTCTTTATATGGTTGCTTACTACCTGTCTCATCTGGAATTCGTTCTTGATGCTCTTTGATAGATTAACATAATGCAGAATATATTCTCTCTTGAAACGCGCGAGTGATTGACCACGTAATGAAATATGGAATTAGAAATGCAAATAAATACATCTGATATATCCATTGCTGTTTTGACCTGCCAGCGGCCAGGCTTCTATGTGGGAGAGACTATTCGGCAAATTGTCAAAGAAGGAGGGGCAAGGCTACCTAGACGAATTTATCTAGATGGCACTATGGATTTTTCTGATGCTTTAACTCGCAGACTTCGTCCGTATGGAGGAGACGAGTGGGAGGTTGTGCGCTTGGGTGAGGGTTTGGGGAGCTCTGAAGCAATGCGTAGATTGGTGGTACACTCGGCGCAGGAAGGTCGAACTCTATTGTTTTTCGAGGATGATTTGCTTTTATGCAAAAATGCGGTGTCGCGCATGATTGCGCAACATGTTCCAGACGATGTGGGAGTTGTCACGTTCTTCGACATGAAAGAAGTAAAGCCTGATTCAATGCCTGGCCTCTACCGTCGCCCTGCCGATGGCACTGATGGAAGGGGTTTTTGGGGAGCACAGTGCTTGAAGTTCGCTCCTGAAACATTGACTTGGCTTGCGCAACATGATTGGATGGCCGAAAGTCGAGGCGATTCACGGATGGCAAGCGATATCCTTATGGGGCGGGTAATCGTGAAGCACCCGCGTCGCAATCGTCTTGCTGTGCATGTTCCTTGCTTAGTTGAGCACGTGGGGCAAACCAGCGCCTGTTTCCCTGGACTCTCACTCTTACCTCATTGGAGGCGTGCAACAAATTTCATGGGGAACTCTTTCGACGCAATGTCATTGGGCCCAATGTCATAACAAAAAACCTCGGCCCGTATGAGCCGAGGAGAAATGTTCGTTTAAAGCCTCTTCCTAGCCAACCGAGTAACGCACTAGTAGTACTAAATCGTTGGGAACGGTGATTGGATTGTTCAACGGATCCGTTGGGGTAATCTGGAATGATAGTTTGGCAGGGATCGTACTAGATGGCGCTATAGATATTGATGCAAATGGCAAGCCCCCAAATTCTTTTGTGAGATTAATAGTTTTTGCATCTGTACTTTTTGGACCTATTGATAACGATGCACCGCTCCAGTTTTTAGCATCGTTCTTTGTTGCATCTACCAGTAATCCTATTTCAGAAGATGCGATAGGCTTTCCACGGTATGCTATTGGAAAGCGTTCAGGTGTCAATGTGATTGCAAGCGGCTTAGTTGTATCTTGAATCCAAACATACCAAGCGTCAGCAAATTCGTGTCGCAAACTGAATGATTTGACAATCCCTGTTTGTTTAGGGGGATCAAGCGGTGTGGTTGATGGATATTGCGGAAGGAATGGAATTGCTGCAATGCTTGCAGCATTTAATGCTGCTTTTTTAAACGGATCGGAAGTGCTGACTGCTGCTGTGTACTGAATTCGGATCACCACATCAGAGATTGTATCGAGATCGAAAGAATTTGTAGCTAGAGGCACTTCCAATTCCCATTGTGAATTCACAATTCCGCAGCCTTCAAAGGGAAGAAAGCGCTCATCACGAAGGTTTGTTTCAAACATTCCGGTGTCTCCTTGGCCGGAACTGAGAAAAATTGGCTTGCTCGTTCTTGTATCCTGTACTGCGGTGGTGGATGCAAAGTCACTGTCATTCATTCGAATAAATGACTTATTCAATGCCAGCTTGCCATTAATGCCAGAATATGGGCCAGTGACACTGGGTATAGTGACTGCAATGCTCTTGATTCTGCGGTAAAAATGTCCTGGATGGTCGAGATCAAAGAGCGCTTCAGGAAGCGTGAATTGGCAAAATCCAGTCGTCTTTAGGGCAATTACAGCTGATGGATCAAGTGACACAAGCGAAACGGATTTGGTGATTTCCGGGTCGCGAGTATTCTTGTTCATGTACTCCAATTCCAAGCGGCGGAGATCCAAGGCGAGCGTTTCTCCTGCGAGCAGTCCTTTGCGCAAGCTGTTCCAGGCGTCGTATGAAATGCCCACAGTCGGGGTAGAGCGTCTCTCAAAAGTGTAGCATGCCTCCACCTGTTTTGCCAACAGATAGGCCATTTGATAAGCCTTGAGGTACATGCTTGAGAGTTTTGCTGCCATCCAGCCATACATGGCTTGATTGGTGAATTTGGACGAAAGGAATGATTCGATTTCCTGAGAGCTTTTCAATTGCAACTCTAGGGAGGCCAGTTCGGCTTTGGCGATTCGAATCCGAATTTCAGCGCCTTTTAACTGCGAATCAATCTGTGCGAGTTCCTTGTCGGCAATTTGGACTTGGAAATCCCAATCTGCGTTGCGACGTTCCCAGCCAGCTTGGATTCCAGCCTTTGATGATCGATGGGATTCGAGACCAGCGAAGACTTCTTGTACGCTTGCATAGGCATTTGCCGCTCTGGATAGGAATGTCCCTCCCGCCATAAGGGTGACGTGTGGCGAGCCTCCAAAGCCGGACGCTCCTGCCGTGAGATCAGGTATAGCTGCCAAGATTGCTGACGTAGCGTGGGCTTCTCCAGCCTTCAACTGGTAGTCGCCTGACGAATCCATATGGCTCATCTGCAACGTTTCCAACTGGCTATTTCGCTCAAGTCCAGCGTAGTAGTCGTGCCGTTGCTGCGTGACCTCTCGTGTTTTCCTGAGCGATTCCAGGGTGATCTCGGCCTCCGAGATTTGCTCTTCTCGAATATTACGGGTAAGCTTGTGGAGCGCAATCTCCTGGCGGGCGCGGAGATTGCCCAAGCCTTCTGCATCATTTTTTTCAAGAGCCGAAAGTAGCGCTCCTCCAAACGATTTAACCTCGTTGCAGAATTCAAGAGCCTTGGGAAGAATTACAGAGAATCGATACAAGGGCACCTGGGCAGTTAAACCGTCATTTTGACCGGCTCCAGCACCCGCTGAGGCTGCACCGACCAAGGCCGATGGATCAAGGCGCGGAGAGAACAGTGCCAAGTCCTGAATATTGCCATTGATATCTAGCCCATTGCGAATCTTGTATAGGCGATCATCTAGTACGTTCCAGAAATTGGCAAGTTTTTCATTTTCAGGAAGCTTGAAATAGTCGCTGGAACCCGGCCCGGCAATGGAATTGGCATCTCCATCTCCATTATTGGTTGGATCTTGATCGGCAATTTCCAGGCGGTTATTGGCAAGCCAATCTTCAACGGCAGCCAATGCGTCTCCATCTTGACCAATAGACTCGCGCAATGATGCGTAATCCGGCGGTGCCTCAGGCATATCTAGGGGAACTCGATCAGGCGCAGGGCCAAGTAAATCCTTGGCGAGGACATATATCTGTGTTGCCTCGTTGATCGACTCGCGGGTGTTGGTTGTGAATAATTGATCAGCCCATTCTGTTAGGTTGTCCAAATATTTCATGAATACAGCCTTCTGATAGGCTCCTAAACGCAGTCGAGCAATACCGTGTGGCTCGAAAGGGTGCTCAGCAGAATACGATAATTGATTTTCTACCTGCCGTTTTTCCATGACCTCGGCGGGGCTTAGATCTGACTCTGACTTGTCAAATAGGTCCAGGAGCGACTGGACGCGATCAGAATCTGACTTCTCCTGGAGGGGGCGAAACTTCCAAAAACGAAGGCTAGAATTAGTGCCTGCTTTTACGTCGGTTGTGGGATCAAATATGAAATGGAACCAACGCCGAGCGTCTTCAAACTTCTTTTACAGCACGAACCGTGAAGCGATCAGAAGTGGGATATGGAAAAATATTTCCCAATTGTATATGCTGTATGCTCCTGTGAGCGAAAAATCAATATTCTCAACAGGGTGATCTGAGCTTACAATGTCGTCATTTGGCTTGAATAGACTTGTGAATGATTGCGCACTTTCGGAGAGGTATTGCGAATCTGGAGTTATAACATTCTCAACTCCTCCGCTTACCAATCTGGCGAGGAGTTCTGCTGAATATGGGTGGTAGTGTGGAGAAAAATGTAATTGAGCTATTTGAAGTTGTTGTAAGCTTCCGCCGTTATTGACAGAGGAAAAGTACTCTCCAAAATATTCTTCTTTGTCGGCGGGAATAGATGATGCCACAAGGAATTGTCCAGCATAGTTTATATCAACATTGCTGGGGTCGACTAGAAGATCGGAGGCAGTTTGGCTTGATATATCCCTGGACAGTTTTCGGAAATATGTTTTTGAAACTGCCTCGGCAAGATAGCTCCTATGATCATCGAAAAAGAAGAAGGGCTTCCAAGGGGGCTGAAACAAGAGATCTTTATCGGAAGGGTCGAGTAACAGTTCTCCACTAGCATTCAATAAGACATTAAGTTGTCTATTGCCGACAATTCCAGTATTGTCGGTACTCGTATCATCGTGCCATGCGGCCGGAGCCATAAACGTAAGCTTATCCTCAAATTTCCATGATTGAGAATTATTGATCCAATCCACATCTGTTTTAACAAGTGGTGCTACATATTTGCTGACCCAAGCTTCATTGATGTATTCTTCACGTAGAACTTCGATTGGTATGAGGCGGCCTCCTGGCCGAAGCACAGACCAATAACCTGTCTGATCAAGGCGAGTGAAGAACGTTCCAGTATTTACCATTTCAGTTACAATGGTTGTCTTTGTCACATACTTTGGAGATATTTGCCAATTTCTAATTTTGAATCCATTGCGGATCCTTTCTGTGATGACTCTTTGTCGTGCGACTATGTTCTCACGGTGTGATGCAACGAGTAGGCGAAGAGGTATCTGTTGAATCCCATTTAGAATAGACGCCGAATCGGCAAGGAATCGATACTCGGAAGGATCTCTATCGATATTTTCTGTGCGAAAGGTGGAGCCTTGTATCGGCTGATCAAGTGAGCCGGTTTCTGGAGATGTGATCGCCTTTGTCGACCATTTTCCGAAACGATATTCGATCCATGCTACCGAAATTTCCCAATGTTTTTTCGCCGTAGTCCCGCTATGTGTGCTACCGCTTGCATATAGATCTGTGGAATCTGGTTGGTTGGGTTTTTCGGAGAATTCAAGCCAGTATAGGTAGAGACGCCTGTTGTTGAATATTGGCAATAAATGTTCACTAGGGATATCAACCGAAAGTTTATTCCAGCCAGCCCAGATTCCATCCTTACTGCGGATTCTATGGTAATGATCTCCCGGAATTCCATCCGTGCGACCAAAAATATGAAACTCTCCAGACGCAGGATCTGTGCATTGAGCTACGATTTTTAGACGAGCAACTGTGTCCAATTTCTGAAGGTAATTTTGGAATGCTGATTCCACATTTTCTGTGGATATCTCGGATTCAGAAATTGCGGTCTCCAGTTCTGTGAAAAATGCACTTTTATCTGGGCGAAGTTCAGGCTCAATGTAGTTTTCTGGAAAGAGAAATACTTGTCTGTTTGCTTCCCACACTCTATAGTTCTTCATCCAACTCCAGCGTTTGGGGTCGAATGATGTGGGGGAAACTGCTGGAAAATTCACATAGGAAGATTCTATTCCCTTCTCAAGATCAAGGATACAACGCTGTACAAATTGCTGAATAGATGCAAGACCCTGCACTATTCTGGATGTCATTTGAGCTGCATCCACACTTACATCAATGAGGAAATATTCGTACAGACGGTCTGCTGTATTGACCTCCGTCGGAATAGCGGGCATTTGGAGTACGAACTTTATTAAGTTCTCCCGGCGGAAGTTCCGGGAGTTGACAAGGTATTTCGATTCCGCTGAACCCCAGTTTGTTGTATCAAATTTTTGACGTACAGCATCCATGATTGCGGCAGTGATAACCGAATCGCCGTTGTTGGCTCGAGTCCATTGGACGATCACGCTTGCTGGCCGACCAAGCTTATGCACCAAATTAATCGGTCCCACGAGGTTATAAGCGATCTGATTCGTTTGATTACCATAAGAAGATCGCAACGATGCGATGGTCTGAATATCATCTGCGGACCAGCCAGTTATCGTAGCTAATCCATGGACATCAAGAGTCCGGGTCCAAAGGGAGAGAAGTGGGGAGATTGTCGCTGTTGTCGTAGGAATCAGCTTGCGTACATATGCGTAGCGAAATACAATTCCGAACCAGGAGATCGCGGATACATTGAGTTTTCCATCCAATGTTTCGGAGAAGTCATTCAGGTTAAAGTTGCTCCAGTTGGTCTTATCTGAAGTAATGGCTTTCAATTCATTGGTAGTGAGAGATAATGCAGAAACGAAAAGGACACTCTTCTGAAGTCGACTCATTAGCGGGGCAAAGAGGTCCCAGCCTTTTTTGTCACCAATTGGATCTGGATTTAGCAGATAGTCAATACCTTTTGCGCCTGTGCTGGGGATGATGAGCTGCTCTTGCATGAGGTATAGGATCAATGTGGGATCAGTGCCAACAGCATCACCTATAATTTTTCCAATAAGTTCTGTCTTCTTTGATTTTTGTATTTTTTCAATATCTGCTGCGTTTCCAGTAAGGCCTGCTAATCCGGCGTCAATTGTTGCATATCCATCGATAAGCGATTGCATTAATGCATCAGATTGTGTCGATATTGACGTGACAGAATCAGCTCCAGTGACAGAGTTTCTGTACACATAGCGTAAAGTCCCTGCCGAGATGGAAAACGTACAGAGCGCGTCCCAATCGTCAAGGAATGATTCAAAATATTCTGGTATGGTAAGATTGCTGTAACCTAAGAGGTCCGCAGAGAGAATTAGATTGCTCGGATCAGTGGCAAGAAGGCCACTCAAAAGCTGAGTCCTGTATATGCTTGAAAGATTCGCCAATGTGAATGAGTTGTCTGCATCTGGAACAATATTCAGAAGAGATATGATTGTATCAAAAGCATCTATCGACAGCCCAAGGGCACCGCGTATTGCCGCAGCTTTGGCTGTGAGACTTTTTGCCGAGCCAAGTACATCCCCTGTGCTTTCGTTGATCTGGAAGTCGGTATCTGTACCTCTTTCAGTCACCCGATAGATTTGAGCATACCAAGAGATCGCCGTAACAAGATCTCCGTCATCACCATCAACCAGTTCTGACTTCGTGTCCAAGTTTGCGAATAAGGACAGTGCCTGGTACCAACCAGTTCCCAGCCTTCGTGCAATGCGAACCGCTGCCGAGAGCTTCTGTAAGGAAGTCCGTGTGATATCAGGGCCAAATGCACGTAGTGCAGCATCCAAATCGTGAACTGTTCGCGTGGGATCGATGAGACGAAGCTGTTTCAGCAACCTGAAGAAACGGTTAGCGCGATGAAGATCCGTATTTTCCAGAAAGCGTCCAAATGTCATCGTTGCTAAATCGGCGCCATCCGGAACTGCTACCGATATTGCGCCTTGGGAAAAGGTCGCAACCGAATATTG